>OGXW01002878.1_pt1 | contig 11806 bp, 7 predicted proteins | sample 1576341 | NCBI WGS metagenome assembly OGXW01 (sample SAMEA3541592, study PRJEB24748) | human gut metagenome | biome: human gut; feature: human-associated habitat; material: faeces | place: China | collected 2012
GTACTTTTGATGCTGTCATCAAGAATTCCACAGGCACAGAGACTTAGCTGGCTGTTTTCGTTTTCGACAGTTGTGTATTTACCAAAGATGTTTGGATATATAAAAGGAAAGGATAATAGAAAAATTATAGCATTTACCGTAAATGCAGCATTTTTTATATATATGATAATTACTGTGTTTATTAGAGGGTATCATGAGGTTGTACCATATAGTTCTGTTATTCTCAATGGAATATAAAGAGAGGTAAAGCATGCAAGTAAAATACAGTATTATAGTTCCGGCATATAATGTCGCAAATTATATAGAGAGAGCACTGCGAAGTGTACTGATGCAAAAGGTAACAAATTACGAATGTATAATAGTAAATGACGGTTCGACAGACAATACTCTTGAGATAGCCAAAAGCTTGATTGGTAATGATAAGCGATTTAGTATTGTTACACAGGAAAATAGGGGACTATCCGGAGCAAGAAATACAGGAATAAAAAATGCAACCGGTGAATATCTTGTTTTTTTGGACGCGGATGACTATCTTACAGAAGATGCTTTGTTTATAATGGAACAGGAAATAAGAACGCAAGCAGATATTACTTTGTTTAATTTTTGCGTATTTGATGATGAGAGCAATAAAACGCGTGAGATATCGTTTCAAGGAAAATATACATTAGATGATAAGTATAGGGTACTTGAAGAGTGTATGTATACAAATGTGTTTTGGTTTGCGGTATGGGAAGTAGTTGTAAAGCGTTCTTTTTTAGAGAAAAACAATTTGTGGTTTTGTGATGGAATTATTCATGAGGACGAATTATGGACTATGAAGTGTCTGTCACTTAGTGAAAAAGTAGGATGTGTAAAAAAACCGATATATTGTTATCAAATAGGGAGACCAGGAGCTTTAACTGAGGCTACCAGTATTAAGGAGCTGCAAGGTCTTTTTAAAGTTGTCAAAGAACTACAGAAGTTTGAATCTGAACTGAAGACTCATAATCCTAAAATGGCAGAAATTGTGGCAATAAGAAGTTCGCAGTTATTCTATAAAATAATACAAAGAATGTATATGTATCAGACGGCTGAAGAATATCAAGCATTTGAACGAGATATACAGAATAATTTGTATATTCTCAGAAAAGTAAAAAAATATAATATAATTTATTTTTTGTGCAAATTGGTTGGCGTAAAATTAGTATCAAATATTTTGAAATTGTATTATAAGCATAAAGGTTAAAATAAATGAAAGAAAATAAGCAAACAGGAAATTCTATATTTGCTGGAATTTTTTGGAAGTTGGGAGAAAGAACACTGGCACAATTGATATCATTTGTAGTATCAATTGTATTGGCAAGAATTTTAATGCCGGAAGATTATGGAACAGTGGCACTTGTTACAATATTTATAACGCTTGCCGATGTTTGTGTCACCAGCGGATTTGGTACTTCACTAATTCAAAAAAGTGATGCAGATGAGTTGGACTATTCTACAATATTCTATTGTGGCCTGGCAGTTGCTGTTGGTATGTATTGTATCATATATTTTACAGCACCACTAATAGCAGGATTTTATGATATGCCAATCCTGGTATCAATTCTTAGAGTGTTTGGATTAAGAATTCCAATTGGAGCTTACAATTCAGTTCAGCATGCGTATGTTTCAAGACATATGATATTTAAAAAATTCTTTTTCTCTACACTTATAGGAACTATATTGTCTGCATTTATCGGAATTGCTATGGCTATATATGGTTTTGGAGTGTGGGCATTGGTAGCACAGTATATGTCAAATACGATAGTGGATAGCATAGTGTTGAGTTTTTCGGTGAAATGGCGGCCAAAGCTTATGTTTTCCTGGGACAGAGCAAGAGCACTTATGAGTTATGGATGGAAAGTACTTGCCGCAGACTTAATAGGAACTTTCTTTGACCAACTGCGTTCTCTTATCATAGGAAAAAAATATGTATCAGCAGACTTGGCATTTTATAATAAAGGTCAGCAGATTCCAAATCTTGTAAGCTCAAATCTTACAAATTCTGTTATGACAGTTTTGTTTCCTGCGATGGCTAACTGTAAGAACAATATTACTGATGTGAAGGAAATGACCAGAAAAGCGATAAAAGTATTGTCGTATCTTGTAATGCCTATGATGGCTTTTTTAGGCGTGATAGCAGAGCCATTGACGATTATATTATTGACGGAAAAGTGGAAAGCAAGCGTGCCGTTTATGCAGATTATTTGTGTGGGCAGTGCATTTGGAATCATTGGAGGAGTTAGTCTGCAGACAATGAAGGCTATAGGCAGAAGCGATAAGCTTTTAAAACTTGAGTTGTACAAGAAGCCTGTATATTTATTACTGCTGGTGGCAGGGGCTATGATTAATCCTATAGCAATAGCTGTAACGTTGACACTCTATAATATATATGGAACTATAGTTAATTACAGAGCAGTAGGAAAACTTATTGGCTATAGTGTAAAGGAGCAATTGGATGATATAAAAGCTTCCTGTGGGCTTGCAGTGGTGGTAATTGTTGGGGGAAGCGTAGTCCTTGTGTTTAGATTTGGCAGTTATGTAACAATTCTTTTGCAGATAGTAATTTGCGGAGGCATATATATAGGGCTTTCAAAAATATTTCATGTATATGGTTATATATATATTAGAGATTATATTTTAAGAAAGATAAAGGAACATAAAAATGCAGATAATAAAAGCAATTCGTGAAAAGACATTTTTAGAAAAGACAAAAATACATATTGAAAGAGAATGGCTAAAAATACATCTAAAAAGCGATGAAAGCCTTGAAAAGGAAATGCAGGTCAGGACATTTAGGCGCATGCAGAAGCGATATGGGAAATGGCTTAATGAGTATGCAGAGAATATTAATATGCAGAAACCTTGTGGTACTACAAATGTGGGGGAAAAAGTATGGATGTGCTGGCTTCAAGGGGAGGAGAATGCGCCGAACCTTGTGAAGGCATGCATTAATTCTGTCAGAAGGAATCTGCCGGAATTGCAGCTTGTAATTATAACGGAAGAAAACATGGCTGATTATGTAGAGCTACCTGAGCATATAGTGGAGAAAAGACAAAAAGGTTTAATAGGCAATGCACATTTTTCTGATATACTGAGAACTGAATTATTGTGTAAGTATGGAGGGATGTGGCTGGACGCCACAGTGCTATGTACAGGTCAGGGATTACCGGATTATATGAAAAAAACGGACTTGTTTGTGTATCAGATAGTAAATCTGAGTAGAAATGAACAGCCAATAGTCAGTTCAAGCTGGCTTATATATGCGAAAAAGGAAGAGCCAATACTTATGGCAGTGCGTAGCATGCTTTACGATTATTGGGAAGAGCATAACAAAGAGGAGAATTATTTTATTTGGCATATTTTATTTACACTGGCTTGTACGACTTTTAGAAAAGAGTGGAAAGCAGTGCCGGTTTATAATAATCAATCTCCACATGTATTACAGTTTGAGCTTAATGAAAAGTATAATGAAAAAAGATGGGAGCAGATAAAAATAATGTCTGACTTTCATAAGCTGAATCATCACATAAATTATAGCACAGAGGGCACATTTTATGAGCATATTATCAAAGAATATGGTGAGAACGTATGAGTGTTACTAATGTAAAAAAGGCTATTCAAAAAAGAATAAAAAAGTATGAATGTAAAATATATGCAGAAACCTTAGCAAAAAAGGTTCCGGTACAGAAAAATAAGGTTTATGTAGATAATTTTATTGGTAAGGGATATGGCGGAAATCCACAATATATTGTAGAAGAAATCCTGAGAAGAAAATTGGACTGGGATGTAGTCTGGGCAGTAAGTGATATGAACAGTCCAATGCCGGGGGGAGTGAGGAAAGTAGAATATGGCACATTAGCCTGTGCCAGAGAACAGGCATCCGCAGGAATATGGATAGATAATGTTAGAAATGCACATATAGTCAGAAAAAAGCAGGAGCAGATATATTTGCAAACCTGGCATGGAGCGTTTGGATTTAAAGGAGTAGAAGGCGCTGCAGAAGAGGAACTTTCGCCACAATATGTAAAAGCTGCAAAATATGATGGGAATATAATCAATGCAATAATTGCAGAAAATCAGTATAAGCGTAATCAATATTTAAATTATTTTTGGCTGTCTAAGGAGACACAGATACTAGACGTGGGAATGTTAGAGCCTGAGTACAATATGTCTCAGGAAGCACTGGGAGAAGAGAAAAAAAGACTGAGGAAAAAATACGAGAAGTATGGAATAAGTAAAGAAGATTATGTTATTTTATATGCTCCAACATTTAGAAATAGTGATGATACAGATGCGTACGATATTGATTTCAGTCGAGTTCTTAATAGCTTAGAAAAAAAGCTTGGAAAAGAGTGTAAACTAATAGTAAGATTTCATCCGAATGTGAATATAGAAAAAGTGCAGGGAGTAATTGACACGAGTGATAATAGAATTATAGATGGGAAAAATTTCCCGATAGAGATGGAAAGGTATATAATATCTGACATGCTCATAACAGATTATTCATCAGTTATGTATTCTTTCAGTTTATTGCACAAACCGGTATTTATATTTGCCAAAGATTATGAAGCTTACAGAAAAGAAAGAAGCTTGCTGCTTCGACCGGAGGATACACCATATCCATTTGCAAAGAATATAGAAGAATTTGAAAAGCGTGTGGAAGAATATACGGAAGACGAGTACTTTGAAAATGTGGATAGGTTCTATGAGAATATGGAGGTATATAAGAGTGATAATCCGGCAGGAACTGTGGTAGATTGGATAATTTCAGCAATCGAAGAGGACAGAGGAAAAGTATATGCCAATTAAACAAAAACTAACCAAACTAACAAATTCAATAAGCCGCTATGGCGTCATCGGTACCTGGCAGAAATTCTATGAGCGTAAATTTGCCCCATGGAACACTGATGAACCAGACTGGCAGAAATATCTTCCGACAGAGGAAGAACTTGAAAACCAGCGCAGGCAGCTTAAAGAAGAGCCATTTAAGTATAATCCGCTCATCAGCATCGTTGTGCCGACCTATGAGACTCCGGAGAAATTTTTAAAGGAGCTGCTTGAATCTGTTGCAAATCAGACCTATGGCAACTGGGAGCTTGTGCTTGCCGATGGAAGCAGAAGCGATAAGGTGAAACAGTTTGTGACTGAGTATATCAAGGAAAAGAGGCAAAATCAGGCTGAGCTGACAGGCACGATTGTGTATCATCATCTTGAAAAAAATGAAGGCATTTCCCAAAATACTAACGAAGGTCTGAGGCTTGCCATCGGTGAATATATCAGCTTTGCAGACCATGATGATGTGTTGGAGCTTGATGCTCTTTATGAGAACGTGAAAAAACTTAATGAGCTGACTGAGGAAGAACGAAAGTTCTACATCAGTTATTCAGACGAGGATAAAATAGATGCAGAGGGCACTAGACACTACTATTTTCACCATAAGCTGGATTATAACGAGGAGCTAATCAGGCATTACAATTATTTCTGCCACTTTGTGGTGGTGAGCCGTTCATTGCTTGTATTGTCTGAATCGGATGAACAGAAATTAGGAAAAATTGGTGGACTAAATCCAGACAAGGATGGCGCCCAGGACTATGATTTTGTTCTGAGATGTCTGTCTGCAGGAGCTAAAGCCTATCATATTCCCAAGGTGCTTTATCACTGGCGGGTGCATGAAACCTCAACGGCAGGAAGTGCAGGAAGTAAGATGTATGCGTATGAAGCCGGTGTGAAGGCAGTTTCAGAATACCTCGAGAGACGCGGGGTGCAGGCAAAGGTTGCGATTAGTAAGGATTTGGGCATCTATGATGTGGAGTACATTTTATCAGAAGAGTCCAGGACCGCAAAGATTGTATACAAGGATGAAGTGTCAGATGATATAATACAGGATGCTGCAAGAGATGAAGACGCGGATTATATTATGTACATTCCAGCTGGTAGAAAGTGCAAAGATGCAGAGTATGAGGAAAAGATGCTTGCAGTCTGTCAGGAAAATGATGTGGCAGCAGTAGCACTTAGACTGGTGAAGGGCAATAAGGTTGTACAAACAGGGATAGGTAAGGCATACAGAGGTTATTTTAATAGAAATGAGCTGCCTATGGATGTACAGGATGTACCTGTTTGTACAGATAATGACAGTATAGTGCTGATAAAAACTAAGGCATGGAAGAAGCCGGGCTATAGAATGGTGCAGCTTAACAATTTAGATGCAGAGATTAAGTAGCCCGGTTCTGACCTGCTTTTCTTGAGAAATCTATAGAAAAAAGACATTGCTAGTATGGTACAGCAGTATTATGTATGATATAATATCCATAATGTTACAAAAAAATTAAAGAAATATTAAGATATGTATATACTTAAAAAGTGTATAATATTCGAAAGCGCATGTTAAAATAAAAGGGTAACTACGGAGGGCGTTATATTGGAAAAAAAGACAACTACTTCAAAGACAAAAAAGCGCAGGCTTACCGCAAAGCAGTGGAGGATAATATCTCTGGTTGTATTAGTGGTTCAGGCTGTTGTAGAGCTAATCACACTGATAACAGCTGGAAAGACAGGCATGCTGCCCACTAAATACATGGCAGCAATAGCACTTATATTTATCCTGTTATTATTCCTTGAAGCTCAGCTCTTGATGTACAAATATACTAAGACCAAACGCAGGAAGACAGGAAAAGTAAGACGAATTATAGGTTTTGTTCTTGCGGGTATATCAATATTACTATGTATATATATCAGTCTGTTCCTCGGCAAGGTAAACAGTACAATTGAGGATATGACAGATGATACTGTTACAATCAGTGAAGTTGCGGGGGTCTATGTGCTGACCGATGACCCGGCTAAGGAAATCAAGGATGCAGCAGACTATACATTTGCGTATACAACAGTTTATGGGGACGAGACAACCATGGAGGCGATTGATGCCATCAACGAGGAGACTGACTCTGATATTGAAACTGTAGAGTATGATTCTGTGACAGAAATGGTAGACGCTTTGTATGCGGGTGATGTGCAGGCAATGATTATGGATGAGACATATGAAGCAGTAGTAAATGACACAGAGGGATATGATGGCTTTTCGGAAAAAGTCAGAATAATATATGAGCACACAAGAAATTACACGGAGCAGAAGGAGGATTCAAACCTTGATGTAACCGAGGATCCGTTCTGTGTATATATCAGTGGTTCAGATACCAGGTCAGCAAAGCTGGCAAAGAGCCGAAGCGATGTAAATATTCTTGCTTTTGTCAATCCAAAGACAAAGCAGATATTACTGCTCAATACACCTAGAGATTACTATGTAGATATCTCAATTGCAAAGGGGCAGAAGGACAAGCTTACACACTGTGGACTCTACGGAGTAGACTGCTCTGAGGACACACTGGCAAATCTGTATGGATTGGATAAAATTGATTTCTATGTACAGATGAATTTTGAGGGCTTTAAGAAGCTTATAGATGAGCTTGGCGGTGTAACAGTAGTGTCAGAGGAATCTTTCACGTCTATTCACGATGCTAATTACAGCTATGTGAAGGGTGAAAATTATGTAGATGGACAGGCTGCACTCTACTTTGTAAGAGAGCGTTACCACTTGTCAGGTGGAGACCTGACCAGAGGACGTCATCAGATGGCACTTATCTCAGCAGTAGTAGATAAGGTAACAGGAAGCACAAAGCTTCTCACAAACTATGGTGGAATCATGGACAGCTTAGAGGGAATGTTCTCTACAGATATCGGACAGGAAGATATATCCGGACTCGTAAATATGCAGCTAAGTGATGGCGGCAAGTGGACAGTAAAGAGTTTTGCGGTAGATGGTGAAGGCAAAAGCGCAAAGACTTACTCAATGCCGACAAAGAACGCATATGTAATGCTTCAGAATCAGGAGAAGATTGATAAGGCAAAGACACTTATCGATAAGATTTATAATGGTGAAACCATAACGGATGAGGATTTGCAGTAAAGCTGTGAGAATTATAAAAACGTCTAAATCTCAGAGAGGAGATTTAGACGTTTTTATATACCAAAGTATGCCTGAATTGCTTAAAGGGGACTTGTAAGGATCATTATGAGGACTGAGACGGAAAATACAAACCGTCTCTTTTTTAATTCTTTCTTTATAATTTTTTTATTGTATTCCACTCTGCCATTGATAAAATAGAATGTATACGCATTTATCCAGATAATGGAACTATGATAAATACAGATAAAAACGAAAGGAAAAGATTATGAGTAAAATATTCAAAAACCTGATTCCATACTGGCGATGGATCATTGTGATTTTTGTTTTCCTCTTTGCTCAGGCGTACTGTGATCTGGCTCTGCCGGAATACACATCAAATATCATTGATGTAGGTATTCAAAATCATGGTATTGAGCATATCCTGCCTGAGGAGATTACAGAGGAAGACTACCAGATGGCGCAGACCTTTATGCTTGAGGATGAGAAGGAGGCATTTACAGCCTGTTACTCGGATGAGGCTGGTGTAATTGACGAGAATGAGTCTGACAGTACAGCGGATACAGGTTCAGAAAGTGTTGACGGAGAATCTGCTTACACTGTGAATAAAGATAAGACCTACAAGCTCACAGCAGACAAGGACACACTGGATGCCATGGACGAGGAACTTTTAGTACCTCTCGTAATGGCTTATCAGGTATTCCAGTCAGGTCAGGACATGGATGTTGACACCTCTGTTATCCCACAGGGAGTGGAGCTTAATGACGAAATCATTACACAAATCCGGTCGGGTGTGCAGGACAAGATTGATGCAGTAGGCTCATCAACCCTTAAGTCAATGGGGGTTGCCTTTGCTGCAAAGTGTGATGAGAATGCCGGAGTGGACATAGATGCTAACCAGATTGCATATCTCTGGAGAACTGGTGGCAAGATGTTTGTTTTTGCAGCTGTCATGCTTATTGCAGCAGTTGTTGTGGGCTATGCGGCCTCAAAAGTTGGTGCCGGTGTCGGCAGGGATTTGAGAGAGAAGACTTTTTCAAATGTGGTTGGCTTTTCAAATGCAGAGATTAATAAATTCTCCACAGCGTCCCTGATTACCCGAAGCACAAATGATATCCAGCAGATACAGATGGTGACTGCTGTAATGCTTCGTATGGTGCTCTATGCACCAATCGTTGGTATTGGTGGAATCATCAAGGTGGCCAATACCAAGTCGGGTATGGAGTGGGTAATAGTTGTTGCGGTTATTGCGATTATGACATTTATTTTTGCTCTGGTTGGTATTGCAATGCCTAAGTTTAAGATTATGCAGACTCTGGTTGACAAGGTTAATCTGGTATCCCGTGAGATTCTTACTGGTCTTAGCGTTATCAGGGCATTTGGACGTGAGAAGGAAGAGGAAAAACGATTTGACGAGGCTAATAAGGACCTTACCCGTACACAGCTTTTTACAAACCGTGTCATGACATTTATGATGCCGGGTATGTCCATGATTATGTACTGCATTACTTTAGGAATAGTATGGATTGCAGCAGGCAGAATTGATAATGGTACAATGCAGGTTGGTACGATGACAGCCTTTATTACTTATTCCATGATGATCGTTATGGCCTTCCTCATGCTGTCGGCTATGTCAATCATGCTGCCTAGAGCTGGTGTTGCGGCTGACCGTATAGATGAGGTTATAAAGACCCAGAGCTCTATTGAAAGTCCCAAGAAGCCGGTTACAGTGGAAAATCACAAGGGCGTTATAAAGTTCAACCATGTTGATTTCAGATATCCGGCTGCCAAGGAGGATGTGCTTTCAGATATTGATTTTGTAGTAGAGCCGGGAAAAACAACGGCAATTATCGGCAGTACCGGTTGTGGTAAATCCACTCTGGTGAACCTGATTCCACGTTTCTATGATGTGACAGGCGGTTCAATTGAACTGGATGGACACGATATCAGGGATTATTCTCTTGAGGAGCTTCGGGAACTGATAGGCTTTGTACCTCAGAAAGGTATTCTTTTCTCAGGAACCATAGCTTCAAACCTTAGATTTGGCAAGCAGGATGCTACAGATGATGAAATCGCTCGAGCGGCTGAAATTGCCCAGGCTGCAGAGTTTATCGAGAATAAAAAGGACAGATATGACAGCCCTATTGCCCAGGGCGGTGCCAACGTATCGGGAGGTCAGAAGCAGAGACTTGCCATTGCAAGGGCTATTGCAAAAAATCCACGCATTTATGTATTTGACGACAGCTTTTCGGCGCTTGATATGAAGACAGACGCCAAGCTCCGTGGTGCGCTGGCGGAGGTTACTGCCAACGCAGCTGTGATTATTGTTGCCCAGCGTATCAGCACCATTTTACATGCTGACCAGATTATTGTGCTTGATGATGGAAAAATTGCCGGAAAGGGAACTCACGAGGAGCTTCTCAAAAACTGTGATGTATATTTGCAGATTGCACAGTCGCAGCTTTCTGCCAAGGAGCTGGGGCTTGACAAGGATGTTTATGATGAGAACCGTATTGCAGTCACAGATGTAGCAGACAAAGCAGGCAGTGCCATGGGTATAGGTACAGCAGACAACGCTGCAAATGCTTCCGGCATAGATACAGCAGATAAAGCTGCTACAGGCGAAGGAAACGATATAGTCAAGTCAGATAAGGAGGGCATGTAAGATGAATGAAAATATGAATCAGACCAAGATGCCTTCAAGACGGCCGAGAGGTCCTATGGGACGAGGCCCGGGAATGGGTGAAAAAGCAAAGGATTTTAAAGGCTCTACCAGGAAGCTCATAAAATATCTGGGCAGATACTGGGGCGCAATCATTGCTGTCATGATTTTTGCAGCAGTTTCAACTGTTTTCTCCGTTGCAGGACCTAAGGTTATGGGTAAGGCTACAACAGCCCTTGCTGAGGGACTTATGAATAAAATCGCAGGCACAGGCGGAATTGATTTCGATTATATTGCAAAAGTGCTTTTATTTACACTTGGCTTGTATGTGGTGAGTGCTGTCTTTATGTTTGTTCAGGGACTTATTATGACAAACATTACCCAGAAGACCTGCTACAGGATGCGTAAAGATATCACTGCCAAAATAAACCGCATGCCTATGAAGTATTTTGAGTCGAGAACCTATGGCGAGGTTCTTTCCCGTATCACAAATGATGTAGATACCCTGGGACAGAGCTTAAACCAGAGCATTACACAGATTATCACATCTGTGGCAACATTGATTGGTACTCTTGTCATGATGCTTTCAATTTCACCGCTTATGACCTTGATTTCACTGGTTATTCTGCCGGTTTCTGCCCTGCTTATTTCTTTTGTGATTAAGCATTCGCAGAAATACTTCAGGCAGCAACAGGAATATTTAGGCCATATCAATGGTCAGGTTGAAGAGGTGTACGGTGGACATCTGGTTATAAAGGCTTACAACAAGGAAGCTGAGACTGTTAAGACCTTTAAGGAAGCAAATGATGTATTGTATCAGTCAGCATGGAAATCACAGTTTCTTTCGGGACTTATGATGCCTATCATGCAGTTTGTTGGTAATTTAGGATATGTTGGTGTTGCAATCTCAGGTGGTATTCTGGCTATTAAAAATGTAATTACGATTGGTGATATTCAGGCATTTATACAGTATGTGAAGAATTTTACACAGCCTATACAGCAGATTGCCCAGGTGGCAAACCAGCTGCAGTCTATGGCAGCAGCCTCTGAGCGTGTATTCGAATTCCTTGAGGAGGAAGAGGAGGATGTGACAGTAGAAAATCCTGTTAAGCTTGACAAGATAGAGGGAAGCGTGGAATTTTCCCATGTCCACTTTGGATATAACC
>OGXW01002882.1_pt1 | contig 11798 bp, 10 predicted proteins | sample 1576341 | NCBI WGS metagenome assembly OGXW01 (sample SAMEA3541592, study PRJEB24748) | human gut metagenome | biome: human gut; feature: human-associated habitat; material: faeces | place: China | collected 2012
GGGTCTGCGCATCGATCGGCCAGCGGTTCACGCAAAACCAGTGGTAGTAGCTGGACTGCGGTCCCTTTTCCAGCACATCCTGCCAGAGCGCGCACTTTGCCCCGCAATGATTAAATACCGCATCGATCATCACACGGAGTCCCAGCGCATGCGCCTCCGCAATCAACACCTTCAGTTCTTCCTCCGTGCCGAGATCCGGCTCCACGCTATGGTAATCGATCGTGTCGTACCGGTGGTTGGAATCCGACCACAGAATCGGGTTTAAGTAGATGCCTCCGACGCCGAGATCTGCAATATAGGCAAGACGGCTGCGGATTCCCGCCAGATCACCCCCGTAAAACTCCTTCCAGGTTGCATCCTCCTGACAAGCCCATCCGCGGCAGGAATGACGCTTTTCTCCCGGATTTTTTCTGCAGAAACGATCCGGGAAAATCTGATACCACACGATATTCTCCGCCCATTCCGGCACCTTCATAATGTCCGCCCGGTTCATCCACGGATAGATAAAACGCTGGATCATCCGGTTCGCTGGAAAGCGCTCTGCCGCTTTCACAAATCCATCCTCATACAGGCAGACGCTCTCCCCGCCGCCGGTGATCTCAAAATGGTACTTGACTCTGCGGTACGCCGGTGTGAGGACGGCACTATATACATTTCTGTGCGCCAGTTCCCGCTCCAGTTCCATCGGCACCCGCTCGCCCTGCCAGTTCTGCTCGTTCTCGGCAATCCCGGCGGAATACGGGTCGCCCGCCCAGAGGATCACCTCGTCCACATCTTTTCCTGTCTGAATACTTATTTTTAAATGTCTCTCATCAAGCGGATAGCAGTCTAAAAAATACGCCCAATGTGTAATTTCTGCCAGATTCATAGTTTTCCCCCTGTACAAATTTGCTGCAGATCTCCTGTCAGCTGCTCCGGGAACTCCGGATTTCTATTCTACGCACAGTATATCTCTGCGAGGGGAATTTTTCTCACACTATCAATCGCGTAACCTGTACAAAACAATCATTTTTTCTTTCACTTCTATCACAGCATCCGGCCGGAAAGCAGTTCGCTTCCCTCTTCGTAATCCAGGTTCTCATATGCCGCATGCAGTTCTGTCAACAGTTCCCGTTCCTCCGCTGTCAGATGGGCACGCGCAAACCGGGAAAGTCCCTGCTCAATCCCGTTTAAATCACACGCATCAAAAGCTTCCCTAAGCTGCGCCAGAATCTGCTGCTTTTCCTCCGGTATGTCCTCTGCCGTGGCTGCGCCTTCCCCCTGTATCTCCTGCGGCAGATTCTTTAATTCATCCTCGACACTCTCTAACGTGTGCCGGATCGTCTCCAAAAACTCTGTCATATGCTTTTCCAGGTACCGGATATTTTCTGTCTTTGCCGCCATTTCCATGATTTCTGCGCTCTCGCTTAACGCCTGTCTGCCGATCTGCTGGCTGGCGCCCTTGATTCCGTGCACTTTCGTTCCGAAAAGCTCCAGCTGCTCCGGCACATAGCCCGGCAGTTCTGCTGCAAGCGATCCCGTCTCCTGCAAAAACGTCTGCAAGAGACGGCGGTATGCCCCATGGTTCATCTGCGCGTGAAGCAGGAAATCCCTGCGCTCTGCGACAGGCAGATAAGTCTCAATCACTTTCTTTAGCTCTGACACATCGATCGGCTTGTCCAGATACGCCGTAAATTCCGGTCTGCGATTCCGATGCTTTAACTCCGCGGTAATATCAGCAGTCATAAGTACCATTGGGATATCGCAAAACTGGCGGATCTCCTTCGCCGCTTCATCGCCATTTTTTTCCGGCATCCTCTGATCCAGAAAAATCAGCTGATACTCCTTCCGCGCTGCCGCCTCCACAGCCTCCTTTCCGTTGCGCACAACATCCAGTGTAAACCGCCACGGCGCTGCGAGTTCCTGGAAAATCTCCTGATTGATCCGCATATCATCCGCGAGCAGAACATGTGCCCCCGGATAGATCCATGTCGGCTGGATCCGCTCCGTATAGACCACTGACTCGCGCAGCAGACTGTCCGTCGTATAGCACACCGCATCATGCAGGGTGCTTCCGCACACCTTCTGCCGGATTTCCACGGTAATCGTGGTTCCCCTGGTGCCGTTGCTCTCGGCGCGGACACTGCCTCCCATACGGTTTGCAAGTTCCTTTACAATGCTAAGTCCCAGTCCGTTTCCCGACTGTCCGCTCTCTGCCGCATAGCTCACATACGAATCAAATCCCTGCCGCAGCTGTTCGCTTGTCATTCCGGTGCCGGTGTCCGACACCCTGCAGCGGACCATCACATCCGAGGAATCCCGGATTGCCTCACAGGTAATCACACAGCGGATCTCGCCCTCCTCTGTGAACTTGACCGCATTTGCGAGCAGATTCTGCAAAATTTCCCGGACGCGCATGGCATCCCCATACATTTTCTCCGGGAATTCTCCCTGTATACAGGCCTCAAACCACACCCTCTTCGACTGCAGATTGATGACACACATGTGTGCCACCTCCTCGAGCACCTGATCCAGCCGGTAGCACTCCGCCATCAGCTCGAACTTTCCTGCCTCAATTCTGGAATAGTCAAGAATCGCATTCACCTGTTCCACAAGGCTGTTCCCAGCTCCCTTGATGTGAAGCAGGAGTGCACGGTCACTTGCCGTGAGTTCCTTGCGGCTGCTTAAAATATCCGTGATTCCGATGATGGCGTGCAGCGGGCTTTTCAGGTCATGGCTCATCTGCGCGAGGAAATCACTTTTCCGCGCCGTCTGCATCTCTGCTTTTCCCTTTAATGCCTGCATCAGCTGCGTCTCTTTTTTCGGGCTGGTAATATCCCAGGCACCGAGAATATATCCACGAAGCCTCCCTGAATAGTACACCGGCGTACACTGACACTGATAATACTGTCCGTTCTTCTCGATCTCCCGGCTCTTTTTTCCCTCCTGTATGGACTTCGCCAGCTCCTCCGCCTCCTGCATGTATCCGCGGTGCCTGCGGCTGTCTCTCTCATACAACTGCATCGGACCCGCAAACAGACTTCTGCCGCTGCGGTTCGCATCAACGCAGTAAAAATTGGTATCTAGCAGTACCACTGCCGTATCCGAGTCATCGTACAACCGCTCGCGCAGAAGCTCGCCCGTATCCATCAGCTGATCTGTCTGGATCAGATAATGAACCGCACCGCAGACACCGGTTGTAGCTGACAGCATCAGAAGATTGCCCGGAATAGTAAAAAACTTTTCCGCGCACATCGCTGCTGCATTCACGAGCAGCACAATATAGAGCAGATTGGCAATCTGATGCTCATGCATGGTCAGGGAACGGCGCAGATAGGTGTAGGTTCCCATTGCAACGATCGCCGCCGTACATCCGATTAAGTAAATTCTGAAATAAATGTGATAGATTTCCGGCTGCCGGTAGCGCATAAAAACAATCACATTCAGCGCGAGCAGCACACAAAACATAATCCACTGCACCCCGTAGGGGATATGGATTTTCAGAAAATCCATGATATAGATAAGAATCAGATAAAGCACCTGAATTAAGAGCATGTCCTTCAAACGCCCGAACAGTTCTGTCTGTCCGGTGAGCGTAAGGACAACCTGATAGAAATTATATACACCGATCAGTCCGACCAGCAGCGGCAGCAGCCTGTGCTGTCTGGAATATGCACCGGAAGTGGCATATTCCTGCAGTACATACAGCGTATAACAAAGACATATTATCTGAACCAATAATATCATTCAATCTCACTCCGCCCCATCAGAATCCTCTTGATCTCTGTCTTGACAAAGACCGGCTTGTACGGTCTTACAATGTAACCTGCCGCGTCCAGATTCCGGCACAGCGTGACCGTCTGTCTGTCGCAGAGCGCCGTGACGAACAGGATCGGCACCGTGTGATCCGTCATCTCCATAATGCGTTTGGCCGTCTCGATACCGTCCATCTCCGGCATATCGATATCCATCAGCACCAGATCCGGCGCCGGATGTTTTTTCAGATACAGCAATGCCTGGTGACCGGATTTCATCAGGATGACATCATATAACGGCTCTAAAATGCCACGCAGCATCTGCAGATTCGTCTTCATATCGTCCACAACCATGATCCGGCAGCGTACCGGCGGCCGTATCATCTCGTTGCGCTCCTTTTCTGCCTCTTCCGTGGAGAAGCCGGATTCCGTCTTCATACGCAATGTAATATGGTAGTTCGCTTCGTTGGACAGATCCAACAGTTCCCCGTCCATCAGACGCACTACGGGTCTTAAATTATGTACGCCAAAATTCTCATAGATGATGGCTTCTCTTCCATCGGAAAGCGTAACCATCGTTCCCTTCGGATAGAGCGGCACATACTTTAGAAGTGTCTCCACTACCTCGCGGTCAAACATGATGCCACAGCCGCCCATCAGATACTCTGTCGCCTCGTACGGTGCGTATGGCTCCTTGTACGGGCGCCTGGACGTAAGTGCATCATAGACATCCGCCACGTGCAGAATCCTGGTAAACATCGTCTGCTGCGCGCCTTCCAGCCCGTCCGGGTATCCGCTTCCATCCACATTTTCATGGTGATGCAGCACGGCCTCCTTGATATGCGCAGAAATATCCCACCGCTCACTGATAATCTGGTACGACAGTGTTGCGTGGGATTTCATAAATCAGATATTCTTCCTGTGTCAGACGTCCCGGCTTGTTTAAGATCTCATCCGGGATCTGCAGCTTTCCGAGGTCATGAAGCAATGCCGCAGTCACAAGATGCCCCAGCTCCACTTCACTCATCCCCATACCCATTCCAATGACGCCGCAGTATACCGCCACGTTCACAGAATGTGCGTAAGTGTAATCGTCGTAGCTTCTTAAGTCCGTAAGATCAAGAGACACATTTCCGCAGGATAAAATCTCCTCCACCATGCGTCTGGCAATCAGCTTACATCCGTCAATGTCGCAGGCACGGATGCGCTCCTGTCCCTCCTGCCTTAACTGCGGCGTAATCACACTCTCAATCGTGATGCCCTCTGAAAGTTTATCTTCTATATATACACCGTCGAATCCGTAAGCTTCCAGTTTTTCCAGATAGCTCTCCGTCAATTCGCAATGGCAGCCAATCAGCGTTCTTCCGACGGAATCATAAAGGTCGGCTGCAAGAACCATGCCCGGTTCTGCCTCCCTGAGTGGTACATAACGCATAACATTCCTCCTACCTTTTACTGTACCAAGCCGACCTCATAAAGTCAATGAAACTTTTGACCTTATTTTCTAGGATTCGACAGAAACCACCTCGTAATCCTGATCCTCAACCGCCTTCTTTAAGACCTCATCCGCCACGTCGCTGCTAAGCGTCACAACCGCGTTTCCTGCCTCGTGGCTGACTACAGCCTCCTGCACGCCTTCTACCGCTTCGAGTGCCTTCTTGACTCTCGCCTCACAGTGTCCACACATCATACCGTTAATCTTCATTGTCTTTTTCATTGTCTCATTCTCCTTTTTTTGATTTGTTTCTGATTTCTTCTCCAAAGCGTCATCCGGCTCCTTCGCCGCAGCTGCGGCGGTCTGCCCTGTCACCGCATTTTTGATCCTGCGGTCTTTTCCGGCGTCATACATCCGGAACAGATTCAGGCGCAGCGCGTTGGTCACAACACAGAAGCTGGATAAGCTCATGGCTGCCGCACCGAACATCGGGTTTAACTGCCAGCCGAACAGCGGAATCCACACGCCTGCCGCAAGAGGAATGCCGATAATATTGTAGAAAAATGCCCAGAACAGATTTTCATGAATATTGCGCAGGGTTGCGCGGCTCAAGCGGATTGCCGCAGGCACATCCGACAGGCGGCTCTTCATCAGCACGACATCCGCGGCATCAATGGCAATATCCGTTCCGGCGCCGATCGCCATTCCGATATCCGCCCTTGTAAGCGCCGGCGCGTCATTGATTCCATCGCCGACCATGACCACTTTGCCCTTTTTCTGCAGTTCTCTTACCACCTGCTCCTTGCCGTCCGGAAGCACGCCGGCGATCACCTCGTCCACGCCTGCCTCTTTTCCGATCGTCTGCGCCGTCCGCTCATTGTCGCCGGTCAGCATCACCACATAGATTCCCATGTTCTGCAGTTCTGCCACTGCACGCGGGCTGTCCTCCTTGATGACATCCGCCACGGCGATTACGCCGAGCAGCTTCTCATCCTTTGCAAAAAACAGCGGCGTCTTGCCCTGCATGGCGAGCTGTTCCGCCTGCCGCTTCATGGCATCGGACACCTTCACGTGCTGCTCGATAAAGATGAGATTGCCGCCGTAAAGCCGTCTTCCATCCCACACACCGGTCAGACCGTTGCCCGGAAGCGCCATGAAATCGGTCAGCATATCTTCTAAGCCGTCCGCTCCGCCAGATGCTCCGTCTGCCGCAGTCGCCCTCTTCCCGCCGGACTGCGCCTTTGCCCCGGCCTGCTCCTTCACGTAGGCAAGAACGGCCTTTGCAAGCGGATGCTCGCTCTTCTGCTCCAGAATCCCTGCCGCATGCAGCAGCTCCTCCGCCGGAACGCCTTCCGCCGGAAGGACATCCGTAACTCGCGGCTCTCCGCTCGTGATGGTTCCGGTCTTATCGAGCGCTACAATCTGCATTTTTCCGGTCTCCTCCAGAGAGACTGCCGTCTTGAACATAATACCGTTCTTAGCACCCATGCCGTTTCCGACCATGATGGCTACCGGAGTGGCAAGTCCGAGCGCACACGGGCAGCTGATGACCAGAACAGAGATCGCTCTCGCCAGCGCAAAGCCGACCGGCTTTCCGACAACCAGCCACACAATCAGTGTCACGATCGCAATTCCAATGACCGTCGGCACAAATACGCCCGATACCTTATCGGCAATCTTGGCAATCGGCGCCTTGGTCGCCGCGGCATCGCTGACCATCTGGATGATCTGGGATAAGGTTGTATCCTCGCCGACTCGCGCCGCCTCGCATTTTAAAAAGCCGGACTGGTTCACGGTCGCCGCGGAGACTTCATCTCCTGGCGCCTTGTCCACCGGTATGCTCTCGCCGGTCAGCGCCGCCTCATTCACGGCACTGCTGCCCTCGAGGATGATACCGTCCACGGGTATGTTCTCCCCCGGGCGCACCACGAAGACGTCTCCCTTTTTGACCTGCGCGACCGGAACCTCCTGTTCCACACCGTCACGCACGATGGTGGCAGTCTTCGGTGCCAGGCTCATCAGGCTCTTGAGTGCATCGGTCGTCTTGCCTTTTGAACGCGCCTCCAGCATTTTTCCGACCGTGATCAGCGTCAAAATCATCGCCGCCGATTCAAAGTAGAACTCGTGCATGTAGCTCATGACTCCGTCCATATCGCCGCGCACCTGTGCATCGGTCATTGCAAAGAGTGCGTAGGTACTGTAGCCGAACGCTGCCGTTGCCCCCAGCGCTACCAGTGTGTCCATATTCGGCGCCCGGTGCCAGAGACTCTTGAATCCGCTGATAAAGAACTTCTGGTTGATGACCATGATCACCACCGTCAGCAAGAGCTGTACCAGCCCCATCGCCACATGGTTTCCTTCAAAGAACGCCGGCAGCGGCCATCCCCACATCATATGTCCCATGGAAAAATACATCAGCACTGCCAGAAAGCCTACCGAAGTCACCAGTCTCTTTTTTAAAAGAGGCGTCTCCCGGTCCTTTAACATATCTTCCTGCGGCATCACCTCCGCCGCTCCCGCGGTTCCCGCGCCGCCCCGCTTCTTCTCGGCAGCGCCGTATCCGGCGTTCTCAACCGCCCGGATGATCTCCTGCGGCGCCGCGGTTCCCTCGACACCCATGGAATTCGTCAGAAGACTCACCGAGCAGGATGTCACACCCGGCACCTTCGACACTGCTTTTTCCACGCGCGCGCTGCACGCCGCACAGCTCATTCCCGTCACTGTATATTGCTTCATCTTCCTCACTCTCCCGTCTATTTCATCAATTTCTGGAGCACCGTCACCAGTTCGTCGACGGTCTCCTCCCTGCCCTCGCGGATATCATTCGTCACGCAGGTCTTGATATGATTGGCGAGAAGCACCTTGTTAAAACTGTTGAGCGCCGCATTCACAGCCGCCACCTGTACCAGAATATCCGTACAGTAAGCATCCCGCTCCACCATTCCCTTAATTCCGCGAATCTGTCCCTCGATGCGGTTTAAGCGGTGAATCATATCCTTGTATTCTTTCTCTGACCGTTCCTTTGTCTTATGGGAACAGCAGCATTCCTTTTCCTCTGCCATACGCTTTGCCCTCTTTCTTACTATTTACCCGCAAGTCTGTTTCTATTCCTCATTTGCAGGCTCATTATATACCCCATTGGGGTATATTGCAAGTGTTTTATTGTGTTATTTTTCTCATCAAAAAAATCCCGGCCTGTCCAACCGGACCAGCCAGGATCTTTTGGGAATCTGCCATCATGCGGCAGTCTCTTTTATTTATCCGCAAACCCTCTCCAGAATCTCTGTAAGTGCACTTCCGCTGCTGGTATGGCTTCTCACCACATCCGCATTGCAGCGCTCCGCCTCTGCCACCGCACACCGTACCATCTTATGTGATACGGTGTTGGTGAAGAGAATGATCAGATCCGGTGATCCGATCTGGTTCCCGAGCTTTGCCGGCATCTGTGTAAATACCTTCGCTTTACAGTTATGTTCCTTACAGATCTTTTTGTACTGGCAGACCATGCGGTCATGTCCGCCTACAATCACAACACTCATGACTACACCGCCGCAAGCTGCCTGCCGAGATCAGTGCAGGCAGCCACAGCCTCATCGTCCGGTGCCTCCTTACAGATCACGCCTTCGCCGTTCAATACATTCGCTCCTGCGGATGACATGCGGTCTACCCAGTCACGCATCCACTGTCCGTCTCCCCAGCCATAGGAACCGAACAGACCGATGGTCTTGCCTGCCGCAAATCCTTCTACCTCGGTTACGAAAGGCTCCATCTCGCCCTCCTCAAGAACCTCAGCACCCATTGCCGGGCATCCGAGTGCAAATGCCTTTGCGTTCTTTAACTCCGCTGTAGAGACGCTGCTTACATCTACCACTGCGGCTTCCTTACCTGCTGCTGTGATTCCGGCGCCGACTGCCTCTGCCATCGCCTGTGTATTTCCTGACTGTGACCAGTATACTACATAAATCTTATCCAATGCTTTTCCCTCCTGCTATATCTCTGTATTTTGCTATGTAAGTTAGTCTTAACTAACTTTAGCTATACTATACTAAATCAGAAGGATTTCGTCAAGTGCAGTAAATGAAATATTTTTCTCATTAGAAAAGCTGCTATTCCACCTCATCCGCGAACTTCGTCAGGTAGCGCTGATTCTCCTCAAATTCGCAGGTACTCGCATTGTCAAGCACCTTGCGCCCGTAGAAAACGCGCTTTTCCTCCACAGGGATCGACAGTGTCGCCGTACCGTTCTCCGTCTCGTAGGAGACCTCGTCAATTCCCGTCTCGCCAAGCGCCTGATACGCACTGTATAAGGTGTGATCCCTGTATCCGTTCACCATCTCCCAGTAGAGAGCATACTTTTCACTGGTTAGTCGGTACAAATCCAATGTATCATATAATTCATGATACCCGCGGTCTATGTACTCCCTTTCACACCAGTCCAGATGATAGGCATCGCCGGAATATTTTCCCTCATCCACAGCGGTATCAATCAAAGCCCACAATATCGAGAACACGAAAAACAGCGCAATCACACATCCGGCTGCCTTGACTGCCAGCGTCGACATATTTACCTCGTAGTTTCCAGTCTCATCCGAAAATTTCCAGAGTATTTTTATATTTTTAATCTTCCTCATAATCCCAGCCCTTTCTCTCAAAGATCCGGCGTATCAGTTCGTCCATCTCCTCCGAGTCGCGCTCCATCCCCATCAGATCCGCCAGTTCCTCCTCCGTCATTTCCAGAGTACCAAGCAGTGCCGCTGCCACGTCCTGTTTCATGTCATCATAGTATTCCTTGTTTTCTTCATACTCCAGCCCGCGGTAGGAAAAATCCGTCTCCATTTCGAGAATATCCTTCCCATCCAGAAGCACATATTTTACCCAGTTTGAACGCATCTGCTGCCCGGCGGGCCAGTCTAACACCTCTTGGATGCGGAACAGATCTCTCATAAATGCCTGATCGTCGTCATACAGCCGGACGCGCTCCGTATATTTTTCAAATTTCTCCTGCCCATACACCTCATAGGAATGCAGATAATCGTAAAGTCCGGTATAATCCTCTGCCGCAAGCAGTTCTTCCGCCTCCTGTACAGACGCCCGATTCCGCTGGCAGGTAATGTGAATGTCCTCCAGACCAACTCCAATCGCGAGCGCCAGAATCGTAATCGCTGTCACTGCCACAACAACCAGCAGAATTACATTCATCACTTTATCCGCCACATACAGCGGCATGGAATGGATGATCTTTGCTTTGGCGAGCAGTGTCTCCTTTCTCGCCAGATTTTCCTCGTTTCTCCACTTTTCTCCAAGCGGGTTTGGCTCCCCGCAGTAGGGACATTTCAGTTCTTTCGCCGGATAATCATATCCGCATTTTTTACATATCATCTTCGCACACGCCCTCGCTTTTATTCCGTAAGATGGGAAAATGCCCTCTCCTGCATCATCCGCTCCAGATTGCTCTGATTATCTTTGTCTAATGGATCATACCCGTCCATCACTTCCTTTATCTCTTCCTCTGTCAGCGCATAATGCTCCTCTAAATAAGTATAACAATATTCCCGGTAATAAGTGACCGCTTCCTGCTCTCCGTACTTGTAATCAGCATCTTCACTCTCCTGACAGATGCAAAGAGCATCCGTGATATACTTCACATCATCCAGCTCTTCCGCTCTTCCCTCCCAGATAAGCTGTTCCAGATACTGCCCGTCCGGGGTTATGACGTAATTCGCGGTATAGTCTTCGAGCTTCTCCACCAGCCGGTATTTGCGAAAAGCCTGATCATATAGTTCATTATGCTTTTCCAGATACGTGCAGATTCCACTGTAGTCCTGCTGCTGATACATCTTCTCCAGTTTTTCCTTCATTGCCTGCTCCCTGCTGCCGGAAGCAGCCGCGTGAATGCGTATGCCAATAAACGCCGCAGCACTGAGCAAAAGTCCTACCACGATCGCAACGATCAAAATCTTCGCGGTCAGGGACATCCCGGTCTTCGCCATCCGCTGCGGCTTCTCCTCCCACTGCCGTTTCTCGCGTTTCAGCTCATTGACGGCATCCTCATGCATCTGTACGGACCTTCCAAAATTATCGCCACCACAGTACGGGCAGCGCGGTGCATCGTCTGCATATGACGCACCGCAGTTATTACATACAATCATCCTTTCTCCCTCCGGTGTCTCACAGAACGCCTCTTCAAGTAACACCCTGTATTGCTCTTTGTCTATTATATCAGTTTTTTGCTGTATAGGAAGCATTTTCCTATGAGCCGAAAAAGAGGGGCAGTCTCTTGAAACGGGCAGCCCCTTTTGAAGTGAGAAGTAATAGGAAAAGAAGCACATCCTACCGATTTCTGATGGAATACATCTGGAAATTCGGTTCAAAAAATGTGGCATTTCTAACCAGCCGAATGTTTGCATCTTCGATGATCCGTGTCTTTCCAAGTTTGGAGCACTCCGCGGGTGTGTCCGCAATCCGCAGACAATTTTAGGATTCCCGTGTGTCCCTTGCGGCACCAGACAACAGGTGGCATAAATGCCACCTTTATGTCGAATAAAACATAACCGCGCGAAGCCGCTGTCTGAGACGTCATCTGCCTTAACTTCAATAGCAGATGACGGCGAGTTCGGTTCGCGCGGTTT
>OGXW01002895.1_pt1 | contig 11778 bp, 10 predicted proteins | sample 1576341 | NCBI WGS metagenome assembly OGXW01 (sample SAMEA3541592, study PRJEB24748) | human gut metagenome | biome: human gut; feature: human-associated habitat; material: faeces | place: China | collected 2012
GATCTGAAAAGTCCGTCCGAGCGCGAGCCGTAGTAGAGAATGCTGTTGTCGCAGGTGGCCTTTCACCGAGAGAAATACGTGGCGGCCGGCGGTCCCGACGGCGGCGACGGCGGCCGCGGCGGCGATATCGTTTTCGTCGTTGACGATAACATGTCCACACTGATGGACTTCAGATACAAGCGCAAGTACGTCGCCGGAAACGGCGCGGACGGTCAGGGCAAGCGCTGCTCGGGTAAGGACGGCGACAGTCTGTATATCCGCGTTCCGCGCGGCACCCTCGTGCGCGATACCGAGACCGGCGGCATAATGCACGACATGTCGGACGGCAAGGACTTTGTCGCGGCTCGCGGCGGCAAGGGCGGCTGGGGTAACAAGCATTTTGCCACTCCGACAAGGCAGGTCCCCCGTTTTGCAAAGCCGGGTCTCCCCGGCGAGGCGCACGATATAACGCTTGAGCTTAAGCTTCTTGCCGATGTGGGTCTCGTCGGCTTCCCGAACGTCGGCAAATCCACCCTGCTGTCGGTCGTCAGCAAGGCGCACCCGAAGATTGCAAACTACCACTTTACAACACTGTTCCCGAACCTCGGCGTTGTGTACGTCGATGAGGGACGCTCGTTTGTAATGGCCGATATCCCCGGCATAATCGAGGGCGCTTCCGAGGGCGCCGGTCTCGGCCACGATTTTCTGCGCCACATCGACCGCTGCCGTCTGCTGATACATCTTGTTGACGTTTCAGGCTCCGAGGGGCGCGATCCGGTCGAAGATTTTGATGCCATAAACGCGGAGCTTAAGGAATACTCCGCCGAGCTTTCCGAGAGAAAGCAGATAGTTGCCGCAAACAAGTGCGACCTCTGCGGCGACGACCGCGAGAATATCGAGCGGCTGAAAGCGCATGTCGAAGCTCTCGGCTATGAGTTTTTCGAGATGAGCGCCGCAACTCACAGTGGAACGCACGAGCTTGTGAATATGGCCTCCGAGATGCTCAGCGAGCTTCCCCCGGTCATCCGCTTCGAGGCCGACTATGTACCGCCCGAACCCGTGATCGACACGTCCGAGGATCTTACGATCGAAAAGTATGACGACGTGTGGGTCGTCGAGGGCGGCTGGCTCCAGCGCCTTATGTCATCGGTCAACTTCTCGGACAACGAGAGTATGATGTACTTCGACCGCGTCCTGCGCGATAACGGAGTTTATCAGCGCATGGAGGATATGGGTATTCAGGACGGTGACACAGTTAGCATCTATAATCTCGAGTTTGAATACCGCGACTAACGTCATATTTTAATAATGTAGAAAACGATGCCTGCAAAATGCAGGCATCGCTTTTTATTTCGCTCTTCGGATTACTTCAGGCCGTTTTCGTATGCCTGAATCATCTTCTTGACCATCTGGCCGCCGACGGAGCCGGCCTGGCGAGCGGTGATATCGCCGTTATAGCCGTTCTTGAGATTTACGCCGACCTCGTTTGCAGCTTCCATTTTGAACTTCTCCATTGCCTCGCGTGCAGCAGGGACAACAAGATGATTGCTGGAATTGTTAGACATAGCTTTTACATCTCCTTTTCTGTATTGGGTACGGTTTCTTGACCCGTTACTTATCATTGCCGCAATGCGCCGTTATATTCCCGCTCGGAGCATGTAATTCCTGCTAAAATCTTTGTACATACAAGATGTTGTGTCGTGATTTTTACTGACCACAATCATGCAAAAATTTTATGTATTTATGTGGTTATGTCTACTTGACAATTATTTTAATTACTTGTACAATATCCTTGTATCTAAATCGTTACCGTTTTGTAATCGACAATTTGCAGCCGTTTTCGGCTCATCTTCGTATTATACTACTCTTAAGTTTGACAGGAGTATTGTCCGATATGCGTAATATTTTCAGGATTTTCAAACATGATCTGAGGGCGCTTTATAAGAACTTCTTCGCCTTCCTCATCATCCTGGCGATCCTTATACTGCCGGCCCTGTACGCATGGTTCAACATCTATGCATTCTGGGATCCGTATGGGAAAACCAAGGATGTTTCCATAGCCGTTGTTTCAAACGATAAGGACTATATGGATTCCGACGGCAACATCGTAAACATGGGCAAAGCTCTTATTGACGAGATCAAGGATGACGAAAACTTCGGCTTTGTGTTTCTCGACGATGCCGACAAGGCGGTCAAGGATCTCTATGCCGGCAAGTATTACGCAGCAATTATCATCGAACCTGACTTTACATATAATATGTACAACTTCCTGACCACGGATATGTACAACCCCACGATCAAGTTCTATCAGAACGAAAAGACCAACGCCGTTGCCGTCAAGGTCGTTGAGGCTGCCGGCGACAAGGTCAAGAAGATCGTAAACGAAAAGTACATTTCCACGGTCGTCGAAACGCTGTTTGACAAGCTCAACTCCTTCTCCTCCGACGTGCAGGGCAGCTCCTCTGCCGAGATGCTCAAGAACACGCTCAAGAAGATAAATGACAATCTCATAAGCTACAGCGGCACAATCGATCAGTTTATTTCCGCGAATAACTCGCTTATCGACACTCTCCAGCGCACGAATAACACTCTGAACTATTCAATTTACCTCATCGGCAACGAGAGAGTGAACATTTCAAAGCAGATAGTATATATCGAAGACACAAAGAAGGATCTTGCGCTTATAAACGACGAGGTCAACCGCATGCTCACCGAGCTGCAGGACTCTGTCAACGAGGCAATATACAAGCTCGACAGGCTCTATAACGGCGGCACCGAGGATGCGGAAGCCGCAAAGGCGGCTCTTGCGGAGCTTGAAGCTCAGTACAAGGAGCTTATCGACTACCTCACCCACTCGGGTCTTACAAACACAGAGGTCGAGGACGCACTCACTGCGCTCAACAAGCTCACCGACAAGATCACTCAGCTGCGCGATAAGCTCGGCCTCAACGGCGGCCTCACCGACGCACAGCAGACAAGAGTTCTCGCGGCGCACAACAAGAGCGCTATCGAAGCCGTGAAAACCGACTATGAGACCGTCGCCGTTCCGGCAGTTTACAAGGCCGTCACCGGCTATGACTACGAGGATCTCAACGACGCGACGCAGACTCAGCAGTCGATGGAGTCGCTCGTCGGCTTCATGAAGGAAGACACCAACGAGCGCATCCAGAGCATTCAGGCAAACCTCTCCAAGGCACAGAGCACCTCCGATCCCGAGGTGCGCCAGGAGGCACTCCTCGCCGCGCAGAGCGACACCAGAGTCGTTGAGCAGGAGATCACCGCACTCGGCGCAACGGCCGAGGCTGTCGGAACCGCAAGCGGAAGCGACACCTCCGGCGTTACCGGCGCCATTGACAGCGCGCAGAGCGACGCAAAGGACGCCGGCGCTATCCTCGACGATATTCTCAGCGGCAACCGCGACATCGACCTTATTCGCGATCTGCAGCTTATAAGCGACGCTCTCGGCACCGTCCGCGTTACCCTCACCGAGAACGTTTACCCCATGCTCGACACGATGCTCAACAATCTTCAGGACAGTCTGGGCGAGGTATCCGCTCTGCTGCTTGACCTCAACGGCATTCTCGGCAAGACAACGCCCATCGTCAAAGAGCTTGGCAACACCTTCGGCGCAGTCAACAACGCCCTTATTCAGGTCAAGGATCTGATCACCTCCTACAGCGGCAGGATCGATGATTTCATTGAAATGCTCGACGGCAACCCCGAAAACGGCACGCTTCAGAACGTATTCGACTTCCTGAACGTCGATCCCGAGAGCATCGGCTCGTTCCTCTCAAGCCCCGTTTCCATGGTATCGAAGTCCGTATACCCCGTTGAGTCCTACGGCGCGGCAATGACGCCGTTCTACTCCATGCTCGCTATCTGGGTCGGCTGTGTCATACTCAACGCGATACTCAAGTGCGACGCGCCCATCCCCGTTCCCGAGGCCACCGAAAAGCAGCGCTTCTTCGGACGTTACCTGCTGTTTTTCGTGCTCAGCCAGGTTCAGGCGCTTATAACCATGCTCGGCAACCTCATCATTCTGGGCGTTGACTGTGTGCATCCCGGTCTGCTTCTGCTGTCGGGCGTATTCACCTCGATGGCGTGCTCGATGCTGGCATACGCCTTTGCCGTTGCCTTCGGCAACATCGGCAGAGCGCTGATCGTCGTCATACTTATCATTCAGATAGCCGGCTCCGGCGGCTCATACCCCATCGAGCTGCTGCCGAACTTCTTCCAGCAGGTCTACCTGTTCTTCCCCTTCCCCTACGCGATAAACGCAATGCGCGAGGCCATAGCCGGTCTGTATCAGAATCAGTATCTGATCTACATATTGCAGCTTATGTTGTTCTTCGTTATCGGCTTGCTCATCGGCATATTCGCAAAGCGCCCGCTTGGCGGCATAAACAAGTACATGAACGAGCAGCTTGACAAGACGGAAATGATGTAAAAACTACAGGAGCAATCATTATGGATACTCAGTACGAAAAAAAGTATAACGAGCTGATGGCGTGCCTGCGGCAGATGCACGACAACAACGTCAGACGCATGAAAATGGCGCTGCGCAGTCTGCTGATCGTTCCGACTATCTTCCTCGTGATGCTGTTTTTCACCAACAGCTCAAAAACGATCTTCCTCGTTTTGTGGATAGTCTCAATGTTTATCATAGCCGCAATCCTCATCGTTATTGAGTATCAGGACTATACGCTCAGGAAAATGATAACGCGAGTCGAGCAAAGTGGCAGCGAGCAGCCGAAGATCGCGGAAAGCGCCGCCGGCTCCGATCCGCGAGCCGAGGCGATACGCGAGTCAATACGCAGCCGCTCGCCGGAAAACGACGGCAAAGCCGGAAGCTTCGAGTATGACAACTACGAGGAAGCGCCGACCGGCAAGGACGAATAACACTCTACGAAAGCTGAGTAATGCGATGAACAAATTAAAAGACAAAACTTCAAACGTCTTAGCCATCATCCGTTCGGATATTAAGCGTCTGAGTAAGAGCGTTGTTGCGATCGTCTGCGTCTTCGGTCTGGCTCTGATCCCGTGCCTGTATGCATGGTTCAACATCATCTCGAACTGGGATCCGTACACCCCAGATTCGACGAAGAACCTCACCATCGCCGTTGCGAGCGAGGACGAGGGCACCACGTTCGTCGGGCTTGACCTCAATGTCGGCAACATCATTATAGAAAAGCTCAAAGGCAACAACCAGATCAACTGGCAGTTTGTCGATTCCGAGCAGGCGGTGCAGGACGGCCTGTACAGCGGCGATTACTACGCCGGTCTCGTCATCCCGGCCGATTTCAGTGATTCTCTGCTCGGCTTTACCGACGGCGAGTTTGAAACCCCCGAGATCATCTACTACGATAACCAGAAGATGAACGCCGTTGCTTCCCGTGTTACCGACCGCGCTCAGAGCATCGTCAAGAACGAGGTAAACAGCATTTTCCTCGCCTCCATCGTTGACGAGCTTTCAAACTTCACCTCAGTGTTCTCCGGCATCGGCAGCGACGCTTCCCTGTCGCTGGACGGTCTGGACGAGCAGCTTGAGGATATAAAAACCGACCTGCGCACCTATGTTTCCATCATGGACTCCATGGCAGCGGTCACGCAGTCGGCGCTGAACGTAACGACGATGACCAGCAATCTCCTGCCCGACGTCGTGAATATGCTCAACAACAGCCGCAAGAGCATATCCAACATGCAGGATCGCCTCGCGACCAGCAAGGAGGATGTCATCTACTCGGCCGACGCCATTCGAAACAGCTCCGAGCAGCTGCGCAACACCATTGAGCGCCTTGACGAGGCGACCGGCGGCGACCCGGCCGGTGCCGGCAGCTCGTATATCGACTGGGACGCACTCTACGGCGAGGGCGGCATAAACGAGTACGAGGGCGAGATCCTCGACGATCTGTACTACGACGTAAACAAACAGCTGCACGAAAGCGTCATCCGCTTTGACGATATTCTTCAGCAGACCAATATTGACAGCAACCTCATTAACTCCATGACAACGCTCCAGTCGTCGCTGGATAACCTCGATTCACTTATCGCGCAGATCCAGGGTGACGTCAACAGTCAGGCGCTCACGCTGCAGCAGTTCACCTCTGCCCTCGGCTCCTGCACGCAGAGCATAAACGGCACTCGCGAGGTCATGAACACCATGCTCGAGCTTGTCACGAACGTTCAGGCAAACGTTAACGAGCTGCGCTCGTCCGAGAGCGTTTCAAACATCCTCGACCTCATGCAAAACGATGTCAGCAGCCTTGTTGAATACCTCTCCTCCCCGGCTAACCTCGAGGTCGTCAGGGTATACGCGCTCGAAAACTTCGGCTCCGGCATGGCGCCGTTCTACACCGTTCTGGCCATCTGGGCAAGCGCGCTGCTGAGCGTCAGCCTCATGCATCCGCACATCAAGCGCCGTTCGGAATTCCCCACGCTCACGACCACGGAAGCCTACTTCGGCCGATACTTCGTTTTCTTCGCGATCGGCCAGCTCACGGCGCTCATAACCGTGCTCGGCAACCTCTTCTACATTGGCATCCAGTGCTATAACCCGTTCCTGTTCTGGCTTGCCGCGGCGCTCGCGAGCCTTGTCGCGACGCTTGTAAACTACGGCTTCGTGTTCGCATTCGGCAATGTCGGCGAGGCGTTCTCGATCATCGTACTGGTCATTCAGGTCGCAGGCTCCGGCGGCACCTACCCCGTCGAGATGCTGCCGAAGTTCTTCCAGGTGCTTTACGGTGTGATGCCGTTTAAGTACTCGATGAACGCAATGCGCGAAACTATCGCAGGCAGCTACAACGGCACCTATTTCAAATGTATCCTCGTTCTGCTGCTCATGGCGGCTATCGCGATCCCGGCAGGCATCCTGCTGCACACGGCCTTCAAGCCATTCCTGAAGCGCTTCAACGAGAGCAAGGCAAAAACCGCCGGTCTCATGCACAGCTGATAAACATTGAAATTTGATAAGAAAACGCACCGCACGAATTTCGTGCGGTGCGTTTGTATTCTTTGCGCTTACTGTGCTCTGTACAGGAATGTTACGACCTGACCGCGCGTGCAGGTCGCGTTCGGGGAGAAGTGCGTTGCGTCCGTGCCCTTGGTTATACCGTTTGCGACTGCCCATTTGACGGCCTCGTAGCAATACGAGCTGACGGCTACGTCAACAAATCCGACGTTTCCGCCGACTGCCGGTTCACCTTCGGCGCGATACATGAACGTCACCACCTGACCGCGAGTGCAGGTCGCGTTCGGCGAGAAGTGCGTTGCGTCGGTTCCCTTCGTTATGCCGTTTGCGACTGCCCATTTGACGGCCTCGTAGCAGTAAGAGCCGGGCGCCACGTCAGCAAATCCGACGTTTCCGCCGACGGTCGGCTCACCTGCTGCGCGCCAGAGGAACGTCACCACCTGACCGCGCGTGCAGCCTGCGTTCGGCGAGAAATGCGTCGTGTCCGTACCCTTTGTTATGCCGTTTGCCACCGCCCACTGCACCGCGTCGGCGCAATACGAGTCCCTCTTCACATCCGTAAACGCATCGAGTATATCAATGCCGCAGCGTGTGCATTTGCCATCAACAAACTCATGGCCGAGGGCAGGAGTGTAGGTATCTTTATATGCGGAAGTGTCACAGGTGCATCCATGCAGCGTATACCCTTTTTCGGTGCATGTAGGTTCAATGATCTTATCACCCGTATCATGAATGTGGATCATATTAAACTCAAAGCTATACACATATTTTTCGCCATCGGCAACTACATAAAGCTCGGCCGTCATCAGGGTCTTTCCCTTATACGGCACGGTGTAATCGATCTTAATCCGCGATGATGATATGTTCACATCATCCTTAGCAGAATAAGTGAGTTTCCCGGTGCTGTTATAAAGGTCAATGCCGGTCTTTGTGATATTAACGCTCTTGCCGAACACTGCCGCAAAAGAAAACCGGGCATGTTCATAGTCAACGGCGCTCATTACATACTGTTCCCATGCAGGTTCATTATTTTCAGCCGCAAGGGCGCTCATTGGTGCTATGCTCATAACCATTACCAGCACGAGCAGCCAGCTTAATAATCTCTTTTTCATATTTCCTCCGTATTTTTCCTTATACATCAGCAAGTACAGCTTGCTTTAACTGATGCCGTCACTTGTAATAATAAGTAGTATTCTTAATAATATCAAGCGGTTAATATTCATTCGTCATAATTGCCATTTACGTTCTTGCTATTTTGTGCGTTTTTTACAACTTCTTTTTTCAACTTTTTTCGCAAAGCTATTGACAAATGCAAAACGCAGACTTATAATACTACCAACCTACTAAGTTAGTAGTATTTATTCGAACCGAGGTAATCAATATGGCAGCATATATTGTCTTCCGATGTCGGGTCTGTGAAAACGGCTAACCCACTTCAATAAAACACACACCAATTTCATTCTTACTATTTAATTTTAAGGAGATAATATCATGTCTAAAATATACACTTCCGCTGATCAGCTTATTGGTTCCACTCCTCTGCTTGAGCTTACCCACATTGAAAAGAAGCATGACCTGAAAGCCAAGATACTCGCAAAGCTTGAGTACTTCAACCCGGCCGGCTCCGTTAAGGACAGGATCGCAAAGGCAATGATCGACGACGCAGAGGCCAAGGGTCTTCTCAACGCCGACTCCGTTATCATCGAGCCGACCAGCGGCAATACCGGCATCGGTCTTGCATCCGTAGCTGCGGCAAGAGGCTATCGCATAATCATAGTAATGCCCGAGACCATGAGCGTTGAGCGTCGCCAGCTTATGAAGGCATACGGCGCAGAGCTTGTGCTCACCGAGGGTGCAAAGGGCATGAAGGGCGCCATCGCGAAGGCCGATGAACTCGCAAAGGAGATCCCCAACAGCTTCATCCCCGGCCAGTTTGTTAACGCCGCAAACCCGAAAGCACATTTTGAGACCACCGGACCCGAGATCTTCGCAGACACCGACGGCAATGTTGATATCTTCGTTGCCGGCGTAGGCACCGGCGGCACCGTGACCGGCGTCGGCCAGTATCTCAAGTCCAAGAAGCCCGAGGTCAAGGTCGTTGCAGTCGAGCCGAAGAGCTCCGCAGTTCTCTCCACCGGCGTTGCAGGCTCGCACAAGATCCAGGGTATCGGCGCTGGCTTTGTTCCCGACGTTTTGGATACCAAGATCTATGACGAAATAATCCCCGTCGAAAACGACGACGCATTCACAACCGGCAAGGAGATCGGCAAGAGCGAAGGCGTTCTGGTCGGTATTTCCTCCGGCGCTGCCGTATGGGCTGCCATCGAGCTTGCAAAGCGTCCCGAGAACGAGGGCAAGACGATCGTTGTTCTTCTCCCCGATACCGGCGACCGCTATCTTTCCACCCCGCTGTTTGCCGACTAATTATCACAAATAACACAGGAGGCTTTTTCCATGATTCCGAACAAAGAACAGGCGCTTGAGCTGCTCAAAAAATATAACTCCGATCCTTTCCATATAAAGCACGGACTTATAGTTTCCGGTGTTATGGAACACTTCGCAAAGGAGCTTGACTATGCGGACGAGTCAGATTTCTGGGGCGTTGTCGGTCTGCTGCACGACCTTGATTTTGAGCAGTATCCGGATCAGCACTGCATTAAAAGCCAAGAGCTGATGCGCGTAGAGGGACTTGACGAGTCAATAATCCATGCAACGGCAAGCCACGGCTATGCGATCACAGTCGATATAAAACCCGAGCATCTTATGGAAAAGGTCCTGTATGCTACGGATGAGCTCACAGGTCTGATAGGCGCTGTTGCCATCATGCGCCCGTCAAAGAGCGTGGACGATCTGGAGCTCAAATCCGTTAAGAAGAAATACAAAAGCGCAAACTTTGCGGCCGGCTGCTCGCGCGAGGTCATCGAGCGCGGCGCAGATATGCTCGGTTGGAGCCTTGACGAGCTGATAAGCCGAACCATACTTGCGATGCGCGCGACCCCTGCAGCGACATGGGCGGAATGATGAAAGTATTGATAGCAATGAGCGGCGGCGTTGATTCCAGCGTCGCCGCAAAGCTTTTGTGCGACGAGGGATACGAGTGCATCGGCTGTACAATGAAGCTGTACGATAACTGCGACGCCGGTCTGCCGCGAGGCCGTACATGCTGTAGTCTCGACGACGTTGAGGATGCGCGCAGCGTCGCTTTCTCGCTAGGAATGCGCTACTATGTGTTCAACTTCAAGGACGATTTCCGCGAAAAGGTCATCAAAAAATTTGCCTCCGGTTATCTCCGGGGGCAAACGCCAAATCCGTGCATCGACTGCAATCGGTATATGAAATTCGATAAGCTGTTTGAGCGTGCAAAGCTTCTCGGCTGCGACAAAATTGCCACCGGCCACTATGCGCGCATTGAGTTTGACGGCAGAAAGTATCAGCTCAAAAAGGCGCTGGATAAATCAAAAGATCAGAGCTATGTTCTATACATGCTCACTCAGGAGCAGCTTGCGCACGCGCTCTTCCCTCTCGGTTCTCTGCACAAGACCGATACGCGAGCTATCGCCGACACAGCCGGGCTTTCGAGCGCACATAAGCCGGACAGTCAGGATATCTGCTTTGTCCCCGACGGCGACTACGCCGCCGCAATAGAGCGGCTGGCAGGCATCAAAGCGCCGTGCGGCGATTTCATCGACGCTTCCGGCAAGGTTATCGGCACTCACCGCGGCATAACGCATTATACCGTCGGGCAGCACCGTGGCCTCGGTTTGTCACTCCCCGAGCGCAGGTATGTGTGCAGCATCGACGCCGAAAACAGCACGGTTACGCTTGGTGGCAGCGACGAGCTGTACTCGTCCACAGCCGAGGTTCGCGGCTTCAACTGGATCAGCGGCGAGACTCCGGCCGAACCGATCCGCTGCACCGCAAAGATCCGCTATCGGCAGCCTGAGCAGCCCGCAACGGCGATTGCCCACAAAGACGACAGCATTACAATACAGTTTGACTCGCCGCAGCGCGCTGTAACCCCCGGCCAGGCCGCCGTTTTATACGACGGTGACACCGTACTCGGCGGCGGAGAGATCGTCAGATGACGTAATCTCCGCCGCGCTGCGCGTTCATAAGGTCAGCAAGCGTTATTCCGGAAAAATATTCACGGGTCAGGTCGTAGTATCCCTGCCAGACCGACAGTGTGCGGCATTCGGCCGCGCGGTGGCAGACCGGTGCGTTATCCTGAAGGCAGGAAACGGGCGCGAGATCGCCCTCCGCAAGCTTTAGTATCTCCCACAAGGTATACTGCTCCGGCGGCCTTGTGAGCCTGTAGCCGCCACCGATGCCGTGAACGCTGTCAATAAGCCCGGATGACTTGAGTGACGGCATGATCTTCTCAATGTATTTTAGAGATATCTCCTGTCGGGCGGCGACCTCCTTCATGGGAATGTAGCTGCCGTTGTTGTGCTCGGCAAGGTCGAGCAGTATGCGTATTGCATAGCGTCCTTTAGTTGATATCATATATTTCACCTCGTGATTATTATACAACCAATCCCGTAGGTAAATCAATAATTTTTTGCGTGCAAAAAAGGCAGCCAAAAGGCTGCCCTTTAATGCTTATGCAGTTTGCGATACGCCCTATCGGATCGTACTCGTTGCAGTGCAGTGGCCAAAGGACATTCGTCCTATTGAACGCGAGGCACTAAAACTCAGTACAACCTTACAGGTCGGGCCACCGCAGTATAGATCAGCACGATCTCAATGCGCCTCTAAAAATTATTTCTTTGCAAGACCCTTCTGGCGAGCATACTCTGCTGCGCCGAGTGCGCCCATCAGCTGCGGGTCGGTCT
>OGXW01002896.1_pt1 | contig 11778 bp, 9 predicted proteins | sample 1576341 | NCBI WGS metagenome assembly OGXW01 (sample SAMEA3541592, study PRJEB24748) | human gut metagenome | biome: human gut; feature: human-associated habitat; material: faeces | place: China | collected 2012
AAGTCGCTCAACGCTCTTTGCTCCTTTCTCCACGCTTGGTAATTGGCAGATGCAGCTCCTTTTCATTCCAGTTATCCGGATACAGGCGTCCCATAAGATTTCCAGCTGCATCGATTTCTACCTCCAGTCCTGCTTCCAGCATCATCTCTTTTGCCATCATCCGCACTTTCGTCTCTTTTTCGCCGAACGCCAGACGTGTATAACCGCCTGTCTCATCCCGGCTCATCTCATTGATCCGCTCTATCCTTTCCTTTAATCGCTCCTGCTTGATCTGCATATCCATTACTCCTTCCTACTGTAATTTTCATTCTGCTCCCACTCTCTTTTCTATCTTGATAGTACATCAAATAGCTCTCAGAATCCACGATATTCTTACCAAAATTTTTCTTCCCGGTTCAAAAAATAACAGAAGCACCGCACACAGATTACTCTCTGCATTGCGGTGCTCCTGCCTCTTTCTTTATTTAACCTTTTTCAATTTCTCTGGTTATTTTCTATTCGAATGACTGCTCTGTACGGTTGATGATCTCATCCTGAAGCGGTTTGCTTAAGTTACGGAAGAAATCACTGTATCCTGCAACACGCACGATCAGATCTCTGTAATCTTCCGGATGCTTCTGCGCTTCCTGCAGAGTCTTTCTGTCGATAACGTTGAACTGTACATGATGTCCATCCATTGCAAAGTAGCTGCGGATCAGACTTGCCATATTGTCAAGACCTTTCTCTCCTGCTACGACGTCCGGTGTGAACTTCTGATTCAGAAGTGTTCCTGCTGTAGCAAGATGATCCATCTTAGCACATGATTTGATAACTGCTGTCGGTCCGTTCACATCTGCGGATTTCTCCGGTGAAATACCTTCTGAAACCGGGATATGTGCTTTACGTCCGTTAGCTGTTGCTCCGATCACATCTCCGAAGTAAACATGGCAGGTTGTAGGAAGCATATCGACTCCGTACTTTCCGCCTCTCATAGTCGGACGTCCTGTGATCAGGTCATGATACAGATAAAATACGTCCTGCATCAGATCATCTGCGTAGTCATCATCGTTACCATATTTTGGTGTCTTGTCATGAACCATACGGTAGATTGCATCGTATCCTTCAAAGTTGTGATCCATTGCTTCGATCAGTTCTTCCATTGTGAAGTTCTTCTTGTCAAATACATTGTATTTAACAGCTGCAATACAGTCTGTAACGGTTCCAATACCAACACCCTGAATGTAGTTCGTGTTGTATCTTGCTCCACCTGCATTGTAATCTTTTGCATTACTGATGCAGTCGTTTGTTACAACGGAAAGACACGGTGCCGGCATATTTTCTGCATATAATCTCTCGATTACATTGTTTCCACGGATCTTAATATCGATAAAATGCTTCATCTGTTTCTTGAATGCATCCCACAGTTCATCAAATGTCTTAAAGTCTTTTGCATAACCAAGCTTCAGTCCGAGCTGTTTGCCTGACATTGCATCATAACCGTTGTAAAGAGTCAGCTGGAAAATCTTCGGAATATTCATATAACCGGTCAGGATATATGCTTCACTTCCCCATGCACCTGTCTCTACACAACCTGAAGATCCACCACGACGGGCATCTTCCAGAGTCTTTCCTGCATTAACAAGCTCCATGATCTGTGCTTCTGTATTGTAGAATGCCGGCTGTCCCCATCCTTTTCTTGAAATATCGCATGCTCTCTTGAGGAAACGTGCCGGTGTCTTCTTGCTGATGGTTACATTGGAGTTCGGCTGTACAAGCTTCATCTCATCCATACAGTCAAGGATCAGATAGCTGACTGCGTTTACACCGTCTTTACCATCCGGTGTAACTCCACCTGTATTGATATTCGCAAAGTCTACATAAGTAGCACTTTCTTTTAAGGTAATACCAACCTTAACCGGTGCCGGCTGGTTGTAGAATTTGATCCATAAGCATTCAAGCAGTTCTTTTGCTTTCTCGTCATCAAGGATTCCTGCTTCTGTATCTGCTTCATAATAAGAAATCAGATGCTGATCCAGACGTCCCGGACTGAATGCATCCCATGGGTTCAGTTCTGTTGTAACCGCAAGATGTGTAAACCAGTATAACTGGATTGCCTGCCAGAAGGTCTGCGGTTTGTGAGCCGGAACAACTTCCAGGTTGGCTGCGATCTGCTCTAATTCTTTCTTACGTGTAGGATCTGCTTCTTTTTCTGCCATTTCAAGGGCAAGCTTGTGATATCTTTCTCCAAGAATGATAACCGCATCACATGCAATATCCATTGCTTTAAGTTCTTCAAGCTTATCAGTAGCTTCCGGATCGTTCATGAAATCCAGTGCATCCATTGTCTTTTTGATTTTTTCTTTGTACTCCTGATATCCGACTTTGAAGTTCTGTTCGCCACCACATGTATGTCCAGGTCCCCTCTGTTCCATGAACTCTGTGAACATACCTGCTGAATAACAGTCATTCCATTCCGGAGTCATAGCTGCAAGGATCTTCTCTCTCATGCTTCGTCCTGACCAGTAAGGAATAATTTCCTTCTCCTGGATCTCACGGTCTTCTTCTGTTGTATGGAAAGCTACAAGGTCACGTTCACTCATGACTACCATATCTTCTTTGCTGTGACAGCAAAGTTCCGGGAATGTAGGAGAAGCCTGTGGATCTTTTCCTTTTTCACCGACGATCAGTTCACCGTCTCCCAGATAAAGTGTCTTCTTTGAAAAATATTCTTTTAATACCATGGCTCTCATAACCGGAATCGAATATTTCCCATCATTTTTTCTGTAAAAATCCGTCTCGATTCTTGCTCTTTCGAGATCGATATGAACCGGTGTTGTAACACTCAGTTCTCTCAGCTTCTGAATTCTTTCATTCATGCCTCTTGCCATTTTCTTATCCTCCTATTTTTGTGTTGGTATACCCCGCATCCTGAAAAAGCTTTACAAAGCTTTCCATCTCTTCTTTTTCCGATGCGTGTAAATCAGTTCCTTTGTATTCCATATCCAGCTTCGGATACTTGCTACTTCCTGTATTGTGATAAGGCAACAGATTGACCTGAGCCGGATGAATGCCGTGTTCCTTCAGAAAATGAATGGTGTCTTCCATGTTCTGCACATTGCCGTTCACTTCCTTGATCGTAGGGATACGGATGTAGAGCCTTGCCCCTGCGTCAGAAAGCTTCACCAGGTTATCCAGGATCAGCTTATTGTCAACTCCAATATACTTTTTATGTAACTCCGGATCCATCACTTTTACGTCATATAAAAACGTATCTACATACGGTAAAATTGCTTCAAATTTATCATACGAAACATATCCGCAGGTGTCAATGGTAAGCGAAATTTCTTCTTTTTTAAGTGCTTTCGCGATCTGTAAAATATAATCCGTTGACATCACCATCACTTCCCCGCCGGAAAGTGTGACTCCGCCGCCGGACTGTTCATAAAACATCCGGTCTTTCATCAGTTCTTTAACCAGTTCCTTTACCGGATACTCCTGCCCTACGATCTCCCGAATGCCCTGCGGGCAGAAATTATCGCATTTTCCGCAAAGCTGACATTTCTCTTTGTCAAGCTCCGGCTTTCCATCTACCATCGTGATGGCACCATTCGGACAGACCTTCGCACAGGTTCCACATCCAACGCACTTTTCTTTATCACACTGAAGTTCTCTCTCAAAACGCTGTGTCTCAGGGTTGTGACACCACTCGCACTTTAATGGACATCCTTTAAAAAATACAGTAGTACGAATTCCATCTCCGTCATGGATCGAATACTTCTGAATATTCGTTACTAAATTCATGGTAGCTCTCCTTCTTGTCATTTTTCTTTTTAGACTAACGTTTGTACCATAGTCTAAAGATACCAAAAAAACAAAAAATTGTCAATCCTTTGGCAAACTTCTTCTCAAATATTTTTACAATCCTGATCTTCTTTCCTTAAGCAGACGAAACTCTGCACTCAGCTCATCACATATATAAAGAAGAGATACTTCACAGACTGTTTTTATCTGCAAAGTACCTCCCACTTCTCTATTGTACATTCTTCAAAATCACACACTGATTACCTCTGGAACGAAAAGCCGATTCAAACTGTGCTCTGTCATAGCTCACAATCCCTTCGATCGGGTCTGCAACAGTCACACTGTCTGCACTGTATCCGATCAGTACAACACAATGATCGTTCATCGCCCAGCTGGCTTCTCTTCCATCTTCCGTATTCCAGCTTTCCATTATCTGACGTTCTTCCATGCCAATTGTTCCCCAGACAACCACAGGAGTTTCTTCGCTTACAAAACGATACAGCTGTTCCGGCTCTGATCCTGTCTCGTCCTCTGCTTTCATTGCATTTCCATTATCTGCAAGATAGCCATCTGCTGCCGTCACGATTGCTCCTGCCCCACAACTCAATCCATCCGTCTCTGACTGTGGATTTCCTATAAAATAATTGTAAATATCATTTCCATATAAAGTTTCATTGTCTCCGTAATAAGTGTTGGTCCATCCAACTGTCGGTAAATATTTGAGTGCCATTGCCATCTTATCTGCAGAATATCCATAATAATTCAAAACCATCGTAAGAGATGTGATCTCACATCCGGTAGGAAGCTCCGGCATCTGTCCTGTAAATGCAAAATCAGAAATACTGCTACTCTCCGGAAGGGGTGTCTTTTTCACCATTTCCGCATTTTTTATCTTCTGCGTCTTTGCTGTCGTTTTCTCCACTGCTGTAACAGACTGTCTTGCTCCTTTGATCTGTTCTAATTTTGCTTCTATATATGTAGTATCTTTTAATGTAAATCCTACGATAACGGCGCCAACCAGTATCCCTGCTGCCGCTGCGATCCATTTTGCTGCACTGCGAATCTGCATTCGTATCTCCGTTTCTTAACACTTCTGTAACAATTCCGTCATATATACTACAACTTTTTTCGTGTTTCGTCAAATCTGCGGGGGAGTTTTCACAAATATTTCATAAATGAGAGTTGGCAGCACAAGTGATTCCAGATAGAAGGATTGCCTGCGCAATGGATGCAGATCCGATAAAAATTAATCTGTCCTGCTGTTTTTTATCAATCGAATGAAATCCTGGCAAATACTATGCCATATATTTCTTCTTCAGTTCTTCCACCTTCGCGGTATAAGCCTCCTGCTGCTTTTTCTGCATGATCTCACTCTTAATCTGCTCTTTTACATCATCAAGCTTCGCATCTTCGGCTTCTTTCTTATCTTCCACTTTGATCAGATGGTATCCAAACTGTGTCTTGACCGGTCCAACCACATGTCCGATTTCTGCTGCAAATGCGGCATCTTCGAATTCTTTGACCATCTGTCCTTTTCCGAATTCGCCAAGATCTCCACCGTTTGCTCCTGACGGGCAGGTAGAAGATTCTTTTGCAACATCCTCAAATGCTTTCCCACCACTTACGATGGATTCAAGTAGTTCGTTACATTTATCTTCGGAATCAACCAGAATATGTTTTGCATGAACAGATGCTCCTTTTGCAAATCTTGCTTTGTTTGCTTCAAAATATTCTCTGACCTCTTCATCTGAAATTGTGATTCCCTCAAAGATCTTGCCGATTGCCATCTGTGCAAGGATATCTTTTCTTGCATTTTCCAGAATTGCTTTAAACTTTTCTGTCTCGTCTAACTTTTCTTCTTCACCATATTTTGCAAGTGCATAAACTGCGATCAGCTGATCAACACACTGTTTGCGGAAATCCGGATGAGATGCGTATACCTGCTGTTCTCTCGGAAGGCTTGCGATAAATGCATCTACCTCTGCTGATGTAATTTCATGTCCGCAGATTACTGCTTCAACTGTTTTTTCCATAATTTCTTTGTACTCCTTTTTTCTCGTAGTGTTTCAATTGTACCATTTCATACGGTGTTAGTCAAAGTTGGTTTTATTTCTATGAAACTTCTCTTCATCTGATATCTTTTCTTCCGACTTCATGTTATACTTCGTTTAGGTATGTTTTTTTAGTTTTTTCATTGGAGGTTATTAACATGTCAAACGAAAGTACAAAAACCAATCAGATTACCGAAGGAGTTATCTGGAAGCAATTATTGATTTTTTTCTTTCCTATTGTAGTTGGAACTTTGTTTCAACAGCTTTATAACACCGTAGATGCTGTCATCGTCGGTCGTTTTGTCGGAAAGGGCGCACTTGCCGCAGTCGGGGGATCTTCTGCCGTTCTTTCCAATCTGATCATCGGATGTTTTACGGGACTTGCAAGCGGTGCATCTGTAATTGTTTCTCAGTTTTATGGAGCAAAGGATGAGCGGAATCTGCAAAAGAGTCTGCATACCGCCTATGCTTTTTCCGTTATTCTCAGTATTGTATTTACAATACTCGGATGGGCCTTAACACCATTTCTTTTGAAGCTCATCGATACACCTGCAGATACACTTGCCGATTCTATTCTTTATCTGCGGATTTACTTTTTAGGTATTTTCGGTACCTTGATCTTTAATATAGGCTCAGCAATCATGCGCTCCATCGGTGATTCCCGCAGACCACTATATTACCTGATCGTCTGTTGTTTTCTAAACATCATCCTCGATCTGATACTGGTAATTGTATTTGATATGGGAATTGTCGGAGCCGCTATCGCGACCATTATTTCACAGGCAGTAAGTGCAATCCTTGTTACCAATGCACTGATGAAAAAATATGATGACTGCAAGCTTTATCTGAGCAAACTGCACATAGACCTTTTGAAGCTGCGTCTGGAATTCCGCATCGGTATTCCAAGTGCACTGCAGGCATTTATGTACAGTATTACCAATATCATTATTCAGGCAGCGATCAATGGTTTCGGAACCGATACTGCCGCTGCATGGGCTTCTTTTGGTAAACTGGATGCGCTTTTCTGGACAGTCAACGGAGCATTCGGAATTGCGATCACAACCTTTGCCGGTCAGAATTACGGAGCAGGAAAAAAAGACCGTATTTTCAAAAGTGTACGTATCTGCCTTGCCATGGCAGTGGCTGTATGCGGAGGGATCGTGCTGTTTTTAGCCATCTTCTGCCGCCCACTGTTCTCAATTTTTACGACAGATCAAAATGTAATCAATATCGGTATTGATATGCTGCGTTTTATGGCACCGTGCTACACTATTTATGTATTTATTGAAGTTCTCTCCGGTGCACTTCGCGGAACCGGCGATGTCCTGCTGCCGACACTGATCACACTTGGCGGCGTATGTCTGATCCGTATTCCGTGGATTATGTTTGTCTTACCGGCACACCATACCACAACCTGTGTAATGCTTAGTTATCCGATTTCCTGGATCACTACCACAGCTTTGATCATACCGTACTATTTATATAGAAAAAAACATGCCTACGACTAAGGAGAATTGAACATGGCCAAATCCGAATCTACCAAATACCGGCTCGCCGAAGCAATGAAAACCTGCATGAAGACCACTTCTGTCGATGATATCACCATCCGCCAGATTGTGGAAGTCTGCGGCGTCACACGCCAGACCTTTTACCGCAATTTTCTTGATAAATATGATCTGATCAACTGGTATTTCGACAAGCTTCTTCTCAAATCATTTGAACATATGGGCGAAGGTACCACTGTTTATGACGGACTGGTCAAAAAATTTGAATATTTAAAGGAAGAGCACCTGTTTTTCGCTGCAGCATTCCGCTCTGACGATCAGAACTCTTTAAAAGAACATGATTTTGAACTGATTCTGGAATTCTATTCAAACCTTATTTTCCAGAAAACCGGAAGACGGCCGGATGCAGAAACTTCATTTCTTTTAGAGATGTACTGCCGTGGCTCGATTTACATGACTGTCAAATGGCTGCTTGGCGGAATGAAATTTCCGCCTGCGCAGCTTGCAAAACAACTGGTACTTGGCATGCCGGAAAAACTTGTGCAACTCTTCACTGATTTGCATATTTTGTCTTAATTTTTTGTATAAATGTTACACTTTTCATATTCTGTAACTTTTTTTACCACCTTCTTATTGTTAAAATAGTATCAGAAACAAGTGATTTTATCATAAACGAAAAGGAGATATGTATCATGGCAAACAGAATTATGTTAAATCAGACATCTTATCATGGAGCAGGTGCAATCGCAGAGATTGCAACAGAAGCAAAAGCTCACGGTTTCAAAAAAGCTCTTGTATGTTCTGACCCGGATCTGATCAAATTCAATGTTACTTCCAAAGTAACAGATATCTTAGACAAAGAAGGACTTGCTTACGAAATCTACTCTGATATCAAAGCAAACCCGACTATCGAGAACGTACAGCACGGTGTTCAGGCTTTCAAAAATTCAGGTGCTGATTACATTATCGCAATCGGCGGCGGATCTTCTATGGATACTTCCAAAGCAATCGGTATCATCATCGCAAACCCGGAATTTGAAGATGTAAGAAGCCTGGAGGGTGTGGCTCCGACAAAGAAACCTTGCGTTCCGATCATTGCCGTTCCGACAACAGCCGGTACTGCTGCAGAAGTTACGATCAACTATGTAGTAACAGATGTAGAAAAGAAACGTAAATTCGTCTGTGTAGACCCACATGATATGCCAATCATCGCTGTTGTAGACCCGGAAATGATGTCTTCTATGCCAAAAGGACTGACCGCTTCAACCGGTATGGATGCATTAACTCATGCGATCGAAGGCTACACCACAAAAGCCGCATGGGAAATGACAGATATGTTCCACTTAAAAGCAATCGAGATTATCTCCAAATCTCTCCGCGGTGCTGTTGAAAACACCAAAGAAGGAAGAGAAGGAATGGCTCTTGGACAGTACATCGCCGGAATGGGCTTCTCAAACGTAGGTCTTGGAATCGCTCACTCAATGGCTCATACCCTTGGAGCAGTCTATGACACACCACACGGTGTTGCATGCGCAATGATGCTTCCGATCGTAATGGAATACAACGCAAACTGCACAGGAGAAAAATACCGTGAAATCGCCCGCGCAATGGGAGTTGAAGGCGTAGATAATATGTCTCAGGAAGAATACAGAAAAGCAGCTGTAGATGCAGTCCGCAAACTCTCTGAAGACGTAGGAATCCCATCCAAACTCGAAGCCCTCAAAGAAGAAGATCTCCAGTTCCTCGCAGAATCCGCCCACGCCGATGCCTGCGCACCTGGAAATCCAAAAGACGCATCCGTAGAAGATCTGAAAGATCTGTTTAGAAAACTGATGTAATCAAAAATTTATATAATCTGGCAAGAAATCTAAAATGATATCCACATTCTAAAAATTGGTATCCCACTTGCTTTTCTTACCAACCAACTAGAAAAAGCAACCCCCACAAATCCCGCCCAAAGTGGAATTTGTGGGGGTGAACTTTTTCTCCCCGTATCTTAGTTGATGCAACCCACTTGAGATATCAGCACCCGAATCGCCATACATCTTGTTTGGATGCATTGAGGAAGCTGCTCGCATTCTGCATGGACGTCGATCCACAATCATAATCCGAAAACTGATAATGCAATGGATTTTTCAAGGTTATTCCTCCGTTCCTTTTCCCATGAATTCTGTGTCTACAAGATTCCAGATCTCATCCCGTCCCTGCTTTGTCTCTGCAGAGAAAGGAATCACAACGGTTCCCGGAAGCAGCTTCAGTCCGGCCTTAATTGCCTTTACCTGCTTCTGTACCTGACTTCTCTTCAGCTTGTCAAGCTTTGTCGCGATAATGATCGGATTGAATCCCTGATCTACGATCCAGTCATACATCATCTTATCATTCGCAGATGGATCATGACGGATATCGATCAGAAGGAATACAGCTCGCAGTTGTTTAGAGCCATGAAGATAACGCTCGATCAGCTTTCCCCACTGTGCCTTCTCCTGCTCGGAAACCTTTGCATAACCGTATCCCGGAAGATCCACCAGATACATTTCTTCGTTAATATTGTAAAAGTTGATGGTCTGTGTTTTCCCAGGTTTTGCCGAAGTTCTGGCAAGCGCCTTCCGGTTCATCAGTGCATTGATCAGAGAGGATTTGCCGACATTGGATTTTCCGGCAAATGCGATCTCCGGCAGGGTGTGATCCGGCAGTTTACTTGTAATTCCACAGACTGTTTCCAAATTTACATTCTTAATTATCATCGTTTTTCCTCCGTGTGCGCACAAGCGCGATCTTCAGAACCTCTTCCATCTGCGATACCGGAATAATCTCCAGTCCCTTTGTGATCTCAGAAGAAAGTTCATCCACATCTTTTTTGTTCTCCCTCGGTACAAGTACCGTCCTGATTCCGGCATTCTTTGCCGCCAGGAGCTTCTCTTTCAGTCCTCCGATCGGAAGTACTCTTCCCCGCAGCGTAATCTCACCCGTCATGGCAAGATCGGCACGCACTTTTTTGTTTGTGATTGCAGAAAGCATTGCTGTCGCCATCGTAATACCGGCTGAAGGTCCATCTTTTGGAACTGCCCCTTCCGGAATATGGATATGGATATCATGTTTTTCAAAGAAATCCTCAGCAACCTTATATTTACTGCTGATTGACCGGATATAACTGATTCCTGCCTGCGCGGACTCTTTCATCACATCGCCAAGCTGTCCTGTCAGAATGATCTCACCCTTTCCTGGCATTACATTCACTTCAATCTGCAGGGTATCTCCTCCTACACTGGTCCATGCCAGACCACGGACGATTCCCACCTCATCCTCGGCATTTGCCATCTGATAGGTGTACTTTTCTTTTCCAAGATACTTTTCAATATTCCGCTCTGTTACCTGAACTCTCTTTTTATCATGTTCATAGATCTCTCTGGCAGCTTTCCTGCAGATATTACCGATTTCACGCTCCATCTGACGCACACCGGCTTCCTTGGTGTAGTTCTGTGCAATTTTCCAGATCACACCCTTGCTGATCGTAAGCTGTTCTTTTGTAAGTCCATGTCTTTCCAACTGCTTTGGAATCAGATGTTCTGTCGCAATATGCAGCTTTTCATTCTCCGTATAACTGCTGACCTCAATTACTTCCATACGGTCAAGAAGTGGCCGGGGGATCGTCTGCAGCGAGTTAGCCGTTGTCACAAATGTCACCTCAGACAGATCGACCGGGACTTCCAGATAATGATCACGGAAGCGGTTGTTCTGTTCACTGTCCAGCACCTCCAGAAGCGCAGAAAAAGTATCTCCCTTATAGTCTGTGCTGACTTTATCAATCTCATCCAGAAGGAGCAGCGGATTCTTTACCCCGGCGCTCTTAATACCGTTTGCAATCCGTCCCGGCATTGCACCAACATAAGTTTTTCTGTGTCCACGGATTTCAGCCTCATCACGGACACCACCAAGAGAAATTCTCACATACGGTTTTTTCAGTGCTTTTGCAAGTGATCTTGCAATGGATGTCTTTCCAGTTCCCGGAGGACCTACCAGACACAGGATCGGGCTGTTGCCCTTTTCTGCAAGTGCACGGACTGCAAGGAATTCCAGTACACGCTCTTTCACCTGTTCCAGACCGTAATGATCCCTATCAAGAATCTCCCGTGCCCTTACAATATCATGGCAATCCTCAGACATGGTATCCCAGGGCATTTCCAGCATTGTCTCAATATATGTGCGGATCACACCGTTTTCCGCCGGGCTGTTCATAGAACTTCTGAATCTGGAGATTTCTTTCAGAAGCTTTTCTTTTACTTCCTCCGGCGCATTCAGTTTCTCCGCCTTTTCCTTGAATTCATCCGCATCTGATACCGTACTCTCCTCACCAAGTTCTTCCCTGATTAACTTTAACTGCTCTCTTAAAATATAATCCCGCTGATGTTTGTCAACACGTTCTTTTACCTTATTCTGGATCT
>OGXW01002899.1_pt1 | contig 11772 bp, 8 predicted proteins | sample 1576341 | NCBI WGS metagenome assembly OGXW01 (sample SAMEA3541592, study PRJEB24748) | human gut metagenome | biome: human gut; feature: human-associated habitat; material: faeces | place: China | collected 2012
GTTATACATTCAGATGCTTGCGGATGCTGGTGGCGGTGCCGAGGCCGCAGAGCACAAAGCCCAGCAGCACAAAGCCGCCGACAATGTAATACCATACATTTTCCAGCGGAACCAGCTGACCGCCGAACATCTGCGAGAGGTTGGACGGGTTCTCGGCATACCAGCGGCAGAGGGCATAGTACGCGCCGCAGACGATGCCGGAGGCAAGCGCAGCGGAGATCAAGCCGGAGGTAACACCCTCCACAAAGAACGGGAAACGAATAAAGCCGTTGGTGGCACCCACCAGCTTCATGATGCCGATCTCCTTGCGGCGGTTAAACACCGTGATCTTGATCGTATTGTTGATGACCACGATGGACACGATAGCCAGCACCGCTACAATGCCGTAGCAGGCGTAGTTGATGACCTGCTGCAGCGAGGTGAAGGTGTCTGCCATGGCAAGCGGCGCTTTGACGCTTGCTACGCCATCAATCTGCATCAGCTGGGCGGAGACTGCTTCAATGTTGTCGGGGTCATCCACCGTCACGCGGTAGTTGGGCGTGAACGGGTTATCGTCCTGAAAGACCTGCTGCAGGTTGGTGTAGTCCTTGAGCATATCGCCGTAGGTGGCCAGAACATCCGCCGGTGACATGTAGGTCACGCCCACAACATGGGGGGTGCTGCGGATGGCCGCATCGGCAGCGGCGATCTGGTCCTCGGTGGCATCATCCATATAGACGACCGTCTCATTCTGGTTGCCGATATATTCGACCATATAATCAATGTTGACGCCCAGCAGGTAGGCAGCGCCGATCAGCAGCATGCAGACGGTCAGCACGCCCATCGAGGCAAAGGTCATAAGCCGGTTGGCACGCAGATTGTGCAGGCCCTGGCCGACAAGGTAGGTAAAGCTGGAAAAACGCATGGTGTCCCCTCTTTAATAGTAAAGATCAGTCTTCATCGTAGTCGTAATCGTCCTCTTCCCGCTGGGCCATAGCGGCTGCGTAGCGGCGGGCGGCCTCGGGGTGCGCGGTGTCGGAGGCGACCATGCCGTTGGCCAGTGTGATGACGCGGTTGCCATACTTGCGGGCGAGCTTATGTACAAGCTCATGCTCATGGGTGACAACCACAACGGTGATGTTGACCTTATTGATGGCCTCAAACAGCTGCATGATATCCATGGACATCTCAGGGTCGATGTTGCCGGTGGGCTCGTCCGCGATGATCAGCTTGGGGCCGTGGGCCAGCGCGCGCGCTACGGCGACACGCTGCTGCTCGCCGCCGGAGAGCTCGTCCGGCAGACGATCCATCTTGTCCTCAAGGCCGACAAGCGAGAGCGCGAAGGGCACGCGGTCCTTGATCTTTTTGGTGGAGATGTTCGTCACACGCATGGCGAACGCCACATTCTCATAGACGGTCATGGTCGGGATCAGGCGGAAGTCCTGAAAGACAACACCCATCTGACGGCGCAGATACGGCACCTTGCGCCGGCGGATCTTGGTCAGATCCTGCCCATTGATGAATACCTTGCCCTCGGTGGGCTTCTCCTCCATCTGGATCAGCTTCAGAAAGGTGGATTTGCCTGCACCGGAGTGGCCAAGGATAAAGACAAATTCTCCCTCCTCGATATGGATGTTGATGTCCTCCAACGCAACATTTTCATCGTTGTGGGTCTCATAGGTTTTATATACATGCTCAAAATCGATCATTGAGGATTCTCCTGCCGCAGCGCGGCTGTCCTGTTTACGGTTACAGTCATACATATAATAGAATACCATGCAGCGCGCCTGCGGTCAAGGTGTTTTCCGCCTGCCAAAAGCAGGAAAATGGCGCTGCCTTGCGGTACAGCGCCATTTGTGAAAGTTTTATTAAAATCAATATTTGGCCGGATTGGCGGAGAGGTACTTCTTGACCATCAGGGCAACCTTAAAGACGATGGCATCATCAAAGTTGCGCAGGTCAAGGCCGGTCAGCTTGCGAATCTTTTCCAGACGGTAGACCAGCGTGTTGCGGTGGACAAACAGCCCACGGCTCGTCTCCGAGACATTCAGGTTGTTTTCAAAGAAGCGCTGGATGGTGAACAGCGTCTCAGCGTCGAGACTGTCAATGCTCTCCTGCTTAAAGACCTCCCGCAGGAAGGCCTCGCAGAGGGTGGTGGGCAGCTGGTAGATCAGTCGGGCAATGCCCAGATGGTCGTAGCTGATGACCTGACGCTCGGTGTCAAACACCTTGCCGACCTCCATAGCAATCTGTGCCTCCTTAAAGCTGGAGGCCAGATCCTTGATGTTGCCGATGGGGGTGCCGATGCCGACCACGGCCTTAATGTAATGGTCACCCTGCAGCGTATCCACAATGGAGGCGGCCAGCTTTTCCATATCGCGGGTGTTGTTGTCCGGCTTGATCTCCTTGACGAGGACGGTGTCCGTCTCGCTGATGTTAAAGACAAAGTCCTTCTGCTTGTCCGGGAAAAGCCCGCTGACAACATCATAAGCGGAAATGTCATTGCCGGAGGTCACACGGATGAGCAGCACAACGCGCTGTACATCGGAGACAAAGTGCAGCTCACGGGCCTTGGCGTAGATGTCGCCGGGCAGGATGTTGTCCAGCACGACATTTTTGATGAAGTTTGTCTTGTCGAACTTTTCATCGTGATACTGCTTGATACTCTGCAGGCTGATGGACAGCATGGCGGCAAACTGCTCCGCCGTGGTGTCGGTGCCCTCCACAAAGACAGCGTAGTCATTATGCTTGGCGTTAGAGAACTGATGGTAGGCATAGCCATCGCGCACAAAGGCATCGCCGGCCGTCTGGCGGACGGTAGCTACGCCCTCGCGCACCTCGCCGATCTGCCCCAGTTCGGAGCAGGAAATCACGGTACCTGTCTCGTCGATAACGCCGACAACACGGTCCACTGCGTCCTTCATCTGGTACACCACATTCTGGAATACCCTGTTAGCCATAATATGTGACTCCCCTTTTGCTGTTATTTAGACAGTCTGCACCGGCGTGCAGTGCGGGCTATACATGTTCGACAAAAATGCCGTTTGGTAATCTGCCCGAAAACCAAATCTTTATAATGTATATTTTACACAATTCACTTGGCTTTTGCAACATATTTTCACGAAAATCGCAATATTTTCTTGTACATTTTTCAAATCGAACCAAAAAATGTACCCGCCGCGGGGTTTGCGGCAGGTACAGCGTCCGTCATTTTGACGATTTTCTGGTTTTTGTCTGGTCAAGCGCGCCTGTGCCGCCCTCGACAACACCGCGGTGCTGGAACACATAGGTGATGCTGCGGAAGAAAATCTTCAGATCCATCCAGAAGGTCAGGTGCGCGGCGTACTCGCCGTCATAGCGCGCCTTCACATCGATGGGCAGCTCATCGCGTCCGTTGACCTGTGCAAGGCCCGTCAGACCGGGGCGGATGTCATTGGCGTGTACCTTGTCGCGTGCTTCGATCAGATCATACTGGTTGTAGAGCGCCGGGCGCGGGCCGATGACGCTCATCTGCCCGGCCAGAATGTTGTAGATCTGGGGCAGCTCATCAAGGCTCGTCTTGCGCAGAAATGCACCGCTGCGGGTTATGTAGCTGTCGGCATTCTTCAACAGATGGGTCGGCACATCGTGGGGGGTATCCCCGCGCATCGTGCGAAATTTAAGAATGTTAAAATGCGTTTTGCCCTTGCCGACACGGCGCTGCTTGAAAAAGACCGGCCCCGGGGAATCCGCCTTGATCCACAGCGCAATGATCCCCATTGGAATTGCCAGAAGGATCGTGGCGGCCAGTGACAGGATAATATCGAGCAAACGCTTTACATAACGCTGATACATAGGTCAGTCCTCCTTGGCAGCGGGCTTGTCCCCCTGCAGCTTGCGGTTGACTTCTTCTTTGGAGAAGATGGCCGTGTTGCCGGTGGCGGCCACGACGGTATGGTCTGCACGCACACGGCGGTTGGGGTGATAGGTAGGCACCATCTCCCGCAGAATGTCAACAACATCGTTATCATTGTGCCGGGCGGCCGTTTTGAGCGTCTGCAGATCGGTATAGAATTTTTCAAGGTCGATCTGCATCGGCGGCGCAATGAAGATCTTGTTGTGGGCCGTCTTGGCCATCTTGTCCTGCTCGGTGTCCATGAGCAGCTCCTCATATAGCTTTTCGCCGGGGCGCAGGCCGGTGATCTTGACCTGCATGTTGACGCCCGGCTCGTAGCCGTAAAAGCGGATCAGCCGGTTGGCAAGGTCCATGATCTTGACTGGTTCCCCCATATCCAGCACATAAATACTGCCGCCCTTGGCAAGTCCCCCCGCCTGCAGCACCAGCTGCGCAGCCTCGGTGATGGTCATAAAGTAGCGCACAATATCCGGGTGGGTGATCGTCACGGGGCCGCCGCGCTTGATCTGCTCCTCAAACAGCGGAATCACGCTGCCGTGGCTGCCCAGCACATTGCCGAAGCGCACGGCTACGCAGGTCATGGTTGTGCCGCGGGAGAAGGTCTGGATCAGCATTTCACACAGGCGCTTGGTACAGCCCATGACATTGGTGGGGTTGACAGCCTTATCGGTGGAGAGCTGGACAAAACGCTCTACGCCGTGCTCTGCCGCAGAGGTCAGCAGATTCTTGGTGCCGAACACATTGTTCTTGACGGCCTCGGCGGGGCTGATCTCCATAAGCGGCACATGCTTGTGGGCCGCAGCGTGAAAGACAACGGACGGATGGTAGGTGTCAAACACCTCATCCAAGCGGGCTTTGTCGCGGATCGAGCCGATCAGTGTGATGACGGGAGCCTCAGGGCCGTACTTGTTTTTCAGCTCAGTCTCAAGTTCGTAGGCACAGTTTTCATAGATATCGAAGATCAGCAGCCGACGCGGCTGGTAGCGCATGATCTGGCGGCAAAGCTCGCTGCCGATGGAGCCGCCGCCGCCCGTGACCAGCACGACCTTGTCATGCAGATACTCCGAAATCTGGGCATTGTTCAGCTGGATCTCATCGCGGGAGAGAAAGTCGGCTGTGTTCAATTCACGGAAGCCTGCTGCAACGGGGTTGCCGTTTTCATCGACAGCCTGCGGGTCGCTGAGCATCCGCACACGGCAGTGGGTAGAGTTGCAGAGGTTGATGATCTCGCTGAGGCGGTCGCCTTTGACGGTAGTGATGGCAATGACGATCTCGAGGATATGATATTTGCGCACAAGCTCCGGTATGTCAGAGATCGTGCCGCGCACAGGCACGCCCTGCACGCGCAGACCTTTTTTGGTCAAATCATCGTCCACCAGGCAGACCGGGTTGCCGAAGCTCTGGTTTTTGTTTTTGCAGAGGTTGACCGCCCATGCACCGGCATTGCCCGCGCCGACGATCAGCAGCGGCGTATCATCCTCCGGCTTGTTGGCCTTGGTATCCTGCACGGTGCGAACCAGACGCCACAGGAAGCGCACGCCTGCGATTGCCGCCGTATTGAACACCGCGCCAAAGATCAGCACGGCACCGGAGATAGGGCGGTTGTGGTAGATGAGATCAAACAGCATGATCATGCCGGTAGCCAAGCCTGACAGGCAGGTCAGGCGGGCAAGGTCCCGCATACCGGCATATTCCCACATGATCTCATACAGGCCGCCGAACCAGAATACGATCATATAGATCGGCAGCACATACAGCAGCATGGGGGCCATGGCGCGCACGATCTCTACACGGCGGTAGGCATCGCCGCTGTCGAAGCGGAGCATAACGGCCAGCCAGTAGCATACTACGATAAGCCCGCAGTCCAGCAGCATCAAGGCGATGCGGCGCGGCAGACCCTTAATGATTTGTTTGGAATCCTGTTGCATCTGTTTCGTCCTTTACCAAAGTTCTATTTCTCTATACCAAAGGGGCTCCGGTTGAACGGTACCCCTGCTAAATGCAGCCATATAAATGTATTATAACACACAAATGCCCCGTTTGTCCTACTTTTGCAATGACAAACGGGGCTAATCTTATATAAAATTTACCAGTGATTTTTGGTAAAACAGACGAAGCTTTTACTCGACCGTCACACTCTTGGCAAGGTTGCGGGGCTTATCGACATCCAGACCCTTGGCGCAGCTGACATAGTAGGCCAGCAGCTGCAGCGGAATGACCGACAGGCTGGTGGCAAAATGCGGGTCGGTTTTGGGGACATAGACCGTGAAGCCGGCTGTATCCTCAATGCTGTAGTTGCCGTAGGTGGTCAGCCCCATCAGGAAGGCACCGCGGCTCTTGACCTCAACCATGTTGGAAACACTCTTTTCAAACAGGTCCGGTTGGGTCAGGATGCCGACCACAAGGGTACCGTTCTCGACCAGTGAGATCGGGCCATGCTTCATCTCGCCGGCGGCGAAGGCCTCGGAGTGGATATAGCTGATCTCCTTGAATTTCAGGCTGCCCTCCAGCGCAACGGCGTAGTCAAGGCCGCGGCCGATGAAGAAGGCGTCCTTGGCGTTGGCGTATTTGCTGGCAAACCACTGGATGCGCTCCTTATCTGCCAGTGTCTTTTCAATCTTCTCCGGCAGGGCCTCCAGCTCTGCGACCAGCTGCTCATACTGGCCGTCAGCCAGTGTGCCGCGCACCCGGGCAAACTCAGTAGCCAGCAGGTAGCAGGCTGCCAGCTGGGTGCTGTAAGCCTTGGTGGTGGCTACCGAAATCTCCGGCCCGGCCCAGGTATACATAGTTGCGTCTGCCTCGCGGGCGATGCTGGAGCCGACCACATTCACGATGCCAACGGTGCGCACGCCGCGCTCCTTGCACAGACGCAGTGCCGCCAGCGTATCGGCGGTCTCACCGCTCTGGCTGATGACCATGGCAAGAGAGTCCTGCTCAAGCACGGGGTCACGGTAGCGGAACTCACTGGCGACATCGACCTCGACCGGGATGCGGGCCAGACTTTCAAACACATAGCGCGCGGCCATGCCCACATGATAGGCCGAGCCGCAGCCGATGATATACAGACGGCGCACATTCTTGATTGCTTCCTCGTCCAGCGCCAGCTCAGACAGGTCGATTTTACCGTCCTTCAGGCGCGGAGAGATCGTGTCGCGCACGGCCGCAGGCTGTTCATTGATCTCCTTCATCATGAAATGCTCATAGCCGCCCTTTTCGGCAGCCTCGGCATCCCATTCGATGGTTGTGGACTCGCGGGTGATGGGCTCCTTGTCGATGTTGAAGAATTCGATGGAGTCCGGGGTCAGGCGTGCGATCTCGAGATTGTCAATGTAGTAGACCGTGCGGGTGTACTTGAGCAGTGCAGGCACATCGGAGGCGATGATGGCACCGTCCTCACATTGGCCAACGATGAGAGGGCTGTCCTTGCGCACGGCATAGATGACACCGGGCTCATCGGCAAAAAGCACGCCCAGCGCATAGGAGCCGCGTACATGCAGCATCATGCGGGTGATGGCATCCAGCGCGTTGCCTGCAGATTCGCCGGTGTAGTAGTAGTCCAGCAGCTGTGCCACGACCTCGGTGTCGGTCTGAGAGACAAAGGTAAAGCCTTTGTTGAGCAGACGGTCCTTGATCTCCTGATAGTTTTCAATGATGCCGTTGTGCACCACGGCGATCTTCTGGTCACGGGAATAATGCGGGTGCGCGTTGACCACAGACGGCTCCCCGTGGGTGGCCCAACGGGTGTGGCCGATGCCGCAGCTGCCGTGTACAGCATTGCCGCCGTCCGTCATCTCGCTTAAAACCTTCAGGCGGCCCTTTGCCTTTACGACCTCGATCTTGCCTGCGGCATTCTGCACCGCGATGCCGGCCGAGTCATAACCGCGGTATTCAAGCTTGGACAGACCGTCCAGCAGAATAGGTGCAGCCTGTGCTGTACCGGTAAAGCCTACGATTCCGCACATAACAGGGTTCCTCCTTTATGCAGTTGTTCAATATGACCTTCCCGCTTTAACGGGCAAAAGTAAAAAACACTTGTATAGTATATTCCTTTTTGCACAAAATGTCTACTGTTTGGCCCAAATTTGCTATACTGTATGCCACACAAAAACAATGCGGGCGGCCGTCAAGGGCTACGGCCGCCCGCTGCGCGGATTCTCCTTTTCCCGTTTCTTACACCATATAAGACCGAATCAAAAAGTATCGCGCATTGGATAGCGTACCATATCCGGCGAAGAATAGCAAGTATAAAACGGAATTTTTCCTGCTTTTTGTACTGCTTACAAAAGATTATTAAGTTTGTGCTGTCATTGCTTTGAAAAATTAGGGCGTATCGTCCCTGCTGCCATTCGTGCGGTATCCCCCTTTCAGGAGACACGACGCGCCACAACCACATAGCGCCCATTAGCGGACGAATACTCACAGGTTGAAAGGGTCAGCAGCTGCTCCCCGTAAGCCGGGCGGATGCCGCTGTCCACATCACTGCGGGACAGAACCTCCTCCACATAGGCATCGTAGGTCTGCGCGTCCATATCAATATACTGATTATAGACAAACGAGGTGTCGTTTACAACATCAATGGCGAACGCACCGAACACCTCGTATTTTGCATCTCCGTACACGGTGTCAAACTCAATGCAGGGATGCTCCTGATAGTAGCTGGCCTTTTTATACTCGGTCAGGCAGCCAAAGATCGCGCCGGTCTTCATATTGTGGCCGTAGATGACAAGGTTATCACTCTCAGCATTGGCACCGAGCGTTGTGTTTTCGTCAAGGTACGGCACGCCGTAGATGCTGTAGCTCTTGTCAAAGTCGTGACGAAGATAGAAATCCTTATTGTTTGGCGCGTACATAACCGGGAAATCCAACTCTGTGCCATCAATCGAGAGCCACCCGATGAAATCACTGTTCTTATTGCGCAGGGCGGCAAACTTGGCTCCGTTGGGGTTGACGCTCTCCCCGGACGGCTGCGGCGTGGCAGCTGTGTCGATCATAGACTGCAGCTCGGCAAACTCGTTTTCTGTCCTGCGGTCATCCGCAAAGCGCTTGACAAGCAGCCCGGCACTGACCAGAAAAACAACGCCGAAAAAGAGCATGGCCAGCGTGTAGGCAAGGCTGCCGCGCTTTTTTTCGGGGGCAGCAGGCGCGGGCGGGGTAAAGTCTGTATCGGTGTCCTGATCGTAAAGGGCCGCGTGGGGCGCGGCGGGCGGCTCTTGCGGCGCAAGGTCGCTGCGGCGGATTTTTGCCATAGTGATTCTCCCTGTCTGAATGTCAAGTATAGGTTTACTATACGATGCTGCAGAAGAAAATGCAAGAGGATACGGGCGAAAAATCGGCCTCAAAATTGTAAAGCCAAATGAAGATAGCGCTTCCACAGAAAACGCTGCAAAAAAAGTGCTGCTGCACCAGAATCAGATGCAGCAGCACTTTATTTACGCAAAAGGATCACTCGCGGATCTCAATGCCCAGCTTGAATTTGAGGTTGCCGAGAATCTTCTTGACGAAGCGGTCAATCTCATCGGGCGTCAGGGGCTTGGTGTCCGGCTGGAAGGAGAGGCTGAAGGCCATGCTCTTTTTGCCCGCGCCCAGCTTTTCACCGCGGTAGATGTCAAACAGCTCGACCTTGACCAGCTGCTTGCAGGCGCGCTGCATCTCGCATACAAGAGTGCCGCACTCCATGCTTTCGGGGGCTACAAGCGCCAGATCGCGCTGTACCGGAGCCAGCGCAGGGATGGGCTGGTAGTGGATGGCGGCGGGTACCAGCGCGTGGAAGGCCACCCAGTCGATCTCGCCCAGATAGATGTTCAGGTTGCCGCGGCTATCCTTGGGCAGCTTGAGCTCGGCGGTGACATCGTTGGCCAGCTTGCCGAAAACGCCGACACGCTCCCCCTTGCAGAGGATATAGGCGGCGACACCGGGATGCAGCCATGCAACATCGGCCGCACGCGCAACGGTCAGCTCGACACCAAATGCCGCGCCGAAGCTTTCGACCGCGCCCTTAACGGCAAAGAAGTCCTCCTCGCTGCCCCATGCGGCAAAGCCAAGATGCAGGCGTTCCTCCGGTAGCTCGGTGATGGGCTGCTGCTTCGGAATGTAGATGTTGGACATCTCGAAAAGGCGGCCCTCGGCATTGCTCTTGCGCAGGTTGTCAACGACCACATTCAGCAGGGACGGTGCCAGCAGTGGACGCATAATGGTCAGATGAGAGGAAATCGGGTTCAAAATGCGGATGACATTGCGCTCGGGGGCATCAGCGGCAATGTGCAGCATATCCAGATCGGCATCAGCGTAGAAGGCCAGTGTTTCTGCCTCATAGAAGCCCTGCGCACACATGGTACGCTTGGCCTTGGCCTGTGCCTTCTGCTCCGCCGTCAGACCGCCGGTGGTGACAGTGGCAGCCTTCAGAAAGGTAGGCACGATATGCTCATAGCCGTACTCGCGGATGACCTCCTCGGCAAGGTCGGGCTCGCCGACCTCGATGTCCTCGCGCCAGCGGGGCGCAACGACCTGCATCGTGTCGCCGTCCGCCGCAAGCTTGACCTCAAACTGCAGGCGGTTCAGAATGTCGAGAATGGCGTCAGTCGGAACGGTGATGCCCAAAATCGCGTTGATGCCGCTGACCTTGGCAGTGAAATGCTTACCCTCACGCGGGGCACCGGCCGAGCAGTCGAAATGGGTGGCGGTGACCTCGCCGCAGCCCAGCTCCTGAATCAAATGCAGGGCGCGGGCCATGCCCAGCTCGGTCGTATACTCCGAGATGCCCTTTTCGTAGTGGCTGGAGGCATCGGTGCTCTGGCCCAGACCGCGGGCAGTCTTGCGGATGTTGTCGCGGGCGAACTTGGCGCTCTCAAACAGCAGCTGAGTCGTGGTGCTCTTGATCTCGCTGTTCAGCCCGCCCATGACGCCGGCCAGCGCGACCGGCTTGGAGCCGTCGCAGATGACGAGGTTGTTGGGCGTCAGGGTGAACTCCTTCTCATCGAGCGTTGTGATCTTCTCGCCGTCCTTGGCGCGGCGGACGAGGATCTGGCAGCTATCCAGCGTGTCCATGTCAAAGGCGTGCATCGGCTGGCCGATCTCCAGCATGACATAGTTGGTAATATCGACTACATTGTCGATGCTGCGCAGGCCGCACAGGGCCAGCTGACGGCGCATCCAGCGCGGGGACTCGCCCGGTGTGATGTTGCGTACATAGTGGCCGATATAGCGCGGGCAGAGATCCTCCGCCTCAACGCGGATGGAGAGGCGCGGCTCGGTGTAATCGCTGACGGTGTAGTCGGTGGCGGGCATTTTGAGAGGCTTTTTCAGAACAGCTGCAACCTCACGGGCAATGCCCAGCACGCTCTGGCAGTCGGCGCGGTTGGCGGTGATAGAGATGTCAAAGATATAATCGTTGAGTCCCACAACCTCCTGAATCGGCGTGCCGGGAACGGTGTCCTTCGGCAGGTCGAGCAGACCGTAGACCTCAGAGCCGGGGTAAAGATCATCGTTCAGCCCCAGCTCCTCGCCGCTGCAGAGCATGCCGTTGGACTCAATGCCCATCAGGGGCTTGGCCTTGATGGTGATGCCGCCGGGCAGCGTGGAGCCGTCCAGCGCGGCGGCTGTGTGCATACCCGCGTAAACATTGGACGCACCGGTGGAAATTTGAATATCGTGGCCATAGTCACCGCAGTCCACTTTGCAGATGTGCAGATGCGTTCCCTCCTGCGGGACGCACTCTGTCACAACACCGACAACGACCTTGGAGATCTCACCACCGAGATCGATCAGCTCCTCAACCTCAAAGCCGCAGCCGAAGAGCTTATCCTCCAACTCCTGCGCGGTGACATCAATATCAACATATTGCTTTAACCAGCTGAATGGTACTTTCATACTCTGTACTCCTCCCCTGTCAATCCTCGAAC
>OGXW01002906.1_pt1 | contig 11757 bp, 11 predicted proteins | sample 1576341 | NCBI WGS metagenome assembly OGXW01 (sample SAMEA3541592, study PRJEB24748) | human gut metagenome | biome: human gut; feature: human-associated habitat; material: faeces | place: China | collected 2012
TTGTCGATCATCTTCGGATAGCTCTGCCACGGAATTACGCCGCTGCCCCAATATTAAGCGCATAGAATATATTTCGAAGAATCTCAAGAACATAAAGCACGAAGTCCTACGATGTGAATTGCCTCTTGAGATTAATGATGACTAAGGAGAACGAGTATGCTACGGAATATCTACCAATTGATATGGTATAAAAATATCTGACTTAAAGTCATCGCCGTAATCATATACTATTGCAACACTTGCCATTGCCCGTGTTAACGCAATATACAAGTCTGCTAATGATTTTGGAGCAAAATTCTTTACCCCTTTAAATATGAATTCACAAAAAGTATCGGGGATGAACAAGAGAGTCCTATAATACGATTTACCTTTAGATTTCCCTATGGAAATATAGTTAATGTCCTTACAATAGTATTTTGAATTTTTCCGGTAAATTAGTTGACATGGATGATATAAATCGATATATCCTCTTACATCTTGCGGTTTGACAATAAAAATGCCCTGATGATTATCTTCATAGACAGCATCACTTTGGGCAGGACTAAAATCCGGGTATAAAGAATTGGAATAGTCGCAAATTTGGGAACAACATCTGTGATTGATATTAAGCGTTTTTGTGTCAATTTCCACCTTCAGTTTTTTGAAGGAATCAAGTAAATTTATACGGTTCTTCCCCTTATTTATGGGACCATACGACGTTAGAAATGTACTTTGTCTTGGATCTCCTACAGCAGTAATATTTAGAGGACTTTGGATAAACGCCTTTAACAATTCAATATCATAACCACCCATATCCTGCATCTCATCAATATAGATATGGCTAAATATTCTACTTAGATTCTCAAGAGGGAATCCATTAAAATCATCATTTAGTTTATACGCAAGTTCGCCTACCTTATCGGTATATAGTCTCATATTGGAGGTGAAATAATGCTCTAAACTATCTTTCTTTGTCCCTTTTGCAGAGACACCATTCACCTGTAGTGTCCCTGTTATATTTTGAGGACAGAATATGTTCTGATATGGTTTAATGAGAAATCTTAATAGGAATGTATACCACGGCAAAATAATAACATGCTTCGGTATCTGCCCATACAACTTAAAAAATCTTGAGGCGATTTCCAAGGTATTCTCCTCGGTATAGGTAGTAATTAGTACCGGCTCTTTTGATCCGTAAGCCTTCTCTACTATATGTTGTGTCTTGCCAGCACCTGCGGCTGCAATTATTATTCTATCCATTATCAATAGCTCTTTGGATATAAGCAGGCATTGCTATTTCAGTTATACTACCGAAAACTGCGAGAGCACAATCTGTCTTATTGTTGTTCATATAATTCAATAACTCTGACTCTTTCTCAAATTCCTTTCCCAATATTGAGTTTAGGATATTTAGTGAGTTGGCTTTCAACAGACATGGTTCCAATGTATTGTAATTGAAATTATCTAATGAGTCACCATCAAAAGATTCTGAATTATAACATTCTTCAGAATAACAGATACGAATTCCTTCGATACAGTTAGGCTCCAGATATTCTTGATACTTATTTTTAAGCGATTCTATTTTCCCATCGTTATCTGTTACTACACAAACGGAAAGTCCCAATAAACGGGCTAATTCCAAATAGCGCAGAAAGGATGTCCCATGGATACACTGAACATCAATTCCATCTTCTATTGGCAGCTTTTTGAACTTTTGAAGGTATGCCTTTTGAACTATCAGCTCATCTGAATCGCCTTCAACTAAGATAGATTTTTTTGCAAGCAGCATTCGTAGTGTATCAAATCCGGCAAGCTTTTCAAAATATCTCAATGTGTCATTTGACAGGTCTTTTAGGGTATGGTTTTGTCCCTCGGATAAGAGAATTAACGAATCCAGTCCAAGCTTGTTGATTACAAAACTGCTATGAGTAGTGACAAATAGTTGTCTTCCTTCCTGAGTATGTTTAATGTAATTTATGAGCTTATTCATTTTGGTAAAGGAAAGGTGACTTTCTGGCTCCTCTATCAGTATAACCGACGCACGGTCCTCTTCATCAGATTTAATAAGAGATAATTTCGTTTTAACGATAATCTGACAGCCTTTCCCGGCAAAATGCAATGGGACACGATTTATATTGGCAATCAATGCGGATTCCCATGTCCTTGTTGACGAATAATCCGATGATAACGTGACATTTCTGTCTTCAAGTTTTCCCCTATCGTTCAGACGTTTGTTTAATGCCTTAACATGTTCATGACCCTCGATATAATGTTGGCATTCCCTATGCACATGAGCCAGTTTAACTCGATCTTCATCACTCAAAAGATTGTTTAAGAGATGAGAAACGTAGGAATTTGACAGATTCCCTACAGATGTACTATTGTCAATCAAGAAAGATTTCAATGGAATTTTTCTCGATATTAATGGTTCTCTTCCAAACGATTGCCAAACCACATTATAGTATTCTATTGGTAACATATTCACGTCAGTCGTTCTTACATACTGCTCAAAATCGTCTTTGAAGTCCTCATTCAACAAGACAGAATATGTTATTCCAGAAGCTTTCAGGTCTGACTCACTATTTGTGTTTCCAACAAAATTTGGATAATCATCAAACCACAGTTCTATAGATACGAATGGAGGAACTGGATACTCTCCGGCCATTACAGATGCGAAATACTCATCGATGGCATCACGATTAAAAATATAATGTGTCAGATCACTTTTCAAGTATCGACCGCAGAATAATCCCGTAAGGGCAAGGTGAATCGCTTCCAGAATAGTGCTTTTACCTACCTCATTGTCTCCGACGAGAATATTCAGTCTGGAATTGAATTCTCTGTCGAAATCTCTGAATCTCTTGAAATTATGTATCTTAATTCTTTTGATATACATAGTGTCTTCATATGATGCCCATTGTTTCAAAAGGGCAATTCCTTTTATCTTGGTCCTAAGAATTTATCCCCGTTCAGATGAATCATGTGGTCAGGCATAACTGCAATCCAGACTTCAGTCTCCCACGCCAACTGATCAGAAAATTTCTTGAATGTCGAGAAATCAAGGAACGCTGAAATGTAAATCTTGCCAGCAGATACATTTTTTGTCATGGCCTCTATCTCAACGATTCGTTTGGGATCCATCGGACCAACAGACGTAATGGATTCAATAAAGTAAATCCAGTTCTTGTCCTCTCTATACAATACCACGTCTGGCATCTTGTCATGCAGAGTAATCTCAAAGCCTAATTCATTAAGCTTTTCAATATTCTTAACCAAATCTTTCTGTATGGTATCTCCTACATATAGGCATTCAGAGTTGGGAGCAAAACGAGGAGCAAATTCCTCTATGATGGCTTTCTGGAGTTCATTATGCTTTCCGGGGCTGAACGTAAATTCCTGTTGATTTATTCTCACAGGCATTTTCTGCATTCGTTTCTTGGAAGCATATATCTCGGACAATGATTCGTGGTTGGACATAAACATCTGAAGAGCCATTCCCGGTTCCGATGCGATTGAATCATCATCGGTCAATTCTTGAATAACCTTCAGAAACTCATTGGTCAGCCGATAGCGATAATTTGGGCTATTGGTAGCTAATCCATTATCTTCAATAAGGGCAGCGGTACGGAAAGGATGGAGTGCCTGTTTACGGAATGTTTCTCTGGAGTTTTCGGCATATACTACTCCATAGCAATCAGCTGTAAAAGCTATGATGTCATGAATACGAAACCACTCATTCGTAGCTTCGCTCCAAGGAGTATCTTTCCTTATGTTCGCCATCGCCAAAAGAGTGAACACACATATCATGCTTTGCTGTTTTGGTGGCATTCCAATCTGCATCAGCAGTGATTTAGCTGTCTCTAATTTATCCATCGGTCAACAATTTTATCACAATTAACTACACTAAGTTCACGGTGCATCAACTCTCGCCCCATTTCTTCAATTATATCTCTTGAAGGAATTGGAATTTGGTTTATCTCTGTAGAATTTACCTGTGTGGAACCGTTCAAGATGCGATAATACGCATCGTAAAGGGAGGAGTTAAGAAGCACGTAAAGCCCATAAGTAATGCAAGGGGAATCACATTTTACAAAGTTAACCTTATTCTGTGTACTTATGTATTTGAACTGGCTATATCTTTGCTTAAGATATATTCCACACTGGAGTCTTCGCTTTTCCTCTTTTGACGTAAAACGTTTTACTAATAGGAAGTCGCTGTTTTCCTGAAGATAGGCAGCATGATCTGTCTGAATGACTTCGCCTTCTTTACCAAGTGGCCATACTACCCGCCCATCCTTGATATGTTGGGCGTAAAGTAATGGGAAAGCCCCATCTTCCATATTATCACGTAAAACCTCGCGTGTCCTAAAGTCAACAATAATACCGGTCTGCATTTTTAATTGAATGCCAGGAAGTGTCTGAGTAAGATTGTTGACTCGTTCTATAACATTGGCATCCTTCTCATCTGTTATAAGATAGACATAATGATTTTTAGGGATGACAGTATGATAGGGAGCCTTAAACTTTCGGATATTGTTAAATTCCGAATCTGATGAAGTAGAAATATTTATCGTGTTCGGTTCATTTCTTGTCTTTTTTACCTTGATGATAATTGTTTCTTGAAGAACTGATTCTCCTCCAAAAACTTTATCTCTGCTGTCAAATAAATGGATATCGGTAATTGCTGCATTTCCAAAAAGATAATCTCTGAATTTCTTAAAATACGCTCCGGATGTCCATGAGCGGGGAATAATATAAACAAGTTCCTGTTCGGATTTGAGATTATAGATACCCATAGCCCAAAAAAGGAAATATAGATTGGGCGCACCATGACAGACAGATGGCATTGATAAAGCCTCTGGAGCATCCTTAGAGATTTTAAGATATGGAGGATTTCCGATAATGTAATCGTACTTGCAACTATCCTCATCAATAAGTGTGCCAATGCCAAAATATTGACTGGTAATATAGTTCTCAGTCTTTATGCTATAGCTTATTCCATATCTATCTTTCGCCAGTCTAAGATTTTGCTCCAATACAGGGAGAACAACGCTGTCTGTTTCATAACAGGTGAGATTTACTTTACCGGTATATCCCAACTGATATATCCGGTCAAGGAGGGCTGCTGACAATATACCCGTCCCGGCTCCGGCGTCCAAAAGGGATAATTCTTTTTTTTCAAGATCGAGACTAAACAAGGCAGCCATATACATAGCCGTCTTTGCGGTTGTAAAGAACTGACCAAATTTCTTTCGTTGCGATTTTGGGACACTCGCAATGAAAGCATTGGTGTTCTCTACTACTACATCAAGGATGTTATGTCGAACTGACTCAGCCATTTTTTACACCATATATAATCATCGGTTCCGCTGCAACAGACACATCATCTGTAGAATTCAGCAGCCTCCGGACATCGACACCTAATAAAGAGGCAATTGACCGCAATGTATATAAATCAGGCTGGGAGGTATTTGTACACCACTTGGAAACAGTGGTCGGATTCACCTTCAACTGTTCTGCAAGCCATTTGGCCTTCACATTCTTTTCGCAGAGAACGACTTTTATGCGGTTGATATTTTCTGCCATACGAGATTTCTTTAATTTGAACGCAAAGTTAATGAAAAATCCTGATATGACCACAATAAAGATATCTAATCCTTTTATTTTTTGGTGTATTTAGCACAGAGCCAGCATAAATCCTTCTGCTGTGTCCGGTCGGCTCCTGCATGTGATCTATGAAACTCCCTGTAATACTCGCCTTTCTGAATCACATGACAGTTGGCTATTGTCGACCAATGTTTTGGTCTATGGAGCATTTCTTAATGCCGAATTAGGACACAAGACCACTCAAAAGGAGGCAACGACATCAGTTTAGCTTGCAGGAATAAAAATAGAGATAACGCTCCACAACCCTAACCACTCGCCCTACGCAGGCTAAAGTAATCAACATGCGCCATTGCCGCCTTTTGGCGGCCGAAATTTTTGGCGAAATGAAGGCGATGGAGCATCACGCTTCACCGCCTTCTTCGCTGATATGGCATTGGTTACTTGTTTCGTTTGGCGAGCCACTCGTCTCGTTTGAGACGGCACTCTCGGAGGGTTGGGGCGACTACTGAAAAGAGGTCACCATTTGCTGTTCTGTAATCGTACATTACCCTGCTAATCTTCTTCCCTCGGTGGGCTGAGTAGAATGTCTCGTACTGCTCCTGTCCATCTTGGGTGGTCGATATTCCGTTTCGTGTCATACGTGTCATAGTCTTTTGGGGGTGTTGTGACCACCGCCGGAGTTGGCGGTGGTCGTGTTAAACTTATGCTCTCTTGCGCTCGGCTATCATCTTCTTGTTGGCATTGATGATGCCTGCTATCTGTTCGGTGTATTCGCAGACCTTATTGGCGAAGGCTCGGCATTGGATAATGGAGTAGTCTTTGAGGGAAATTTCAACGGTGGCGATTGTCTTACCATCCATTGTGGCGGTGAACACCAGAGTCTCGGGTTTGAGGTAGTAGCCGGATGAACCTACGCAAATGTGTTGCTTTGTGCCTTCATCGTAGTATTCGGCTACGCTGTCAAGCGTGTGGAGTCTGATTGTGCCGTCTGTCATTGTCAGACCGATGAAACGACCTTTGAGTTTCTCGAATTCGGCTTGGTCGGCTTCCGCTTTCTTGCGGTTGGCTTCTCTCTGCTCCTTCACTCTTTGTCGGTTGACCTTCTCCACATATTCATCGTGGGCTTGTTTGAGGTCTTTGGGTGCAATCAACGAGGGAGAATTGAGGTCTCTGCCCATGCGCTCCAACATCTTGATGTAGTCGAACCACGTCTTGGCGTCTGTGACCTTGTATCCGTTGCGCTTTGCTATCTTGATTGTGTTCCAATACTTGTCAACCTCATTGGTGTTGTGGCAGAGATAGCGGAACAACTCTATGTCGTTGGACTTCATCAGCGTTTCAGCCTTTGGATTGGAGAGTAACTGCTGAAAGAGTGTCACGGGGTGGATATGGTGGCAACAGCCTTTGAATCCGTTGCGCTTGATTGTGTCAGTGACCTTGATGCGTGGATAGACCCATTGGTCGGCTATGTGATTGAACGCATCGTTGTCGCATCTTATCTCCAACGGAGAACCGAAAGCGAAGGAGTCTATGTAATAGCCGAGTGTTCTCTGCAAACCGACAACGGTCTTACCGCCTTTGGGGTCAATCCAATAACTGCCGATTTCAAGATAGGCGGGTTTAGCCTTCATTCCTTTGCGCATTTCCACTATCATCAGGAACATTCTCACTACCTGATAGTCTTCCATAGTGGTGATTACGTTGAAATATGACTTGTCACGGATTACACGCTCTTTGGTGTCCTTGATTTCAATCTGAGTACCACACTCGGGGCATAGACACATTCCGTTACGGGTCTCCAGCCACTCGTGTCCGCATTTCATACAGGTACACATTCCGGATTTCAGTCGGTAGCCATAGTGATTGATTGTAGAGTTGAACGCCCAACGCTTTTGGGCGGTGGTGAGCGGGCGAAGTCGCCCACTCAGTTCCACTATATGCTGTTGTTTCTTATTTCTCGGTTTCATAGTCTTGGAGTATTAGAAGTCAAAAAGATTGGGTTGAACATTGATTTCTGCTCCGGCTTTGGGAGCGGTGGCGGTCGGCTTGGGTTGAGCCTTCGGCTGTGATTGTCTGCGGAGTTCTCGGAGTTGCTCCTCCTTGTATTGCTCAATAGCCTGCTCTTTGAGTTCCGCCTTGTCCTCATCGGAGAGTTCCGGCTTTGATACCACGATATTGCAGTTGACTTTTCCGCCTTCCTCAATCTCGTTCTCTTCGAAGTAATGGACTAAGATGTTCATCACAGTGGTGTCGTCAACGCAACACAGACCGCTCTTTTGGATTTGTGAGCACAGATAGTTTATAGCCCCTTCCATACTCTTATTGGGGTTCGCCATTTTGATAGCGAATGTGGTTTCTGCGATGCAACGCTCTTGGAGCATCTGCTGCATAGCTGCGATTGCAGCGTTGTTTGATTTCATAGTAGCCATATCAGTTGAGTTTTATAAAGTAAGTAACCAATAGATTATCATTAGGGTGGATACAAGGCTGATGACCCAGCCTACGCCTCGGAATATCGGTCGGAGAAACACCCACAACACCAATCCGAGTATTGCTCCGATTATCCCCACCAACCAAAGGAGAACCCTTTTTATGCGGTTGAGATTGGAGATGGATGCTCTGCCTCGTCTATTTCCGAAATCGGCAATCCGGGCTGCATTCGGCAAATCCGAAGCAAGCTTCGTTTTTGCTCTCATTGGCACCGGATTTGATATGTTGTTGTTCGTTTTCATCGTGCGACATTTTTTTATGCGTCTATCGACTATCGAAGTTTTGCTTGCTCGTTGACACGGCAGCGTGCGGAGGCAAAGAAGGGCTGTTCGCCCTTTGGGTTAAAAATACGAGCCGTAGGTCTGGAGATTTTTCAGCCAAAAGGCAAAAGAATAGCCCTGCTCCGCACGTTTATAAATCCGAGCAAGCAAGGCTTCCTATGTTGATATGACTGCATAATAACTGGAGCAAAGTTTCCGCGCCGGTGAAAACGGGCATCAACATAACCGATATGCCAAAGTGCCTAAATGGATCAAGATGATATGCGCAATCTGCATGAATCCCGTGAATAGTAGCTAATTTAGTGCTATGGATATAGTAAAATGCAACGAAGTCGATTATGAAACGCTCGCCGGAATATGGGAGCGTTCTGTTCTGGCTACTCACAGTTTTCTGAGAGTTGAAGATTTCAATGAGATAAAGACGGTGCTGATTCCTAACTATTTTCCGAATTTAAATCTTTACGCTATATTTAAATCTTTACGCTATTGTTGACAATGGAGTGTATGCCGGATTCATCGGCATGAGTCATGACTCAATAGAAATGCTCTTTATAGACAGTGACCGTCGCGGACAGGGCTATGGATCTGCTCTCATTGAATTTGCGAAACAGAGAGGTGCAACAAAGGTCGATGTTAACGAACAGAACCTTTCGGCTTTGAATTTCTACAAAGCAAAAGGATTCCGTATAATATCAAGAGATGAAACTGACGATGGCGGTCGCCCTTATCCAATACTACATCTTTCGCTGTAAAATAGCACTGCTCAGTCCCGGCAGGACGAGTCTGTGATGAGCCGACGACGTAGGAAGGCGGATTATCACTGTCTCGACCCGTGGACTGCTATCACAAGTGGAGAGTGGCATAGTCTTTGAAATAATTACAGGAAGTCGGCGTACTGCACACGGATGAGTGGCAATGGAACGGAAAGGTGAAAGCAGCTGTCTCCGATGCTCACCTCCGTTTCAGTGACAATCATCGGTGTGAGCCAACTCAAATTGGATGAAAGCGGTGTGAGGTAGAGCGGCCATCGGCAAACGCCTCACACGGCTTTCAGTCAAAAGAAGACAGTCCGGTCTGGCTATGCCTCTCGTAACGGGAAAATAAAGTAGAGACGACAAGACTTGAACCCTGTTAAAAATCGAAGACTGGCTGAGCTGCCGTGAAATCCTTGTCAGGCAACAGCGATACTGAACACGGGGGAACTGCAATCAGTCTCAGAGTAGGCATCAGCGTAGCCGTTGCTTATCTCGGAGGCGTTGCCGGGTCTCGGTGTTCTGCTGTTGTCCATAGGCGGGATGCGGTCTAAAGGTGTCAGTGCGCGCACCGTCACCTTTTGACGGGGTCACCGACGCCAACAATGTAGATTGCTCCGCCGCATGAAGCTCATAATTTGCATATACCGAGTTCATGAGTAAAGCCAAATTTCATCTGATAATGAACTTTTTCGACTTGTATATAGTTGACATGTGAGAAATATTTAGTAACTTTGTCAACCAAAACAAGTCAATATGAGTAAGGACGCTTCAAATATATTCGGTCGCAGGCTCAATCAAGCGCGGCTGATTAAAGGAATAAGCATGGAAGAGCTGGGCCAGTCGGTTCAGCCTAGTGTGTCACGTCAGGCTATCAACAAGTATGAAAAAGGACTGTCAATGCCTGATAGCCGGATGTTGATTTCTCTTGGCATGGTTCTCGGCGTAAAACCTGATTATTTCTTCCGCCCTTTTACTGTGGAGGTTGACAAGGTGATGTTCCGCAAAAAGAGCAGATTCTCAGAAAAGGATGCGCTTGCAGTCAAGGAGAAAGTGCGTGAGGAACTTGAACGCTATCTGGAAGTTGAACAACTCTCCGGTGTTGCGTCTCCCTTTAGTCTTCAGCACAAGCAGATTACCAATGATGGTGACGTGATAGCCTTTGCCAATTCAGTCAGGCAAAAACTCGGCTTAGGTGTCGATGGTATTTCCAATGTTATCGAGGTCTTGGAGGACAATGGAATTAAGATCATCGAGGTGTCCGAATCTGAATCATTCGAGGGATTAAGCGGATATGCGAATGACAATATCCCTTTGATTGTCATAAATTGCAATCTGACTTCCGAGAGGAAACGCTTCACTCTTCTTCACGAGTTTGGACATCTCCTGATGAAGTTTGGCGATGATGTTTCAAATAAAGTCATGGAAGATGCCTGTAACACTTTTGCCAGAGAGATACTTCTGCCTTCCGAGGTTCTGAAATCAAGGCTCGGAAAAAGCAGACATGATATATCATTGGCTGAACTGACCGACATTCAAAAGCAGTATGGTATTACCATAGATTCTATAATGGAATCATTGGCACATAATGGAGTCATTACCGGACGACGATATGAAGGCTACCTTAAAAAAAAGAAGATTTTCCCAGATTTCAATTCGTTGGTAGAGCGTTCGCTTGCAATTCCTGAAACCTCCGGACGATTCGTAAGAATGGTCTATCGTGCGCTTGCTGACGAGATAATCTCTTTCTCAAAAGCGGCGGCACTGCTGAACACCTCAGTCGATAACGTAAAGGCCCAACTGCAACTTGTCTGACCAATGAAGATAATCGTAAACGACACAAATATCTTCATTGATATGAACTCCATTGGTCTACTTGGACTAATGTGTGAGCTGGAATACGAAATTCATACTGTGGATTTCGTAGCAGCGGAGATAATCAATCCGGAGCAAAAGGAGGTATTCAATCAAATGGTTGCATCGGGCAAAATCAAGGTAGATAGTTTCACGTCGAAGGAGGTCTCTGAGATTGTTGAGGAGTATTCAGCAGTTTCCGGCAACCTGTCTATCCCCGATTGCTCGGTATGCTATTACGCAAGAAAGAACAATGTGCCAATGCTGACAGGCGACAGGCGCCTTCGCAGGTACGCCGAACAACAGTCAATCGAGGTACATGGCATTCTATTCCTTTTTGATGAAATGGTCGCTAACGCCGTTATATCACCTATTGATGCAGCTACCAAACTTGAAGGGCTCATGGCATTAAATTCCCGACTGCCTCAGACAGCCATAAGAGAACGGATTGATAAATGGAGAGGTCGCTGAACATTTTAACAGTCTGCCTAAGAATGGTTAAAATGAACCCTCGGACTTTAATATCAGCGGAAAAAGTATTATCTTTGCATAAGCAAAAGAACCTACAAAAGCCATGTCACAAGAGGTGACAAGGAGTTCTTAAAATTAGGTTGCAAATTAGTGGCACAACAAATTAGCGTTGTTGCAACTTGTTGATATAAGTGCATTTAGAGCGTAAGGAACAAGTCCCTCCAGCTCCACTATGTACTTCCGAACTAAATCGGACAAAACGAGTAAAGGGAGTGTATCGTAATTCGATTTTTGCGATACACTCTCTTTTTTGAGTTTTGGGG
>OGXW01002907.1_pt1 | contig 11755 bp, 9 predicted proteins | sample 1576341 | NCBI WGS metagenome assembly OGXW01 (sample SAMEA3541592, study PRJEB24748) | human gut metagenome | biome: human gut; feature: human-associated habitat; material: faeces | place: China | collected 2012
CAGCAGCTCGCTTGTGCCGTCGCCGTCGAGGTCGGCGAAGCAGTAGCCGACGCAGGCCGGTTTGTCCTCTCCGGCGTAGATGCACAGGACGGACAGTCCGGCACCCATCAGATCGCCCTCGCCGGCGTTGGCAGCCAGCGCGTCGCGGTACGCGGTCAGGACGGAGGCGTAGGCGGTGTTGTAATCAACTTCGGGCGCGGCAGTGACTTCCGGGGAAGCTTCGGGCGCTTCCGTGACTTCAGGCGCTTCCGTGACTTCGGGCGAGGGAGCCGCAGACTCGGAGGTGTTTGCGGGAGCCTGAGTCGGAGCCGGAGTATCCGCGGCCGAGGGCTGAATGGCGCCGCAGGCGCAGAGCATACACAGCGACAGTATCGCGGCGATTATTGCACAAGATTTTTTCATAATTTTATCCTTTCTCTATTGTGTGACTTATAAGCGTTCTAACGGAGAGTTATTTTAACTTTGCCACCGCCCGAATGCAATGGCTGGAGCGCAGATTTAAGAAAAGATAAGAAAATCAGGATGCCGTTAACGGCATCCTGATTTTATACGTTTTGCGGCTTATTTAAGCTCGCCGCGCTCCTTGAGAGCGTCCTTGCGGCTCAGGTCAATGCCCTTCGGGCCGACGTTCATGACCTTGACCCAAGTCATGTCGCCGACCTTGAGAACGTCTTCGACCTTCTCGGTGCGCTTGAACTCAAGATCCTTGATCTTCACAAGGCCGTCCTTGCCGGGAACCAGCTCGACCCATGCGCCGAAGTCGGAACGGATATTGGAGACCTTGCCGTAGTACAGTGCGCCGACTTCCGGCTCGAATACGATGTCCTCGATGGTCTTGCGCGCGGTGCGGCAGGCCTCGATGTCGGAGCTCGCGATGAAGATGGAGCCGTCGTCGTTAATGTCGATCTTGCAGCCGGTGTCTGCGGTGATCTTCTGGATGACCTTGCCGCCGGAGCCGATGACCTCGCGGATCTTGTCGGGGTTGATCTTCATCTGAATCATCTTGGGCGCGGACTTGGCCAGCTCCTTGCGCGGCTCGGCGATAGCCTTGAGCATGATCGCGTCGAGGATCTGGAAGCGGGCTTCCTTGGTGATCTCGAAGGCTTCCTTGACGATCTCGTGCTTCAGACCGTCGTTCTTGAGGTCCATCTGGATGGCGGTGATGCCCTGCTTGGTGCCTGCGACCTTGAAGTCCATCTCGCCGTGGAAGTCCTCAACGCCCTGAATGTCGATGAAGGTGGTGAAGTCGTCGCCATCCTGAATCAGGCCGCAGGAGATGCCCGCGACGGGAGCCTTGATGGGGACACCTGCGTCCATAAGAGCGAGCGTGGTGCCGCAGATGGAGCCCTGAGAGGTGGAGCCGTTGGAGGAGAGAACCTCGGAAACTACGCGAATGGCGTAGGGGAAGTCTTCAACGTCGGGGATGACGGCTTCGAGAGCCTTCTCGACCAGTGCGCCGTGGCCGTATTCGCGGCGGCCGGTGCTGCGGCTGGCACGAGCCTCGCCGGTGGAGTAGGAAGGCATGTTGTAGTGATGCATGAAGCGCTTCTCTTCCTCTTCCCAGATGGTGTCGAGCTTCTGGGACTCGCTGAGAGTGGCAAGAGTGGCGATGGAGAGAACCTGAGTCTGGCCGCGGGTGAACAGGCCGGAGCCGTGCACCACGGGGATAACGCCGACCTCGGCTGCGAGGGGGCGGATCTCGTTCATCTGGCGTCCGTCAACGCGCTTGCCGGCGAGCAGCCACTTCTTGACGACCTTCTTCTGCAGCTTGTAGAGTATCTCGTCCATGTACTGCATCATGTCGGGGTGCTCTTCGCCGTACTTCTCCTGAACCATGGTGATCCACTCGTTGACGCGGGCTTCGCGGACGTTCTTGTCATCGGTGTCCATGCAGTGCTCCATGGACTCGAACTCCTTCTCGACCAGCTCGTCGAACAGCTCCTGATCAAAGGCAGCGTGCTCGTACTCGAACTTGGGCTTGCCTATCTCGGCGACCATCTTGTCGATGAGGTCGAGAACGGGCTGGAGGTGCTCATGTGCCTGAACGATGCCCTCGTACATGACGTTCTCGGGAACCTGATCGGCCTCGGACTCGATCATGACGATCTTCTTGTGGGTGGCGGCGATGGTGGTGGTCATGCGGTTGTGCTCACGCTCGGCCTTGGTGGGGTTGAAGAGGTACTTCTCGCCGTCCCAGCCGAGGACGATGCCGGCGATGGGGCCGTTGAAGGGCACGTCGGAGATGGAGACTGCGGCGGATGCGCCGATCATTGCGGTGATCTCGGGGGAGCAGTCGCGGTCAACAGACAGAACTTCGCAGGCGATAACGACGTCGTTGCGCAGATCGGTCGGGAAGAGGGGACGCATGGGGCGGTCGATCAGGCGGGAGGCCAGAACTGCGGGCAGGCTGGGCTTACCCTCGCGGCGCATGAAGCTGCCAGGGATGCGGCCGACTGCGTAGAGCTTCTCGTTGAAGTCAACGGAGAGCGGGAAGTAGTCGATGCCGTCCTTGGGGCGGGCGGAAGCGGTGCAGGTTACGAGAACGGTGGTGTCGCCGTACTTGACGAGGACTGCGGCGTTGCAGAGCTCTGCCATCTTGCCGACCTCCATGGAGAGGGGGCGGCCTTCGTACATGATCTCATACTTCTTGTAATTGGGGAACTGCTTCTGGGTGATTATCATGTGTTTATCTCCTTTATATTTTGGCGATCCCGCCGTCTTAGCACTTGAAGAAACGCCCGCCCTGAGGGCGCTTTTTCAAATACTAAGCTGTGCGGGAAACGCTTGCTTACATTAAAAAAGCATGGGGATTATTCAATTATCCCCATGCTCAATACCTTCATAACCTTCAGAAAGAGCTGAACGGCAAAATTACTTACGGATGTTCAGCTTTGCGATAATCGCACGGTAACGCTCGATGTCCTTCTTGGCGAGGTAGTCAAGGAGGCGGCGGCGCTTACCGACCATTTTGTACATGCCCAGACGGCTGTGGTCGTCGTTGGGGTGATTCTTCAGATGCTCGGTCAGCTCACGGATGCGCTGAGTGAGGATAGCGATCTGAACTTCAGGGGAGCCGGTGTCGCCCTCGTGGGTGGCGTTCGCGGCGATAACGCTGGTCTTGACTTCTTTGGTGATCATAGTGATGATTACCCCTTTCTTGAAATTCTATACCCTGCGTCTAAGCCGAGGGCGGAAAGGCTACCGCATCGGCGGCATGACCCCATGGCTGAGAGCGCGGGCGCATACTGTAGTATAATAGCATCAAACGGCGGATAAGTCAACAGATTTCTGCGCGGCGCGGAGCTTTATTCGTCTCGTGCCTCAAATATAAGCCCACAGCGCGCCGGAACGTCCATTTCGCGGAAATATTTCTCCTCAAACGGGATCCAGCGCTCGAAGAAATCGCGGCTGCGTTCGCCGTTGCGGCGCATGATCCGTTCGTGCTGAAGCTCCGGAGATACCGAGAGGAACACGGTGAGATCATAGGCTCCGGCAAGCTCGGGGTGCATGCTGTATGCACCCTCAATGAAGCTGACCGTCTTCGGCTCGACCTCGACCGTGTCGCCCAAGGCCATATTGCGGCAGACGAAGGGGCGGTAGCTGAAGCGGCTTCCGTTCTCCAGCGGGGCGAGGACTTCGGCGGCGAAGCGCTCGCGGTCAACATTCCCGCCGGGTTCGGCGAAACGCTCCGGCCTGCGCTGCTCGGGACGGAGGAAGAAATCGTCCATGTGAAAAACGTTCCCGCCGCACAGCTCCGCAAGCCGCGCCGCGAGAGTGCTCTTGCCCGCGCCGCAGCGGCCGTCGATCGCGATGATGACCCGCGGCCGCGTGTCGAGCAGGCGGTCGATACGCGTTTTGATCTCCTGCGCGATGCCCTCAAAGGACGTGTCCGCGGCCTGCCGCATCACCACGTTTTTCAGGTACTCATTGAACCGGTCGTACTCATCCTGCGACAGCTCGCGTGGGTACGACATGATGACAAGCCTGTGCCCATGCCCATCGAAGCCCACGCGGTACGGCGGATGGACGTGCGCGAACGGGTTTGCGTGATACCCGCAGCGTTCGTAGAAGCCCTTGCGCCGCACGGATGTCTTGTCCGACGGCGGGTCGATCTCAAGTATCACGGTCTTGCCCTTCTCGCAGAGAAGCTCCAGCGCGCGCTGGCCGCAGCGCTGTCCGCGCCGCTCGGGCAGAATGCAGAAGTGTTCTACATATATAAAGTCCGCGGTCTCCCAGTACAGCATGTCGCCGCACCACTCTCCGCTGTCGTCATATATCAGGTCGAAGAGGTATTCGGGGTGGGTCATTATGCTGCGCTGCGACTCGATGAGGCGCTGCTCGTGGATGGGGAAGCTGACGCCGTACAGGGCAAATGCGGACTCGAAGTCCGCGCCGGCAGCGGAAGTGAGTCTTTTGAATTTCATGTGAAGCCTCCGAGGGGAATGTGTCGTATTACCTTTCCGGCGCCCAGCCGTCGAGCGGGAGCCGCTGCATCGCGCCGAATATCTTTGAGCGCATGTCCGGATAGTCATGGCCGAGCGTTTTCAGGAGCTGCTTTATCTCATAGCGCTTGCTGCCCTTGTCCTGCGGGCACGGGTTTTCGACTATGGGCAGCTCCAGCTGATGGGCGAGATTCGATATGCGCTGCTCGCCCGCGTATATCAGCGGGCGTATCTGCGTCACGCCGGAGCGGTCTAGGTAGGTCACGGGCTGGAAGCAGCTCAGCCGCCCCTCGAACAGAAGCGACATCATGAATGTTTCGACCGCGTCGTCAAAATGATGCCCCAGAGCGAGCTTGCTTATCCCGCGCTCGCGCAGAAGATTGCCGAGCGCGCCGCGGCGCATTTTCGCGCAGAGCGAGCAGGGGTTGTCCTCCTTCCGCACATCGAACACGATCTGCTTGATGTCGGTTTTGACGCAGGTGTACGGTACGTTGATCCGCGCGCAGAGCTCGGCCACGGGGGAGAAATCCATGCCGTCGAAGCCCAGCTCTATCGTCACGGCTTCAAGCTCAAATTGTCTGGGGTAGTATCTGCGCAGCCGGTCGAGCGCGAGCAGGAGCACAAGACTGTCTTTCCCGCCGGACACGCCGACGGCCACGCGGTCGCCGTCCTGTATCATGCCGTAGTCGTCCACGGCGCGGCGGATCAGGCCGGTGAAATCATTGAGTGCTTTGTCCATAAAAAGTTTCCTTGAAAATTGAAAAATGATTTTGAGATTATGCGCGAATTCGTGAGAATTTACGAGGATTCAAGAGATTTGAAAATCAGAATTAAAATAGCCGTTGACAAGCGGAAATGCTTGTGATATAAAGATAAAGCGCGTTTAGAGAAATAATACTATCGCGCATGAAAAATGTCAAAACATTTAATCTATATGGAGGCACAGAACATGTCTACTACCATGGTAACCAAGGAGACCGTTACCCGCAAGTGGTACGTCCTTGATGCAGCCGGCAAGCCCATGGGCAAAACCGCTGCCCTCGCCGCAGACCTTCTCCGCGGCAAGCTCAAGACCGATTACACCCCCAACGTTGACTGCGGCGATTACGTCATCATCGTCAACGCCAAGGACGCAGTCCTCACCGGCAAGAAGCTGGAGCAGAAGTACTACCGTACCCACTCCGGTTATCCCGGCGGCCTGAAGGAGACCCAGTACAAGACCCTTATGGCCAAGAAGCCCGAGCTCGCAATGCGTCTTGCAGTCCGCGGCATGCTTCAGAAGAACACCATCGCTCAGTGGCAGCTCAAGCGCCTGAGAGTCTTCGCCGGCGCGGAGCACACCCATGCAGCTCAGAAGCCCGAAGTTTGGGATCGCTAAGAGGAGGTAAAGAAATATGGCAACCTATAAGTGCAAGAAGCCCTATATGTACGGCACCGGACGCAGAAAGTCCTCCGTCGCACGCGTTCACCTCATCCCCAACGGCACCGGCGCTATCACCATCAACGGCCGTGATATCGACGATTACTTCGGTCTCGATACCCTCAAGCTCATCGTCCGTCAGCCCCTCGTCACCACCGGCACCGTCGGCAAGGTCGACATCGAGGCTACTGTCTCCGGCGGCGGCGTTTCCGGTCAGGCCGGCGCCATCCGTCACGGCATCGCCCGCGCGCTGATCGTTGTTGATGAGAACTACCGTTCCGCCCTCAAGGCCGCAGGCTTCCTGACCCGCGACCCGAGAATGAAAGAGCGTAAGAAGTACGGTCTCAAAGCCGCCCGTCGCGCACCTCAGTTCTCCAAGCGCTGATCGAGACTTCAAAATGCCCAAAAACCCTGGAAACTCAACGGTTTCCGGGGTTTTTCTTTTTGTCCTGTTCTGGCTCAACCTGACCCAACCAAATCGTTTTTACCGGGGACAACTCGGGGACAACTCCCCTTTTTTCGTCTTTATGGGACAACTTCGGGGACAACCACGGGAACAACTTTTAGGCATTTGGGGGTAACAATATCGGCGCTTATCCTGCCTATCTCTTTCATTTGAAACGCTTTGTCACAACGTGAAGTAAAGAAAACCGAATAAAACCATCTTGTAGCCCTTGTGGAATCACCTAAGATTTCACAAGGGCTTTTTTGTTTTGTCCGAAAAAATTTTTTTGAAGGGCACCCATAAAAACACCCCCTCTAATTCCTTACTTAGTGAAGGGGCTCTTCAAAAACTAACAGAGGTGCCGCTTCATGATCTTTGAAAATTAAATAAACAGGTCATCAAGTACCTTAATCAAACTGATGAGCCGAGCAGCATGTACGCTCCTGCGAGAATCCAGTGTTGTAAATATCGGGTTGCTCCTGATATGGCCATGACAGGTTTGAGGACAATGATACTTCCCTACGGGGCTGGCGGAGAACCCGGCAGAGGTGAGACTCCTATGAGATTGTGAAGCACACAGTCGCTTGATGACTTCCTATAGCGCAGAGGGCGTTGAGAACAAATACTGCGCTTTTACATGATCCAGAGCTTAGCTTAATGGGTCGTGAATTCCAAGAAAGGAGGAAAACGCATGGAAAACTGTAAGGTGATCGCTATCACGAACCAGAAAGGCGGCGTCGGCAAAACGACTACTACAGTCAATCTCGGCGTGGGACTCGCAAACACCGGAAATAAGGTCTTACTGATTGACGCTGACCCGCAAGGGAGCCTCACGGTGAGCCTCGGTGTAAAGAACCCTGACGAGTTGGATGTGTCGCTATCTACGCTTATGCAATCGGTTATAGAAGATGAACAGCCTCCCGGCAACGCGATTATCGCCCACAATGAAGGCGTTGATCTGCTTCCTTCCAATATTGAACTGTCCGGCATGGAAACGGGCCTGTTTAATGTTATGAGCCGTGAGTACGTTCTGAAATCCTGTATCGAGGGTATGAAAAAGAACTACGACTATATCCTTATCGACTGTATGCCTTCTCTGGGAATGATGACGGTCAATGCGCTTGCTGCGGCAGACAGTGTGATTATTCCATCTCAGCCGAACTTCCTGTCAACCAAAGGTCTTAACTTGCTTCTGCGCTCGATTGCGAAAATCAAGCGGCAGATCAATCCGAGACTGAGGATCGACGGCATTCTGCTGACGATGGTAGATAACCGCACCAACAATGCAAAGTCGATTATCACATCGCTCCGTTCTTCAGTAGGAGAAAACATCCGCGTGTTCGAGTCTGAAATTCCCTTTTCGGTAAGAGCAGCGGAGTGCAGTCTTTCCGGAGAAAGCATCTTCTCCCACGACAAGAACGGGAAAGTAGCAGCAGCGTATGAGGCACTCACGAAGGAGGTGACAGAGATTGAAGAACGTGCAAAAAATCGACCTGGGCCTGACTGGATACGATGAGTTGTTCGCAAATGACGAGGAACGCAAGGTAAACAAGCTCCCTCGCATTTTCGATATTCCCATCTCGGAGATTGATGATTTTCCCGACCATCCCTTCAAGGTGAAAATTGATGAGGATATGGACCAGCTTGTTCAGAGTATCAAAGAGCGCGGGATCATCACCCCTGTCACACTTCGCCCGAAGGAAGACGGACGCTACGAGATTGTATCTGGTCATCGCCGGAAAAAGGCTTGTGAGCTTGCAGGACTGGACACCGTTAAGGCAGAAGTCCGCGAGATGAGCCGCGACGAGGCCATTATCTTGATGGTTGAATCCAACCTACAGCGTTCCACCATCCTTCCGAGCGAAAAGGCATTTTCGTACAAGATGCGTCTTGAAGCCATGAACAGGCAGGGACAGCGCACAGATTTAACTTCTGTGCCAGTGGCACAGAAGTCCACATCAAGAGAACAGCTCGGCAAAGAAGTCGGTGAAAGCCAAGATCAAGTTCGACGTTATATTCGTCTGACGCAGCTTATCCAATGCTTTGCACAGGAGGCTTCGGCGCACAGAAAAACGCCAGAGGACGAACCTGCTACTGCATCTCCCTCTATAGCGGAAAGCGGACGTCGTTTTATCGCGGTGATGTCCTTGGCGTCATGGATAAGCGTTCCTTGCCTGAGTGGGCAAAGATCGGACTTCAAAACGCCCTTGAAATAAGGCAAAACGAAAAAAGCCATCCCAATGAAAGAGGTGAAGCAAGATGATCGACTACGGCAGACTTTCCGCATTTTATTATGGAGATTGCAAAGAATGCTGTTGAGGATAACTTTTCAGATTACCTTTCCAATCTCCAGTCTGTCAAAGGTGACAGCTTTTTGGAGGAACTGGACGATCTCAATCTGGAAGTCTGGCTGAAAGACACTCTGCGAAGCAGCGTCGCGTATATGGCGCTGGTGAGAGCAGGTTATCAGCCGAGCCTCTACTTCACACGGGATGATTTCTCCCACATTTACGATTTCAATACGATGCTGGCGCACGTTGTAGGAGCTGGAAAGACCTTTGAAATGGTTGCGGCAGCGCAGGAGAGTAAGCGGCTGGGGCTCTGCCAAAAGAGCCTGTTTGTCGTTCCCAATCATTTGACGGAACAGTGGGCAAGCGAATATCTCCAGCTCTATCCCTCTGCGAACATCCTCGTGGCAACGAAGAAAGACTTCGAGACCAAAAACAGAAAGAAGTTCTGCGGCAGAATCGCAACCGGCGACTATGACGCGGTGATTATCGGGCACAGCCAGTTCGAGAAGATCCCTATGTCCATTGAGCGACAGAGGGCTATTCTGGAGCAGCAGCTCAATGAGGTGCTGGAAGGCATAGCAGAGCTCAAAAGAAATCGAGGCGACAACTTCTCTATCAAACAGTTGGAGCGCACGAAGAAGACGGTCAAGCAAAGGCTCGATAAGTTGAATGACCAGTCCAGAAAGGACGATGTTGTGACCTTTGAAGAGCTGGGAGTTGACCGTATTTTCATTGACGAGGCACACTACTACAAGAACCTCGCCGCGTTCACAAAAATGCGGAATGTGGGCGGTATCAGCCAGACGGAAGCGATGAAGTCGAGCGACCTCTATATGAAGTGTCGGTATCTGGACGAGCTGACCGGAGGCCGCGGCGTTGTGTTTGCTACCGGCACACCGATCTCCAACAGTATGGTTGAGATGTACACCATGCAGAAGTACCTCCAGTACAGCACCCTAAAAAGGAATGACCTGATCCACTTTGACGCTTGGGCTTCGACCTTTGGTGAGACAGTTACTGCGATTGAGCTATCTCCGGAGGGCTATACTTTAGTAGGACGATAAATAATGCGTTCCTAAATTGAAAATAGGTTATCAAAGTCGGTTGCAGAATTTCAAAAAATATTTTTTTGATTCTTTGAAAAACAGTTCCGCTTTGTATCCCTATTTTCTCCTATTGGTAGAGGGAGTAATACTTTTAATACCAAAACAGATTACATAAAGAAAGGAGGATAAGAGAATGTCAAGGACTTCAAAGATTACAGCACTCTATGAGCGTTTATCAAGAGATGATGACCTCAATGGTGAGTCAAATTCAATCACCAACCAAAAGAAATACTTGGAAGATTATGCTCGCAGAAATGGGTTCACGAATATTCGCCATTTTACTGACGATGGTTTTTCGGGTGTGAATTTCAATCGTCCGAGTTTTCAAGAACTGATTAAGGAAGTAGAAGCAGGAAATGTCGCAACGATTATTGTTAAGGATATGAGCCGATTAGGACGAAACTATCTGCAAGTCGGCTTTTATACGGAAGTTCTGTTCCCACAGAAAGATGTCCGTTTTCTTGCAATAAACAACAGTATTGACAGCAACAATGCTTCGGATAATGACTTTGCCCCGTTTTTGAATATAATGAACGAGTGGTATGCCAAAGACACAAGCAATAAAATCAAGGCTGTGTTTGATGCCCGTATGAAAGACGGAAAGCGATGTAGCGGTTCTATTCCCTATGGATATAACCGATTAGCAACCGACAAACAAACGCTTGTCGTTGACCCTGTGGCTTCTGAGGTGGTAAAGCGTATCTTTCTGCTTGCCAACGAGGGCAAAAGTCCGAGAGCAATCGCTGAATTGCTTACCGAAGAAAAGGTTTTAATTCCGGCAGCACACGCAAAGGAATATCACCCCGAACAGTATAATGGAACGAAGTTTTCAGACCCATATACTTGGGGAATGTCAACCATAAGAGCGATTTTGAGCAGACAGGAATATCTTGGTCATACTGTTTTGCGTAAGTCGGTCAGCACCAATTTCAAACTGCACAAAAGGAAAAATACCGATGAAGATGAACAGTATGTATTTTATAATACGCACGAGCCTATCATCTCGCAGGAACTTTGGGACAGCGTTCAGAAGCGAAAGAAACGAGCCAACAGAACAGCGGCAAGAGGAACGCACAGCAATCGTTTAAGCGGTTATCTGTTCTGTGCTGACTGTGGCAGAAGAATGACCTTGCAAACGCATTACAGTAAAAAAGACCGTTCGTTACAGTATTCTTACCGTTGCGGTGGGTATGCCAGCAGAGTAAACTCCTGCACTGCCCATTCGATTAGTGCTGATAATGTTGAAGCCTTGATATTATCGACTGTAAAACGATTATCAAGATTTGTTCTGAATGACGAAGAAGCCTTTGCAAAGGAACTTCAAGTATTGTGGAACGAAAAGCAGACAGAAAAGCCAAAGCACAATAAATCGGAGTTGCAGCGTTTTCAGAAGCGATACGATGAACTGTCAAAACTTATTCGTGGGTTGTATGAAAATCTTGTTTCGGGATTACTGCCCGAAAGACAGTACAAGCAACTAATGAAGCAGTATGATGATGAGCAGGCTGAACTGGAAACGAAAATTGAGGAAATGCAAAAGGAACTGACCGAAGAAAAGGCGAATACGGTTGATATTAAGCATTTCATTTCTTTGATACGCAAGTGCAAAGAGCCGACAGAAATTTCCGATTTGATGTTTGCCGAACTCATTGACAAGATTGTGGTTTATGAAGCAGAGGGTGTGGGAAAAGCAAGGACACAAAAGGTTGATATTTATTTCAACTATGTGGGGCAGGTCGATATTGCCTACACAGAAGAAGAACTTGCTGAAATCAAGGCACAGGAAGAACAGATTGAAATGGAACGACTGGCAAAACAGCGTGAGCGTGAAAAAGTTTACCGAGAGAAGCGAAAGGCGAAAAAACTCGCTGAAAACGGTGGAGAAATCGTAAAAGCAAAGGTATGCCCCCATTGTCAAAAGGAGTTTGTACCTACAAGCAACCGACAGATATTCTGTTCAAAGGATTGTTGCTATCAGGCAAGGCAAGACCAAAAGAAAGCCGACAGAGAAGCAGAAAAAGGAAATCATTATTATCGTCAGCGTGTCTGTG
>OGXW01002911.1_pt1 | contig 11749 bp, 9 predicted proteins | sample 1576341 | NCBI WGS metagenome assembly OGXW01 (sample SAMEA3541592, study PRJEB24748) | human gut metagenome | biome: human gut; feature: human-associated habitat; material: faeces | place: China | collected 2012
CGCCGATATATTTGCAAAGCTCTGTCATAAAGCTCTGGCAGAATGCCATGATCTCTCTGTCAGATTTTCCTTTCGGATCGAAGTCAGAACCACCTTTACCTCCGCCGATCGGAAGGCTGGTCAGTGAGTTTTTGAATACCTGCTCGAATCCCAGGAATTTGATAATACCAATATTTACAGAAGGATGCAGACGGATTCCTCCTTTGTAAGGTCCGATTGCACTGTTAAACTGTACACGATATCCGGTGTTTACATGAGCCTGTCCTTTATCGTCTACCCACGGCACACGGAATTTGATCTGACGCTCTGGCTCTACCATTCTCTCCAGAAGAGCAACTTTTCTGTATTTTTCCTCGTTTGCTTCAATAACAGGGCGAAGAGATTCCAGAACCTCTTTGACTGCCTGATGGAATTCCGGCTCAGCTGGGTTTTTTGCAACTACGGACTCAATAACCTCATCTACGTATGACATGTTAGTTTCCTCCTTGAAATTTCTCCCTTAATGTAGTGCAGAAAGATTTCTTTAAAAGATCCATCTGCGGTTCTCATCAGCCTTAAAGCGTGGAGAAAATCATTTCCGCACTCTCTCGCGTCTCCGGTGGATTCTCCCGTCCTCCGGATCACTTAATTTTATAAGGTCAACGATTGGTTGATATTATAGCATAAAATATCCGGTTTTTGCAATATTTCACGCAAAAAATTCCTAATAAATCATGATTTTGTAGCGTTTTCTAATATTTACCCAGTATTTTTGTCGATTTTGTATATTTTTACCGAAAGTACTATAAAATTTCACGTGCTGATTCTTTAGAAAATAAAGATTAGCTGCGGTTTTTTGTTTTTATATTAGGTGTTTTCGATTTTTTCTTCACGCTCCAGCCAAAGGTTCCCTGCTTTTTCCCGATTCCAAAGTACTCTCCGTGGGAATACACAATCGGTTTCGCGCGGTTCAGATCGAAGCGGCCGCGCTCATCCATGTATGCCTCATCCGCATGGACAGCCACAACTTTTGCAAGAAACATGTGATGCGAGCCCAGTTCGAGCACCTGCTCCACTTTACACTCGATATTAACCGGCGACTCCCCGATCATCGGTGCGGAAATCTCCTCCGCCTCGACTTTCGTCAGTTTCATCTCTTTGAACTTATCCACATCTCTTCCCGAGCGCACGCCGCAGTAGTCGGTCGCATAGCAGAGGTCCTCCGTCGTCAGGTTGATGACGAACGCACCGCTCTCTTTGATCATCTGATAGCTGTAGCGTTCCGGCCGCACCGAGATCGATACCATCGGAGGATTCGTACACACCGTGCCGGCCCAGGCAACGGTGATGATGTTGTCCTCCCCGTTCTTTCCGCGCACCGACACCATGACCGCCGGCAGCGGATACAGCATATTTCCCGCTTTCCATGTCTGTTTTCCCATTCTTATTTCTTTCCTTTCCTCTTTTTCACCCTTTTATGACCGAAAAAAGCGTGCCCCGGATCTGTTTTCAGGCCCGGAACCACGCTTTTTTATTTTTTCTGTTTTTACTGATTCTGCAGCGCCATCATAAATGCCGGAATCAGCTGTTTCTTTCTCGATACAACACCCTTCAGCTCGCAGCTGACCTCGTTGACCGGAAGATCTTCAAAAGCTTTTTCGATGACTTCCTTTGCCCCGCTTCCATAATACAGAAGCTCTGTAGATTCTTCTATAATATTGGTCAGCATAAAGAATACCATCTCGATGCCGTGTTTTCCGCACTCGCTTTCCATCTGCGGCAGAAGCTGTTCCTTGATGGATTCCAGTTCGCCCGCATCGAGGGATGTAATCTGGCCGACACCAAACGTAACATCGCCCATGATGAATTTTTTGAAATCCTGGTAGAAAATTTCTTCCGGTGATTTATCTTTCAGGTTGCTTCCTGCACGGAACATTTCGGATGCAAACTCCGGAATGCTGATGCCTGCAATGTCCGCCAGTGCCTCTGCTGCCGCTTTGTCAAGAAACGTACACGTCGGCGACCGGAACATCAGCGTATCGGAAATGATGGCTGCGCAGAGCAGTCCTGCGATGTTCGGCGCGATCTCCAGCTCTTTTTCCTTATAAATTTCATACATAATCGTTCCCGTGCAGCCCACCGGCTCATTGCGGAACATAACCGGCGCCATCGTCTCAAGTGATCCCAGACGATGATGGTCGATGATCTCGAGAATCTCCGCCTCTTTGACGTTATCGACCGCCTGTGATTCCTCATTGTGATCGACGAGAATCAGTTTCTTTCCTGCATTTCCGATCAGGTTCCGACGGGAAATCGTTCCCACATATTTTCCTTTCTTGTTCAGAATCGGGAAATCGCGGTGTCTCTGATTTTTCATAACTTCTTTGATATCATCGAGGAAATCTTCGGTGTTGAACGTGATCAGATTGCTTCTGCGCATCAGATATTTGACCGGAATACTCTGGTTAATCAGACGCGCAATCGTATACGTGTCATGCGGACTGCTGATGATCACACAGCATTTTTCCTCTGCAAATTTCTGAATCGTTTTCGTCACCTTTGCGCCAAGTCCGACGATAATGCAGCTTGCATCCATCTCGATTGCACAGAGCTGGTCCTCCGCACGGTTTCCGAGAATGACAAGGTCATCTTTTTCGATGTAGTTCTCCATCGTATCCGGATGGAATGCGCCGACAACGACTTTTCCGCGGATAAAATAACCATGTTCATTTCCGACAATAACCGAACCATCCAACGTATCCGCGATACTGCGGTATTGCGTCCTTGCCAGTGACATGACATGGCTGTCATAAGAATCCATATAGGATTCTGCGATATCACTGACCGTAATCACGCCCTGCAGATCATTGTCCGGCGAAGTAATCGGCAGTGTGACCACGTTGTTGTTTTTCATCATGGAATACGCTTTCTTCACGGAAATCGTGCCCGGTACGCTCGGCACCTCATGGATTTCAATTTCCTTTACCTGCGTTCCCGCATTCGGCAGATACCCCGGTGCGCGCACGCCAAAGCGCTTCAGTACATACTCGGTCTCCTCATTGATCTGACCGGCACGCCGCGCCATGTAGGTTTTGGTTTTATCTGTCCTGTTCTTGATATCCGCATAGGCAATCGCCGAACAAATGGAATCCGTATCCGGATTTTTATGTCCAATTACATAAACTCTTGAATTTGATTTCATAATAGTACTCCTCCCTTCTGTATGTTTGTGGTATACAGTAAGTTCGTCCCGGTAGTTTTACTTCTTTTTTTGTAACGACTACAGTTACTGCTCACTTCGTGACCAGTAACCGCCGCCCTGCACATGCAAATTCGCTCCGCGAAGTTCCGGGCGGCCACCTGAATCACTTTCTCCTGCAGCCGCGCAGCAAGTGCGCGTCTCAGTAATTTTGGTAACGACTACACACATATTACCATCCTTTTTTCATCTGGTCAAAGAAAATCTTTTATGTTAAGATAAACGCAGATAGAAAAACGTGCAAAATTGAACCCGATTTTTTCATAAATCCACAATTTTCCTCTCGTTTTCCTGTTATTCTTACGAAAAAGGGGTGTTTCATTATGTCAGAAGAAAAATTAACCATGGATGACTTCTCCGCAGAGCTGGAAGCTTCCTTCAAAAAAATTGAGGAAGGCGACATGCTCACCGGAACCGTCATCTCCGTAGATGAAAAAGAGGTGATTCTCGATCTGAAATACTACGCAGAGGGCGTCATCCGCGCCGAGGACTTCAGCAACGAGCCTGGCTTCTCCTTAAAAGACGCTGTTCAGGTCGGTGACGAAATCACCGCAACCGTGATCCGCAAAGACGACGGCCACGGCAACATTCTTCTCTCCCGCGCAGAGGCAAACGATATCCTCGCATGGGAAAAACTCGCACAGTACAAAGAAGAGAAAACCGTACTGGATGTAAAAGTCAAAGGAATCGTAAACGCCGGTGTTATCGCTTACGTCGAAGGAATCCGCGGCTTCATCCCGGCTTCCAAACTCTCCCTGAACTACGTGGAAGATCTGAATGAATACTTAAACAAAGACATTCAGGTACAGGTTTTTGACCTCGACAAAGAAAAAGACCGCCTGATCCTCTCCGCCCGCGAAATTCTCCGCGAGAAAGCAGACGAAGAGCGCAAAGAGAAAATCTCCAACGTAGAAGTCGGCCTCGTCACCGAAGGAACCGTTGAGAGCCTGCAGCCATACGGCGCCTTCATCAGCCTCGGAAACGGCCTCTCCGGCCTCGTCCACATCTCCCAGATCTGCGCCAAACGAATCAAACATCCATCCGCAGTTCTGGCAGTCGGCGATAAAGTCAAAGTAAAAGTCATTGCCATCAAAGACGGCAAACTCAGTCTCTCCATGAAGGCACTCGACGACGTTGCCGCCGAAGAAATTCAGGAAGAAACCATCGAACTCCCGGAGACAGAGGAAGTGACAACGACACTGGGATCGCTGTTTAAAAATATTAAGCTGAACTAAAGTTGCATCAAAAAAACAGACTTTCCATTCTCACGCATTCCTGCGTGTATCTGGAAAGTCTGCTTTCTATTATAAGAATTCTATTAGCCCTTTACAGCTCCAATCACAATACCTTTCACAAAGTATTTCTGGAAGAATGGATACACAACCAGAATTGGAAGTGCTCCCATAACTGCAACGGCCATTTTGATACCAGTTGCCGGAAGTGTAATGCTTTGTGTCAATGCTCCTCCTGAAGCACCGCTCATCAGATACTGCACATCCAGAAGCATCTTATTCAGCAGAACCTGAATACTGTACAGTTTATCGTTGTTGATATAGTACAGACCATTCAACCAGTCATTCCAGTATCCGAGGCCGACCAGAAGTGCCAGTGTAGCAATAATCGGCGTAGACATCGGAAGAACAATTTTTGCCAGAATTCTCCACTCACCTGCTCCGTCAATTCTTGCAGCCTCGATGACCGCATCAGGAATATTGGTGGTGAAATACGTTCTCATCATGATGACATAGAAAGCTCCCATCAGAAGATTTGGAACAATCAGTGCCCAGATGGTATTTTTAATATGAAAGATTCCAGTCCACATCATATAGGACGGTACCAAGCCACCGTTGAACAACATCGTAAAGAAAATCACAAAGGAGAAAAATGCTTTTCCCGGAAGCTCTTTTCTTGACAGTGGATAGGCAAACAGTGTTGTCAGAGTCAGGTTTGCCACGGTTCCGACTACCGTTACCAGTGCGGAAATGATATAACCTCTTACAATACTGCCTGAATCTACCAGCAGTGTTTTGTATGCATCAAAACTGATTTCACGCGGCCAGAAAGAATATCCATATTTTAATAGAATGTTCTCTTTGGTGATTGATGACATAATCAGCAGAATAAACGGGACGATACACATAGCGGACAGTAAGATCATAATCACATTAGCTGCAATCTGAAAGCTTTTATTTCTTTCAACCATTTTTCATACTCTCCCTTCGCTTAGAATAATGCACTGTTTTCGTCCAGTCTTCGAACAATCAGGTTTGCAATCAGTACCAGTGCAAATCCTACCAGTGACTGATAAAGACCTGCTGCAGATGCCATACCGATGTTGTTCAGCTCCATCAATCCACGATATACGTAAGTATCGATGGTGTTTGTCACGTCGATCAGCGGTCCGCTGTTCATTGGTACCTGATAGAACAGTCCGAAATCGGAATAGAAAATACGTCCTACGCTCATCAGGGTCAGTGTGATAATGGTTGTTTTCAGTCCCGGCAGTGTGATATGCAGAATTCTCTGCCAGCGGTTCGCACCGTCGATAGATGCAGACTCGTAAAGACTGGCATCCAATCCTACTACCGTTGCATAATAGATAATGCAGTTATATCCCAGGTTTTTCCATACATTGACAAAGATCAAAATGAATGGCCAGTACTTCGGATCAGAATACCATCCGATGCCCTGTTTTCCCATTGGTTTCAGAATACTGTTATTAATGAATCCGGCATCTGTGCTGAGGAATCCATATACCAGGTAGCTGACAACGACGATAGAAATCAGGAACGGTACCAGAATTAACGTCTGGTATATTTTCTTTCCCATCGTGGAACGGATTTCATTCAGCAGAATTGCCACTGCAATTGCAAGTACGGTTCCGACTACGATAAAGATTACGTTGTATCCCAGTGTGTTTCTTGTAATTGTCCAAGCATCTTTTGTCTTAAACAAAAACTCAAAGTTTTTAAGACCTGTAAACGGGCTTTTCAGGATTCCCAGACTGTAATTATATTTCTTGAATGCAATGATAATTCCAGCCATAGGCATATAGTTATTGATAAATAAGTATACAAGCCCCGGAAGCAGCATCAGATACATGGGAATAAATCTGCGGATTTTACCCCAATTTCTTTTCATCTTCCCAGCCTCCATTATTTGTTGGCTTCCAGCCAATCATCTAACTGTCTCTGTTTCTCAGCGATGATGGTATCTGCTCCTGCTGCTTTCAACTCATCCAGGAATTTCGGAATGGTAGTTTCTGGATCCAAGGAACCGCACTGCAGTGCAGGACCATATTTGGCAGTTACGTTTGCGCATGCAGTTACTTCGTTCTGTACATTTGTGTTGTCCCATGCAAAACCTTTGGCCGGAGAAACAACCGCATTGTTGTTGAACTCCTGGGTCTGATCCCAGATATCCGGATCATTTCCTTCCCATACATAGGAAATTGCCTCATTCGGCCAAGCCCATGGAAGACTGGTATAACCTGTGTTACTTGCTGTTACACCGTCTGGGTAGTTGATGACACCGTTGTCTTTGTCTGTAAACTCATAATGAGTTCCTTCCAGACCATTGATAAGAATATTTGCCAGATCCGGGTTTGTGTAGATCTCGTTTAATACCTGTACAGCTCTTTCCGGTTTATCACTGTTATGCGGAACATACCATACAATGTCAACACGTGTTGTGGTAGTATATGGTTCTACCAGATTCAAAACAACGATTTCTTTTCCGGACTCTTTTTCGATCTCCTGCTCGATACCTGGTTTTGTATTTGTAAAACGTCCAAAACCTTTACCAGAACCAATCAGACTATTTGCCATTTCAGTAGAAGTGGAAGCATCCGGCATGATCAGACCTTTCTGCGCCCAGTCATAGCGAAGTTTCATTTCGTTCATATATTTATCTGTTGCGTAGTAATTAATAACTTCTGTGCTGTCAGAAGATACACTCTCTAAAGATCCGATATCTCCACCAAGGTCATCTGGGTTTGTCATAAGGCTCATGGAACCCACATGAGAAACAATGGGATATACATCTGGATACATTTCTTTTACTTTTTCAAGGAGCGGCTCCAACTCCTCTTCTGTTTTAATAGAACTATAGTCAATTCCGGTTGCATCTGCCATCTCTTTATTCATAGCAAATCCCCATCCCGTTGCTTTCTCTTTATTGGACGGAACACCATAAATATTGCCGTTAAAGGTTACACATTTCCAGTCGGATTCACTGATTTCAGATTTCATATCGCTGCCATAGCTGTTCAGATAATCCGTAATCGGAAGGATCTGTCCGCTGCTGATTGCAGATGTTACATTTCCACAGTACTCATACATCAGATCCAATTTTTCAGAAGATGCCAATGTCAGGTTTACCTGCTGATCATAGCTTCCAAAGCCAACTCTTGTTACTTCAATTTTTGTATTAAATTTTTCCTCTGTGATTTTGCTCGCTGCTTCAGAAATTTTTGCGCAGTCATCTGTACTTGCATCACCAGGTGCCAGAATTTTTACTGTATAGCTGTCATTATTGCTACTTTCTGCGCTCTTAGAAGATGAACCCTGTGCAGAGCTTGCATCGCTTCCGCAACCTGCCAGCATACTTCCCGCCATAACAGAAACAAGTAAAAATGCCATTGCTTTTTTCTTATTCATTACATTTCTCTCCTTTGTTCTTTTCTTTGTTTTACGAATAGCTATATCCTATCAAAGAAGTATCTCTTTCTCTATAAAATCTGTGACTTTCTCTTTATATATTGTGACATACCACTGTAACTTTCGTTATTTTAACGAATCTGTATACTTATTTCTTGAAAACACACGACATCTATATTAGAATAAATGGCATGTTCCAACAGTTGGAACGCTCACACGATTTTTCTTATATTGTTATATTTTGGGAGGTTCTTATGTTATCTCGTAAAAATTTTTACATCTCATCAAAAATTTTTTTCACCCTTATAAGCCTTATCATGCTTATTCCGCTTACATTTCTGACGATATTTTTTGATTTCTACTCGCTTCGCCTGCTGAACCGCGAAATCGCTTCTGCAAATCGAAATGCTCTGTTTCTCTATCAGGAACAGTTAGAAGCAGATCTTTCCCAGATAGAAACCTCAATGGCACAGAACTGGGCTACGAACTGGAATTATCAGAAACTAAAATATAAACTTGATCCGCTCGATGTTCATTTAAATACACTCTCCATTGTGAATAAAGCACGGGAACAGCTTGCTCTGACAGAATGTCTCGGTGCTGTCTATATTTATTCTGCTCCCAATGATGTCTGCCGCTGTGCCTATCAGGACTGCTATTCCTATAAAGAATTAATAACAATGCAGAATTACGTAAAATCCCTTGATTTTGAATCAACTCCCAAATCCTGGTTTTACGATAAAGTCGGTGATAAATACTTTTTGGTTCGCCTTCTCGGTTTTTCCAATGCCTACAGTGTTTCTCTCGTAGATTTTGATCTGGTCATGGCTCCATCTCGCCTCGCCACACAGACGCATAAAACTAGTTCACTCATCTATCTTTCCAACGACGGAACCGTATTAAATCCTTCTAAAACCATTACAGAAAATAAACTGACCTTTTCGCCTGAAGACAATAACCACGTCAAAAAAGGACAAAAAGAAAACTTTTTTGTTGTACAGGATCGCTTAAAATATGCTGATATTACCATGCTTTACCTTTCCCCTTACCAGGGAAGCCAGTTTTATTTAAATGCGACACAGATGTTTGCCATCATTGCCTCTGTGCTGGCACTGCTTTTGATTCCGTTCATGTGTTTTTTGGCCATCAAAATTTACTTTTCTCCATTAAGAGATGCAATCGCTACCATGGAGAATATTCGAAACGGTAAATTGAACTCAAAACTGCAGGAAACACAGTTTATCCGTGAATTTTCCGTCTTTAATTCCACTTTTAACCGAATGATGGATGAAATTCACAATCTGAAAATCCGCACTTATGAAAATAAGCTGACCATTCAAAAATCTCAGCTGCAATATTTTCAAATTCAGTTGAAGCCTCATTTTTATCTGAACTGCCTGAAAACTCTTTACGGTATGATTCAACAGAATAAAGGAAACGATGCACAGCAAATGATTTTATATGTTTCCCAGTATATCCGCTATACCTTCCGCGACAACAGCAGTCTTGTGCCACTGCAGACGGAACTGAATCAGGTACAGAATTATTATAAACTTCAGAAGCTAAACACAAGAGATTCTTCTGAGCTGACCATTTCTGCCGATCCCGCTGTTTCAAAGTTTCCGGTTCCCATGCTCTGCATTCAGACATTCGTCGAAAATTCTTTTAAGCATGGGCGAATCTCCAGCCAGCCGCTCAATGTACACATTTCCGTACAGCTGACAGAGACTGAAGAAGGAAATTATTTAAATATCAGTATTCAGGATAACGGAACCGGATTTCCGGACGAATTTCTGCAGTCCTTTCTGCAACATACAGAAGATGCAGTAACCGGACAGCACATCGGTATACACAATCTCCGTCAACGACTTACCTTACTTTACGGTGACCAGGCCGGACTGATCTGTATGAACAATTCCTCCGGCGCCATGACAGAAATTATCCTGCCCATCCAGGAAGAACCAAATACCAGTTCAGAAACTAAAAGTAGCTTACTCTCAAACGAAAATTTGTTTTCATTATCCTAGAAAGAGGAGGAATCCCGAATGAATGTATTGATTATTGATGACCAACCCGATGTTGTCGCCGGTATTCATTCCGGCATCAACTGGGATGCGCTTTCCATCCGACAGGTTTTCTGTGCTAACGACATTATCCGTGCGCGTGAAATTCTTTCAAACAATTCCGTGGATATCATGCTCTGCGATATCGAAATGCCGCTCGGCAGCGGTCTTGAACTTTATGAATGGGTTGCGGAGCATTTTCCAGAAATCAAATGTATTTTTCTCACCTCACATGAAGATTTTTCCTATGCACAAAAAGCACTGCAACTCGGCGGATTCGATTATCTGATTCAGCCCGCTCCCTACAGTGCAATTGAGGTTTCCATTCAGAAAGCAGTCCTGCAAATTCAAAAGGAAAGAAAGGAAAAATTTTACAGTGAATATGGAAACTATTTCAGCAAACGCGAAATGGATCTTCTTGATGTGCTTTTAAATGAATTTTTGCAGAAACAGCCTGCAGAACCGCAGAATATTCTGAGTTTTCTGGACACGATCTCCATAAAACTCGATCCCGGCCGTTCCTGTGTTCTGACTTTGATTGATATTCTCGAACAGGACACGCCACATCCAGTTCGTGACCTTTCTCTCCTCCGCTCTATCCTGCAGAATGTCGTTTCCGAGCTGTTTAAGCCGTTCACTAAAAAACTGCTTTTCTGCCATGTCCACGAACAGGTTTTTGCCCTTATTTTATACGAAACCGATAATTTTACAAAAGATCAGGTGCAAATTTATTTGCATACTTTTGTGGAAGCCGCTTCACAGTATCTCCACTTTAAAATAGCATGCTACTGTGCTCATTCTGCAAATTTTCTTCTGCTACCAGATAAAATACAGCAGCTTTTGGAACAGCGCAGTGAAAATGTGGCAAACTATAGCGGTATTTTTTATCAGAAATCCAGCATTTCCCAGGTTCCCTACACCCCTCCGGATTTTGTCCACTGGAATTTCATGCTCTCCTCTGGTTATTACGATGCCGTCCGTGCAGACATGCATGATTATCTGCTCCGCCAAAAAGAATCCGGCCATGTAAACCAGAAAATGCTCAGTCTCTTTTTACAGGATTTTCTTCAGATCTTCTATCAGATTCTGAACCATCACCACATCGATGCACACGGTGTTTTTGAAAAAGAATACGATATTCACGCCCTGAACAACTCCTGTCATTCCATAGAAGAGATGCATAAACTGCTTGATTTTTCCGTTGATTATCTAAAAAGCCTTCAAATTAGCGCAGAACCAGGTGTTTCACAGATCGACCAGGTGGTAAATTTTATTCAGAAAAATATTCACCAGAATGTTACCCGCACCGAAATCGCACATCAGGTATACATGAACCCGGAATACCTCTCCCGGCTTTTCAAAAAGGTAAAAGGAATTTCACTTTCTGACTATATCGTGCAGGAAAAACTGAAAATTGCGATTTCCCTGCTTGAGGGAACCAATCTCCCGGTCAGTGTAATTGCAACGAATATCGGCTACACGAATTTTTCTTATTTTACACAGGTATTCAAAAAAGTCTACGGAATTTCTCCGAGTGAATACCGTCAAAAGAAAAAATAATGCAAAAATAGTACTGCGGAGCGTAAAGTTTTCCCAAATAAATGTTAATACCCGGGTATAACGAAAATACGTTCCGCAGTATTTTATTTTTGCATTACTGTTTTATCTTCAAACAAGTTTTTATACCGGCATCGCCGCCACAAAATAATACATCACAATAAAATGACAGAAGCTGCCACCCATCACAAACAGATGGAAAATTTCATGTGTTCCGAACTTTTTATGTTTTG
>OGXW01002916.1_pt1 | contig 11737 bp, 10 predicted proteins | sample 1576341 | NCBI WGS metagenome assembly OGXW01 (sample SAMEA3541592, study PRJEB24748) | human gut metagenome | biome: human gut; feature: human-associated habitat; material: faeces | place: China | collected 2012
CAAATTTACAGTCATTCATATCCAGATGGAAATCAATCTCCTCTGCCTCCGGCATAATTGCCACAGTGCAGGTTGAAGTATGGATACGTCCGCCGGATTCTGTTTCCGGTACACGCTGTACACGGTGTACACCGCTTTCGTATTTAAGTCTGGAATAGGCTCCCTGACCCTGAATCATAAATGTAACTTCCTTAAATCCACCGATGCCATTCTCATTAAGACTCATCATCTCTGTCTTCCATCTTCTGGATTCTGCATACTTCACATACATACGGTAAATCTCTGCAGCAAAAAGTGCTGCCTCATCACCGCCTGCACCTGCACGGATTTCTACGATAACATTCTTGCTGTCATTCGGATCCTTCGGCAGAAGCAGGATCTTGAGCTCCTGTTCCAGTTCTTCCACACGCTTCTTTGCATCGGAAAGCTCTTCCTTGAGCATTTCACGCATATCCTCATCCTTCTCCTCCTCCAGGAGAGAAAGACTATCCTGGATAGTCTCTTTATTTTTCTTATATTCTGTATAAGTGTCCACGATAGGCTGCAGATCGCTCTGCTCCTTCATCAGCTTCTGAAAACGCTCCTGGTTGTCTGTCACGCCCGGTTCGCCCAGCTCGTTCAGTACTTCCTCGAAACGAATCAGCAAATCGTCCAATTTATCAAACATGCTGTTCCTCCTGCATTTGTTTCTTTCCAATTACAACTCTGTCCAGCCCGGCCAGATCTTTCTTCACGGCCACCTCGGCAAATCCTTCTCTCTGCATGATCGCAGATACGTCTGCTCCCTGCTCACAGCCGATCTCATACATGAGCCAGCCGCCAGGTTTCAGGTATTTACCTGCCTGCTCCGTGATCCTGCGATAAAAATACAGTCCATCCTCCCGTCCGTCCAGTGCCAGTACCGGGTCATGAAAACGTACTTCCTCCATCAGTTTCCCAATGTCCTCTGTCGGTATATAAGGCGGATTTGAAATAAGCATATCATATTCCAGGGATATATTTCCACTGTTTTTCTGAAAATAATCTCCCGAAAATGTATCACTTTGTACCAAAACTGCCCGCTTCTCCAGCTCCAGATTCTTTCGATTCCTCTCTGCCACTGCAAGTGCAGCTGCTGAAATATCCACACCCGTCCCGGTCGCATCCGGAAGTTCCATGAGAAGGCTCAAAAGCAGGCAGCCGGATCCCGTGCACATATCAAGGATCCTCGGGTTTCTCATATTCCTTAACTGATGCAGTGCCTCCTCAGCCAAAACCTCTGTATCCTGTCTCGGCACAAGGACTCTTTCATCCACATAAAAATCATATCCCATAAAGCAGGCCTGATGGGTCAGGTGCTGCAGTGGAATATGCTCTGCTCTTTTCTGACATAAACTAAGATATTCCGACACGATCTCTTCATTCACTTCTGACTCAGGATGAGCATAATACCAGGCACGGCTGATATCTGCTGTATATTCCAGAAGGAGCCAGGCATCCAACCTGGCTTCTTCAATTCCTGCATTCATCAGAAGCTGTGTCCCTTGTGTCAGCAATTCATGAAATGTCTGCATGGTTTTCCTCATTCTCGTTACTGTTCTCTCACGAACAGTTACTCCTTTTCTTCGTCCGGCTCCCAGCCGAATTCATCTTTCAGATATTGTTTCCAGTCAAAGACAGCCTCTACTGCCTTTATCGCTACCTCTACCATATCAGGTGTAGGTTCTTTAGTTGTAAGTTTCTGCATTGCCAGACCTGGTTTGCTGAAAAAATCTGCCAGCTTACTGTCTGTTCTTCCTGCCCACTGGATCATCTCAAAGGAAATCCCGGCAACGACCGGCACCATCAGAAGTCTGCCGAAAAGCCGCACCCAGTAGACCGGCACTAGTACAAAAACAAAATGCAGACAGATACTCACCAGCATGACAAGAAACAGAAAGCTGGTCCCACATCGTCTGTGCTGTCTGGAGCTTGCCATTACATTCTCTACTGTCAACGGCATTCCATGCTCCACACAGTTAATACATTTATGCTCTGCCCCATGATACATAAACGTCCTCTGAATGTCCTTCATTCTGGAAATCAGAAGCATATATCCAAGAAACAGGATAAGCTTTACAAAGGCTTCTGCCACGGTGACGCCAAACTCAGAAGCTCCTACTTTGCGAAGAAGACTTGCCAGTGCATACGGCAGTAGCATAAATGCCGCAACAGATATCACAATGGAGAAAGCAACGGTTATGTACAGAAGCCACTGAAACTGCTTTGCTTCTTTCTGCTTCTTGGCAGAAAGTTCTTCCTCAGTAAGCTTCGCATTCTTTGCTACTTCTTCCTCGTCCTCCTCATCTCCGGCTATCTCAGCCGAATACATAAGACATTTGGTTCCGACTACAAGACCGTCCACAAAGCTGACTACTCCCCGGATGATCGGCTTTTTCCAGAATGCCGCCTTCCCGAAGGTACACTTGTAATCCTCAACCTTCAGTTCTATTTCCTTATCCGGACGGCGTACCGCAACTGCATATTTGTCCTTATGACGCATCATGATGCCTTCCATTACCGCCTGTCCGCCAATATTCGATGGTTTCATATGTCACTCCATTGTCCCAAGAAGCAAAGAAAGGTTGAGATTTCCCAACCTCAACCTGTTCTCTCGTTATAATTATTTGTTTAAGCCGTATTTTCTGTTGAACTTATCAATACGTCCGCGAGCCTGAGCCGCTTTCTGCTGTCCTGTGTAGAATGGATGACATTTGGAACAGATTTCTACGTGGATATCTTTCTTTGTAGATCCTGTTACGAATGTGTTTCCACAGTTGCAGGTTACAGTTGCCTGATAGTAGTTCGGATGGATTCCTTCACGCATGATTTTCACCTCTCTATGTTTGTTCTATTTTCTATTCGTATTAATTTACTGAATAATTACGAATTTACTATTTCACAGCTTTCTGATTATAACACAGTGAATATAGAATTGCAAGCTATTTATAAAAATTTCTGTTTTTTGGCCATCTGGACAAATTCTTCATTTGTCTTTGTCTTTGAGAACATATTCAGAATCTGTTCTACCGCATCTTCCGCCTTAAGACTGTTCAAGGCTCTGCGCATATTGTAGACCGTTTCCTGTTCTTCTTTTGTAAGAAGAAGATCCTCTCGTCTGGTACCAGATTTCTGAATATCAATTGCAGGGAATACACGTTTCTCCTGAAGCTTACGGTCCAGGACAAGTTCCATATTACCCGTTCCCTTGAACTCCTCATAGATCACATCATCCATCTTACTTCCGGTATCTACAAGAGCTGTGGCAAGGATCGTGAGGCTTCCGCCCTCTCTCATATTACGCGCCGCACCAAAAAACCGCTTTGGCATATGAAGTGCCGCCGGATCCAGACCACCGGAAAGTGTCCTTCCGCTCGGAGTCACACAGAGATTATAAGCCCTTGCAAGCCTCGTGATGGAATCAAGGAGGATTGTAACGTCCTGCTTATGCTCTACAAGGCGGCGTGCACGCTCCACAACCATCTCTGAAACACGCTTATGATGCTCCGGGAGCTCGTCAAACGTAGAATAAATAACTTCTACATTATCACCCTGGATTTCTTCTTTAATATCCGTTACCTCCTCCGGACGTTCATCGATCAGAAGAATAAGAAGATGCATGGATGGGCTGTTCTTCAGGATAGATTTTGCCACATCCTTAAGAAGCGTAGTCTTACCTGCTTTCGGCGGGGATACGATCATTCCTCTCTGCCCTTTTCCGATCGGACTCAAAAGATCCATGATACGCATTGCGACCGTTCCGCCCGGACGCTCCATCCGAAGCTTTTCGTTCGGAAAGATCGGTGTCATATCTTCGAAATTATACCGCTTCTGCCCCTCACTTGGATGAAATCCATTGATAGAATCTACATAGAGAAGTGCACTGAACTTTTCACCCTGCGTCTTAATCCGGATATTTCCTTTCAGAATATCACCTGTCTTCAGATTAAACCGACGAATCTGAGACGGTGAAACATAGATATCATTTTCGCCCGGCAGATAATTCTCACAGCGGATAAAACCATATCCATCCGGAAGTACTTCCAGAATACCGTTTGCCTTCTCTCCACTGTCAAGCTGTGCCGTCTCTCTGTTTTCACGTACCCGAAATTCCTGACGTACCGGTCTTTCACCTGGATTGTCAAAATTTCTTTGCTCTCTCACCGGTTCCTCAGTCTTTTCTGTCTGCACGCTTTCCTGTGTCTTGGGGGATATTTCTTTTTGAACCGCTGCTTCTCTTTCATCTTCCTGCAGCATACGGTCGATCAGTTCCGGCTTTCTCAGAGTGGAAATCCCCTTTAAACCTCTTGCCTTTGCTAAATCTTTTAATGTCGCCAATGACAATGATTCATATTTTTCTCTCATAAAAAACCTCTGTTTCTCAATTTCAAAAATCGTAACTGTTCCGTTTAATGTACCAGATTTCCAACAACACCATAAGAGACAACACACATAATAACAGTTGCCATGATAAGACCGCAAAAAATTGCGATTGAAGATTTTTTGATATCAACTTCCAGAAGAGATGCGATCAGAGAACCTGTCCATGCACCTGTTCCGGGAAGGGGTACCCCTACAAACAACAAAAGTCCCAGAAATTCATATCTCTTGATCTGATCACTCTTTCCCATTGCACGATTTTCCAGCTTTATGATAAGACCACGGAAAAGCTTTGTTTTTTTGAGCCACTTGAAAATCTGTTTGATAAACAGAAGGATAAACGGAATCGGAATAATATTTCCTATAATGCAGATAGGGATTGCCTTCATCATAGAGACATTAAGAAGTGATGCCGCGAGAAGTCCTCCCCTTAATTCCAGGATCGGGATCATGGAAATAATAAAAATCACCACTTCTCTTGATACATGCTGTCCGAGAGTGTCTGTAAACCAGTTTACTAAAACTTCCAATATAAAATCTCCTTATTTATTTAAATATTCTCTGAGAAAGTCCAGGAAAGTTTCCATCTCTTCTCTCGTTCCTACGGTGATACGAAGATGATTTCCAGTCCGGCCGCCCGGGAAATATCTTACATAAATATGACGTTCACGCAATGCCTTAAAGAGTTCTTCTGCCGGACAACTCTCATGCGTTGCAAAAATAAAGTTTGCCCTGGAATCCTCGAAAGAAAATCCCAGTTTCACCAGTTCCTTCTTTGTCCATTCTCTTGTTTCTATAATTTTATGACAGGTCTCACAGAAATACTCCTGATCTTTCACCGCTGCCACGCCTGCTGCCAGAGCAGTTCTGTCCATTGTATAAGAATTAAATGAATATTTTACATCATTCAGATATTTGATCAGTTTCGGTGAGCCCATAGCAAATCCGATCCTCATACCTGCCATAGATCTTGACTTGGAAAAGGTCTGAACGATCAGAAGGTTCTCATATTTCTCGATTAACGGAAGTGCTGACTGTGTGCCAAAGTCCACATAGGCTTCATCCACGATCACGATCACATCCTGATTGTGTGCCACGATATCTTCAATTTCAGAAAGCGGCATTACAACACCGGTAGGTGCATTTGGATTCGGGAATATGATTCCCCCGTTTTCTCTGAAATAATCTTCTTTTTGAATGTGAAAATGCTCATCCAGTGCAGGTCTCTCATATGGAATTCTGAAAAGATCTGCCCACACATCATAAAAAGAATATGTAATGTCCGGAAACAGAATCGGTTTCTCACTGTTAAAGAATGTAAGAAAACTCATTGCAAGTACATCATCAGATCCTACCCCTACAAATACCTGATCATCCTGAACCCCGTAATTATCAGCAATCGCATGTACAAGATCTAATGCAGCCGGGTCCGGGTAAAGTCGTAAGGTGTCTGTATCCATGCCATGAAGCACTTCTCTTACTCCCGGTGCCGGTGGATATGGATTTTCATTTGTGTTCAGTTTGATCATATCTGGCTGGTCAGGTTGTTCTCCCGGAGTATACGGAACAACTCTGCGGATATTGTTTTCCCAGTTTACCATGTCATAGTCCCCTTTCACATATTTGCTATTGTACATATTCTTCCTATGTTTGTCAAAGATTTCTTTGCGTCCTGATTATGTTATTATACCCGGAATGAACAATTTTCCATAGAAGCGACCTTTTTTGCACATAAAATAAGACACTCCCCGGCATACTGCGGACGTTTCCTTGAAGTAAAATCTATTGCTGTCACACGTCCTTGCTGTCCCTATTATAAGTTATGCCGGGGAGAATTGTCTATCTTGATTATTAAATTGTATGTCTTTTAAATACGAGCTACGCCGGTTCTCTTTGCTGCCTCAGCAACTGCTTTGGCTACTGCCGGTCCCACTCTCTTATCGAATGCTTTCGGAATGATATATTCCGGAGAAAGTTCCTCATCTGTGATCAGATTTGCAAGTGCTTCAGACGCTGCAATCTTCATTTCATCGTTGATATCACTTGCTCTTACATCAAAAGCACCTCTGAATACGCCAGGGAATGCAAGCACATTGTTGATCTGGTTCGGGAAGTCACTTCTTCCTGTTGAGATAACTTTGGCTCCGCCTGCTTTGGCATCATCCGGGAAGATTTCCGGAATCGGGTTTGCACATGCAAAGATGATCGCATCTTTATTCATGGTCTTAACCATCTCTGTTGTAACTGCTCCCGGTGCGGATACACCGATAAATACATCAGCATCAACCAGCATATCTGCCAGAGAACCTGCTTTCTTATCCAGATTGGTCATCTTACTCATTTCATCTTTGACTGGGTTCATTCCTTCCGGACGTCCCTCATAGATCGCACCCTTTCTGTCACAGAGTGTGATGTTCTTAAATCCGGCTGTAAGAAGCAGACGTGCGATAGAGATTGCTGCTGCTCCTGCTCCATTCATTACAACACGGACATCCTCTTTCTTCTTGCCGACAACTTTAAGTGCATTGGTAAGACCTGCCAGTGTGATGATCGCAGTACCATGCTGGTCATCATGGAAGATCGGAATATCACATTTTTCTTTCAGTTTTTTCTCGATTTCGAAACATCTCGGTGCAGAAATATCTTCCAGGTTTACTCCACCAAAGGAACCAGAGATCATGTAGATTGTATTTACGATCTCATCCACATCGTTGCTCTTAATGCAGAGCGGGAATGCATCTACATCACCAAATGCCTTAAAAAGGACACATTTACCTTCCATAACCGGCATTCCGGCTTCCGGTCCGATGTTTCCAAGTCCAAGAACAGCAGAACCGTCTGTAACTACCAGACACATATTCCATCTTCTTGTGAGTTCGTAGGATTTGTTTACATCCTTCTGGATTTCCAGACAAGGCTGTGCAACTCCAGGTGTATAAGCAAGTGACAGATCATCCTTATTTTCTACAGGTACTCTTGTTACAACTTCAATCTTACCTTTCCATTCTCCATGCAGTCTTAAAGATTCTTTTGCATAATCCATTTCTGTTGTCCTCCCTGGTATCTTAAATTTTGTGAAGCCGTATGATTCCGGCTGTCTTCTGTTGTTACTGTTCACTCCGTTCACAGCAACCATCTATTTTATTCTAATCTATTAATAATTTCCTGTAAAGAATTTACTGTCTTTTGGAAGCTCATATCCTTCAAAATATTTACCAAAGTCAAGTTTGAGATATCCACACAGATTTGCAAGTTCGACCATCGTATTGTCGTTTACCGGAATTCCATGCTCTCTTCTTTCTTTTTCTGCAAAGACTTCTTTTTCACCATGTGTATAAATACGGTCTTTGCCTTCTGCCTTCGGGCTTTCTCTCAGAGCTTCCAGATATTCTGAAAAATGTCTGCGGATTGCCTGAGGATCACCAAACGCAGCCGGATCGATTGCCATAAATCCATGACAGATTCCTGTTTTATCCGGGAATGTACAGCAGTGATCTGAAGTAACACCCATGGAAAGAATGGAACTGAACAGTTCACACAGCATACCATATCCATATCCCTTGTGACTTCCTGTAACTTCTTCATTTCCACCGAGAGGCATGATTCCGCCGCCCTTCTTTGCGACAATATTGGCAAGGACATCCGGTGCGTCTGTACTTGCATGACCATCCTTGTCCAATGCCCATCCATCAGGAAGCGGTTTCTCCATCTTGTTGTACATTTCGAGCTTTCCTCTTGTAACTACTGTGGTAGAGCAGTCAAAGAAAAACGGATACGGGTCTGCCGGCATAGCTACTGCGATCGGGTTTGATCCAAGCATGGCTTTTTTGCCAAACGTAGGAACCATAATAGCTTCTGAATTGGTGCAGGCCATTCCCAGAAGTCCCTCATCGCATGCCATCTTTGCATAGTATCCGGCGATACCGAAATGATTGGACTCACGGACAGTTACAATTCCAACTCCGGTTTTTTTGGCTTTTTCGATGGCTTTTTTCATTGCATAAACAGAAATAAGCTGTCCCATTCCATTATGACCGTCAATCACTGCAGATATCGGTGTTTCAAATACAACTTCAGGCTTTGCCTGCGGATGGATCGTTCCCTTTTCGATTCCCTTATGATAACGCACCATTCTCTGCATACCATGACTTTCTATCCCATAAAGGTCAGCAGTAAGAAGCACATCCTTGATCTGATTGCTTTCTTCCTCTGTAAAACCAAACGCCTTGAATACGTCTCCGCAAAAATGATTCAGTGTCTCATATGACCATTTCACATATCCCATTGTTTCGTCCCTCTTTCCGGCAGTGCCGATTTTATTTATTGGCATTACCATTTTGTATTTTAATTATACCACTGGTATTACCAAAATACAATAGAGGTCATATCAATTTATTCTGTAAAAATGCCCAAAATTTCTCAGGATTTTTTTTGCATTTCTTCCATATAACGTTCAATCGTATCCATATGTTCGGACATACATCGTTCCGCCTGTTCTACATCTCCGTTGATGATCGCCTCAACAAGCCGATGATGCTGGTCATCAACCTCTCTGGCAGAATTATTCTTCTTCATAATGTAGTCTCTCGTCCCGGAAACAATATTCTCAGTAAGCTGATCCGCCGCCGCAAGGACACTGTAAACCATCGGATTGTCTGCGATCTTTGCAATCTTCTGGTGAAGTTCACGATCCAGTCCCCCCCGTATCTTTTCATCTTCTGCGGCGTCCAGCCGTGCAAGGATCATCCATAATTCCGCAGCATCCAGCGGTGTACACTTTCTTGCTGCAAGAATTGCCGCTTCTCTTTCCAGTGCCGCACGGAACTGCTGATTCTGACGCAGATATCCATTATTTAATTTGAAAAGTATGGATAAAGGTCCGATCAGCCAGGTGTCCAGATCCTCCGTTATATAGTTCCCGCCTCCCGGTACCGACTTGACTATTCCCAGTAGTTCCAGTGCTCTCAGAACTTCTCTGACTGCCGGTCTGGACACTCCCATGGTCTCCGCCATCGTCCTCTCCGCCGGAAGGACAGCTCCCGCTTTGAGATTGCCATTCTGAATGTTATCTATAATCTGATTTAAAATTCCGTTAAAAGCTCGTTCATCCCCAATTTCTTTAAACATGCTCCATGCCTCCGCATCCCATTTCCGTCTGTATATTCTTACAGGCGGTATCATTTTTTCACTGTCTTTCCCATACAGTTTATTTTTGGTATAACTGCACAGTATGACAGTTATCTCTTATTATAATATAGCATTTCTGACAGTTTACAGCAAGTATCCTCTGATAGTTTAACTGCATTCTTTTATGTACAAAAAAACTGCCTTGCGGCAGTTTTTTCATCATCTGATCTCGTTTTCATATTCCTGATATTCCTCTCGGATCTGCATTTGAATAAATTCCGGAACTTTTCCTCTGCTTAATGCCTGTAAAACTTCTCCGTCATTCATGATTATTCGGTTCATATCAGCTATCCTGCGTATCAGTTCCGCCTTCCAGTTATTCCTTAACAGGACATATCCTCTCAGATGAATCGGATTATAGAAATATTTTATTCCATTTGTCATTTTTTTATTTTGTTTTTCAGCATACCAGTCCATCAGTTTTTTCGCACAGTCCCCGCCGGGTTCTGAAGCCACCTGTTCCAGATTGATCCGACTCATGTCCGGTGTTATTTTTATCTTATATTGTATATTTTCTTTCCTGTCCTGCATCTTTCCGATATTAACCTGAAAAAACAGTTCTTTTTTATTTGCTGACAGTATTTCTGCTCCTGCATCTTCCAGACATTTTTCTACTTTTCGAATCCATTTCTCTGTTTCTGTCTGACTGCTCTGACCAGCCACAGAAAAACAATATTTTAATAACCCGATATCATTCTTTTTCATATCATGACCGTTCCTTCGTTAAAATTATGCAGTAACTACTCAGCCTCTCCATAGTTACCTTATATCCCAGTATACAGTCACAGCATTACACATTTGTCCTATTTCTTATTATTTCATTGTTTTATCTATAGCCTGAGCAAAATCCAGGCCATTTTGATCAAGATAGTGGATACCTGTTATTATCCATCCCTGGTTACTTTCCCCGAAAACTCCCGACCGTTTGGACAGGATCATCCTCGGATATTCTCCGTGTTCTCCAATATAATAATAAATTGCATCATATCCTGAATGTTCCAGATCACAGACTTCCCACAGCCGCTTGATCCGTTCCGCTGCCGTATCCGCATATTCCTGCGACACATCCATATGCAGAACGATCTCCAGGTTCTTTCTTCCAACATACGACATATCCTCTGTCTCTATAAATTGTGCATAAGGATCTTCATAAGCCGCTGCTTTTGTTATCTTTTCCAGCTCGTCATCGCAGATTTCCCAGTTTTGGTGGACAGTGCTTCTACAGACTTCCTGTTTATGATCCTTGCTGAACTGAAATGTTTTTAAAGAGAACGTTCTATTCATGGCATAATGTTCTTTCATCTTATTAAGAAAAGCAGCCACAACATCCATATCTTCTGTAAATTTTCCTGTTTTTCCCAGATACGTTTCGTCAAAAATCAGTTCGTATTCTTCCTCTCTTTCACTAACTTCATCTTTCTTTCCTTCCGGTATTTCTTTCAGTTTTGTCCTTCCAAGCCAATACTTTCCCGGTCCTGTCAGATATACATAGCCATTCTCATCCAATATATTTTGCGAAAATTCCTGCATATCATCTGTACGACATCTCATTTTGACTTTCCAAACAACAGAGCCATCTTTATTCTTTTGAGGTTCTATCGCCTGAACAGATAAACTGCTCATTGTATTTCCCCAATAATCCTGAATAGAAATATCATAAGAATCCATGAGAAGTATCTTACCGATGAATTCAGAGGTGTCCTTCTGTCCTATTTTTACAACAGGTCTGTCATAATCACCGTTAACCGTTCCAATACTGTACGGCACAGACAGCGTCTCCAGCCGGTCTGCAAGTCCGTTGATGTTATGGAAAAAATCCCCCTCATCACTGATTGTTTCTTTTGAGGAATCTTTCTGATATTCCATCGTAACAGAAGGCTCTTTTATTTTGTCCGCCTTTACCCAGTTCGTAAATACAGATGTTGTTCTTTCTGTCCACTTTACCGCTATTTCCGCATCCATCTCAAAAACAGAATCAAACGTCTCTTCTCCCCACCATGGATAAGCTGCCGCGAAATGAGAGTTTTCCAGAAATTCGATTTCCCGGAATCCTTCTCCTATACTGGCAAATTCCAGTTCTGCGCCATAATTCGGACTCCCGACATTCATACAGACATATACCAGTGTACTGTCACGTTTTCTTTCATCCAGA
>OGXW01002922.1_pt1 | contig 11723 bp, 10 predicted proteins | sample 1576341 | NCBI WGS metagenome assembly OGXW01 (sample SAMEA3541592, study PRJEB24748) | human gut metagenome | biome: human gut; feature: human-associated habitat; material: faeces | place: China | collected 2012
GAAATTCGATGTGTTCAAATTTTTGTCATGTACTTAAAGCAATAACATCATTATACATGCCCAAGAGTCAGACTGGAACGAGACTATCAGAATGGCAAATCTGCTGTGGGATATAGCATGCCGCAAACCCTTCCGGCAGGAGCTGACGCGCCATTTGCTCACTGCCATTATATCAGATATTCAGGACATAGACCGAGCTCAACAGAATAGCGATGCCGACAAAAGGAAGACGCGGCAGGAAATGGTATTCAGTAAATTCAAAAAGCTCGTCAACGAGCATTGTTGCCGCGAGAGGTCGATACTCTTTTATGCCAACGAGCTGGCCCTCACGCCACATTATCTTTCGAGCCTGATAACCAAGATAAGCGGCAAGAGCGTGATGTACTGGATAAACCGGGCAACCCTTGTTCAGGCCAAAGTCTTGTTGAAAAGTCGCGATATACTAATCAGCGAGGTTGCCGACCGCCTCAACTTCCCCAGCCAGTCAGCTTTTGGCTACTTCTTCAAGCGCGAAACCGGCATGACCCCCACCGAATATCAAAAAGCCGACTGACCCGGCTGCCCTGCCGACCCCAATTAAGGAGTTTAAGGAATCTAATGAGCTTAAAGAGTTTAATGAGCTTAAGGAATCAATAGTTCCTCTCAATCACATCATCACATCAATCACATAAATCACATAAGTTTCATAAATCACATAAGCCACATCACCCCTCGCTCCAACACAAAAGCCGCAGCTGAATCTGTTTCAGCTGCGGCTTTTGATTGTTGCCTTGGAAGGACTCGAACCCTCACTAAGAGTGCCAGAAACTCGCGTGCTACCGTTACACCACAAGGCAATCTTTCGGTTTTGCGCTGCAAAGTTACAACCTTTTTTTGAACTGACCAAATATTTTACCCACTTTTTTAGCTAAAATTTTTCAGCCTTCCCTGCTGTGGAGTGCTAACTCGCTTATTTGCAGTGTTTTACGGCTCTGAAAAATTTTTAATAAAATTGGTCCGGGTAGCCGCTTTCTCAGAATCCCGGTGCCCGATTCCTCAGCAACGAGGCTGCCTGATGCTATCGTTACCCGGCTGCCAATGCTACAGAAAAATAAATCGGGCAGGCGATAGAATCTACTCCAAAGAGGTTATCGTATGCCCGATTATTATTCAACCTTCCCGTGTGAGGGGGTAGTGGTTATGGCTTATTTCTGTCCTGCAGGTTTCAGCTGCACGGTGAAGTGGCGCATGATGGGAGCTTCCCATGTGATTTCCACACCGCGGGTGATGCTTTCTCTGCGGTCGTATACGTTCTTCAGAGCTGCTGCAATCACATCCATGTGGTTGTTGGTGTATACGCGACGGGGTATGCAGAGGCGTACGAAGTCGTTGCCGCCGAAGCGGTTCTCGCGGGTGATGGGGTCGCGGTCGGCGAGGATGTAACCGATTTCGCAGGCGCGGATACCGGCTTCGCGATAAAGCTCTACGGTGAGGGTCTGTGCCGGGAATTCCTCTTTCGGCACATGGGTGAGAACCTTGTCGGCATCTACGAAGATGGCGTGGCCGCCGGCGGGACGCTGATAAGGTATGCCATACTCGTCAAGACGGGCTGCCAGATACTCTACCTGTTTGATGCGGGTGTTGAGGTTGTCGAACTCCGTGTTTTCATCCAGACCAACTGCTAGAGCCTCCATATCGCGGCCGTTCATACCGCCGTAGGTGAGGTAACCTTCGCAGATGATGGCGAATACTTTGGCCTTGTCGAACCAGTCTTCGTGGCGAGTGGCGATGAAGCCGCCCATGTTCACGATACCGTCCTTCTTCGATGACATGGTCATGCCGTCGGCCAGGTCGAACATCTCGCGGGTGATTTCCTTGATAGTCTTGTTCTCGTAGCCTTTTTCGCGAACCTTGATGAAGTAAGCATTTTCAGCAAAACGGGCGGAGTCGAAGATTACGCGCTTGCCATATTTGTCGGCGATGGCACGCACCTCGCGCAGATTCTGCATCGAAACGGGCTGGCCGCCGGCCGTGTTGTTGGTGATGGTTACAATGATGAAAGGCACCTTGTCGGCATGTTCTGCCAGACATTTCTCCAGTTTCTCCGGGTCAACGTTGCCTTTGAAGGGCACCTCGAGCTGAGTGTCTTTGGCCTCGTCAACGGTGCAGTCAACGGCTGTGGCCTTGCGGCTCTCGATGTGACCCTTGGTGGTGTCGAAGTGGCTGTTGCCGGGTACATAGTCGCCCTCATGCACCAGAGCGGAGAAGAGCACATTCTCGGCTGCGCGTCCCTGATGGGTAGGGATAACATAGTTGAAACCGGTGAGGCGGTTGATGGTCTCTTTGAGCTTGAACCAGCTGCGTGCGCCGGCATAGCTCTCGTCGCCAAGCATCAGGGCTGCCCACTGACGGTCGCTCATTGCGCCTGTGCCTGAGTCGGTGAGAAGGTCGATGTAGACCTGCTCGGCCGGAAGTTGGAATACGTTATAGTGAGCGTCTTTGATCCATTGTTCACGCTGCTCGCGGGTGCTTTTGTGGATGGGCTCGACCATTTTTATTTTCCACGATTCTGCAAAAGGAAGTTCCATGGTGTTTGTTTGGTTTTAGGTTGTTTGGATTTTATGGTGTCGCCCAGGGGAGCGGCCTTACCCGGTTTCCTGGTTTACGCTGCAAAGTTACAAATTTTCTTTTGTCCGCGCAACACTCATCTACCCCTTTTGACTGAAAAATAACACTGTCAAAATCTCTCTGACATATCTTTTTAATGACTGAGGGTACTTCCGCAAAGATCGCATAACCTCTTGCCGGAAGCACCCTCTTGTGGATGTGTTGTTTCGTTTTTATTCCTCTATGGGAATTGTGTAAAGACCTAAATCTTTCCAGAGCGACTCCATGGGCTTGCCGTCAATCCAATAACCTATTTTGTACATCTCAACAAATGCTGTGGAATCTTTGCTAAGGTTCTTGAGAATTTCGGCTCTTTCACTCTCATAGTTCTTGTTGTATACAGCGTATACTTTAATTGTGTGGTTGATGTTTTTCGACGGCCACACAAATTTGTAACTGTAAGTGATGGGGCCTGCTTTAAGATTTTCCCAGGGAATATCTACCGGTGCAATCATGTATCTGTTTATGAGTCGATAGCCTTTCATGTCAATCGGGGTAGAATTGCCGGGAACGTCCATAACCTCACCGTAACGATACTGTTTGCCGTTGTACTCAAAATACCAGTCGCTGTTTTTGAATTTTTTTTCGAACCATGCGTCATCCATAAGGAGCTCACGGTTGTTGTTTCCGGTAAAGTTGATGTACATATTCACTCCGTAGAGTATTCTGTCTCCCATGAGAAAATCATTGGACAAAAGCTCTTTCATCGAGTAAAGATTCTCGCTGTCTGACGGGGGATCTTGCGGTGGCTTGGGTTCATCATTGTTGTCGCTGCAAGCCGTAAGGACTGCAACAAACAGAGTTATGAGGAGCACGGTGCTCCATTGTTTTAATCTTTGAGGTTTTTGCATGAGATTCTAAGCGACTTGCATTTTGTTCTTGAGAGGAGATTTACAATCATGAGCAAGTCATTTATGTATGATTATAAATCTTCGATGCAAAGATAATAATAAAATTTGACATACCAACTATAAATGGAATATTTTTAATTATTACTTGTATTTGGGAAGTTGGGGGGTAATTTGTTTAGAATTATCTTAATTTTTATTTCATAAATTTGAATTTTAATGTTGAAGATTCAGATTATTTTAATAGGGACGGCTTGGTGGGAAAAAGTCTGAACCATAGTGTGTGGTGGCGAGTTTTAAGGTGATGGGAACGATGAATTTTGGAAGTACGCGTCTTTTGTTTAATTTTGTAGAAAATTATGGCGCTTTTTACGCAATTAAACGGCTCGGAGCCTTACTACGGCATCTTCAACGACAGTTTCCCGCCTATCCTCGACGGGGTGACGCTGACGGTGCAGAATTATGTCGGCCGTTTCCTGGCGCGCGGCCTGCAGACTTGTGTGGTTACGCCCTGGAACCCGGTCTCTGTGCCCGTGGGGTGTCCGGTGATAAAGTATTTCTCGCTGCCTATAAGCAACCGAAAACCCTATCGCTACGGTTACCCCAAGTTAGACCCTTTTATATGGTCGCGTCTGCGCAAGGCTCCGTTCCGAATCCTTCATGCACATTGCCCTTTTTCTTCCGGACGCTTGGCGGTATATGTCAAGAAGCATCAGAATGTGCCCTTGATAGGTACTTTCCACAGCAAATATAAAGCCGACCTTGAACATTCGTTTCACCGTGTGCCGTGGATGGTGCCTGTCATCATGCGGCGGATTCTGAATTTCTTAAATGCCTGCGACGAGGTGTGGATTCCACAGGCTCAGGTCGAGGAAACAGTGCGTGAATATGGCTATAAAGGTCCTCTTACGGTTGTGGAAAACGGCAGCGATATGGCCGACGTGGAATATGATGAAAACATGCGGCGTGAGTCCAGGAGAAAGCTCGGCATGCCCGACGACGGCGTGTTGCAGCTCCTTTTCGTGGGGCAGCACATCTGGGAAAAGGGGCTCGCCGTGATTATGGATGCGCTTGAATATATGAAGGGCAAAATTCCCTTCCGCATGAATTTCGTGGGCAACGGCTATGCCCTCGGCGAGCTGCGCGAAAGGGTGCGCCGAAGCGGTCTCAGCAACGTGGTTACAATCAATGGTCTGGTGAACGACCGCAACAGGCTGCGCGATTTCTACTGCGCTTCCGACCTGTTCCTTTTCCCGTCTTTCTACGATAATGCGCCGTTGGTGGTGCGCGAGGCTGCCGCTTTCTGCACTCCCTCGGTGCTACTTGAAGGCTCAACGGCCGCTGAGGTGATTACCGACGGGCACAACGGGTTCCTGACTCATGCCGACGGACGCTATTATGCCGATTTGATAATGCGTCTCGACGCCGACAGAGCCACTATTGATAAGGTGGGAAGGGCTGCAAAAAATTCTCTTATCAGCAGTTGGGATGACGTGGCCGATGAGGTCCTCGACCGCTATAATGTACTCCTCAAATCTTACCACCGGTAATAATATGTCTGAATCATCTCAAAACAATATGCCGGAAAAGTCGTCAGCGACAGTTGCCCCGCAGCCCGATAAAAACACTTTCTCGGTGTGGAAGGTGCTGTTGCCGGTGGCCATAGGCCTTGGCGTCGTGGTTCTGATGTTTTTGCATGATGCCCGGAAAGAGGATCTTTCGGCAGTGATGAGGTCTATAAACTTCACCGCTCACACCATCCTCTTTCTGTTGTTGGGCTGGCTCTTCATGATTGGCCGCGACGTTGGTCTGAGCTGGCGTTTCAGGGCTCTTACCGACCACAAACTCCGTTGGACACAGGCTTTTAAAGTCGATTTCCTCTGCGAGTTCACATCGTGCATTACACCCTCGGCAGTGGGTGGCTCCTCGTTGGGCATGATTTTCCTGAATCGCGAGGGCGTGGAACTGGGACGCGCCACAACGCTGATGATAACGACTCTCTTCCTCGACGAGCTCTTCTTTGTCATCTCTTGTCCGCTGGTTATCCTCTTCACCCCGGTAAATGAAATTTTCAATTCCGGCTCAGGCGCCTTCTCCAGCGGCATCAAACTCACCTTCTGGCTCGTCTATTCCGGCATCTGCCTCTGGACCCTGCTCCTCTTCTTAGGCATCATAGTGAAACCGGCCGCCATCCGCAACGTTATCATAAAGCTATTCTCCATCCGCTTTCTGCGTCGCTGGCAGCCGGCTGTCATAGCTTTGGGCGACAATATGGTCGCCACAAGCGTTGAACTGCGCAAAAAGCGTTTCTGCTTCTGGCTGGAAGTGTTTGGAGGCACCGCTCTCTCATGGACGTCGCGCTATATGGTTGTTAACGCCATTTTCATGGCCTTTCTCCCCGCCACGGTGAATTTTGCCGACCAGTGGCTCATCCTCGCACGTCAGTTTGTGGTGTGGGTTGTGCTCATGGTCAGTCCAACTCCCGGCGGCTCGGGTCTCTCAGAATGGCTCTTCACCGAATATTACAGCGATTTGATTCCTTCGGCAGGCCTGGCGCTGATAATGGCCATCTGCTGGCGACTGATTTCTTATTATGTATATCTGGCCATCGGCGCAGCCATAGTGCCGGGGTGGCTGAAAGATACTTTCAATTCTCTTCACCGTAATAAAGTAAAGAAAAATCCCCAATCACTCTCCGATAAATAATATAATGACCCGTTTTGCTATCATCATACCGGCACGCTATGCCTCCACACGCTTCCCCGGCAAACCTCTTGCGCTGTTAGCCGGAAAGCCCGTAATAGAACACGTTTACACCAACGCCGCCAAAGCCGGAATGCCGCTTTATGTGGCTACTGACGACGAACGCATTCGCCGCTGTGTGGAAGGTTTCGGTGGCAATGTCATCATGACGGCCTCAACGCACAGAAGCGGCACTGACCGTCTGTGTGAGGCTTTGCAGAAACTGCCTCAGCAGCCCGATGTGGTGATTAATCTGCAGGGCGATGAACCCTTTGTTACGGTGGAGCAGATAAAGGCTCTGGCCGACTGTTTCCGCGACCCTGAAACGCAGATTGCCACTCTTGTGCAGCGCTTTAAACCTGAACTCGGATTCGATGCTCTCTTCTCGCTGAATCTGGTGAAGGTGGTGTTCGACGATAATTTCCGCGCTCTCTATTTCTCGCGTTCCATCATCCCCTATACGCGCTCGGTGGAGTGGAAAGAGTGGCTGGCAACTACCGAATATTTCACGCATATAGGCATGTACGCTTACAGGGCGGAAGTCTTGCGCCGTGTTGCCGCAATGCCTCCTTCGTCGCTTGAAAAGGCCGAGTCGTTGGAACAGCTCCGCTGGCTCCAGGCCGGTCTGAACATAAAGGTGGCAATATCACCAACGGCATCTTCAATAGGCATCGACACGCCCGAAGATTTGGAAGCGGCGGAAAAAGCGCTTAAACTCTGAGAAAATGGTCTATCCCCGCGACTTTGAACAGAAAATAGGCTTTACGCAACTGCGGTCCATGCTTGAGGCGCAATGTCTCTCGGAAATGGGACGCCGCTATTGCAGGAATATGGCAATGATGGTCGATTATTCGCGCCTTCTGCCGGTGTTGCTGCAGGTGGCTGAAATGAAACAGGTGCTTGCCTCAACGGCTTTGCCGCTGCAGGCGCTGCCCGACCCGTCAGAATCTCTGAATCTGCTCAAAGCCGAAGGCAGCCATGTAAGTGCCGAAAAATTCGGGGAGTTAAAAGCCTTTCTGCACACAGCCTCTCAGCTGCGCAAGTTTTTCTCGGCAGAGTCTGACAATGCATCTTCGCGGCCGCAGCTAACCCGCCGTTTCTGCAATATCCCCGACCTCACCGAGCCTTTCGAGGCTATCAAGAGGGTGGTGAACGATTATGGCCAGGTGCGCGACAACGCCTCGCCTTTGTTGGCTGACATACGCAGACGTATCTCGGCCGCTTCGTCAGCCATGCAGGGTATGCTCAGGCGCGTTATGGATACGGCCATAAAACAGGGCCTCATTGCCGCCGACACCACTCCCTCAATGCGCGACGGGCATCTCGTAATCCCCGTAACGGCACAGAATAAAAAAGCTATTCCCGGAATCGTCTTCGACCAGTCGGCCACAGGACGGACGTTCTACATAGAGCCGGCGCAGGTTACGGAGGCCAATAACACGCTGAGGAGTCTGCATCTCGACGAGCAGAAGGAGATAATAGAAATCCTCACGGCTCTGAGTACGGAAATACGGCCTTTCCTGCCCGATATGGAAGAGGCTGCCGCCCAGGTGGGTCTCATTGACTTCATAAGAGCCAAAGCAAGGCTCGCAAAAGAACTGGGAGGCGAGATGCCCTCCCTTTCGCGACGCCCTGAAATAGACTGGTATCATGCCGTACACCCCGGTCTGCTGTTGAGTCTGCGCAAGCAGGGTCGCGAGGTCGTTCCGTTGCAGCTGCGCCTTGACGCCAAAACTCGTATTCTCGTAATCTCAGGCCCAAACGCCGGCGGAAAATCGGTAACGCTGAAAACTATCGCCATTGTGCAGTATATGATGCAGTGCGGTCTCCTACCAACGCTATACTCAAACTCGCACATGGGCATCTTCACGAAGATTCTCATTGACATCGGCGATGAACAGTCGATTGAAAACGACCTTTCCACTTATTCCTCTCATTTGCGCAATATGCGCGTATTCCTGACCAAATCAGGTCCAGATACGCTATTCCTTGCCGATGAAATGGGCTCCGGAACGGAACCTCAGATTGGTGGCGCAATAGCGCAGGCTATCCTCAAAAAGCTTAATGAGGAAGGGGCCTTTGGGGTGGTAACAACGCATTATCAGAATCTTAAGTCGTTTGCCAATGAAACTCCGGGGCTTGTCAATGCAGCCATGCTCTACGACCGGCAGCATCTTCAGCCTCTCTTTCAGCTGTCGGTGGGTACGCCGGGTTCTTCTTTCGCTCTCGACATAGCCCGCAAAAGTGGCATTCCCGCTGATGTCATCTCAAACGCTAAGGAGATTGCCGGCTCCGATTACGTAAACATCGACAAATATGTGCTCGACCTGACGCGCGATAAAAAATACTGGGCCGAGAAGCGGCTTTCCATCAAGGAAAAGGAGCATAAAATCGACAGTATGACGGATGACCTGAGGGCTCGCGCCGACGAGATAAAGCAGCGGAAAGCTGAAATCATTCATCAGGCAAGGCAACAGGCGCGCGAAATCCTTGACTCGGCAAATGCCCGAATCGAAAATACTATTCGGGAAATCAGATCCTCACAGGCCGAAAAGGAAAAAACTCAGGAAATACGCCGTCAGCTTGAAGATTATCGTCGCAAAGTGCAACAACAGGACGATAAAGGCCACGACGACAGCGTACTAAATATTCCTCAGCGCAAAAAGCACGACAAAAAGGTGCGCAAGGAAAGCGCTAAGTCCGAAACGCCGCAGGAGAAACGTCCTCTCCAAATCGGCGACTATGTAAAGATTCCCCCTTCTTCGCTGCCCGGGAAAATTATTGCCATAAATGGCAAAATGGCTCAGGTAGCCCTTGGCGCTCTGCGCACAAATATTGAACTTGACCGCCTTGCTCCGGCTAAAGCACCTAAAAATCAGCCCGTTACGCCCACGGTGTCAGTATCTACAACCGATGATTCGCGTCGCCGACAGCTCGATTTCAAGAATGAAATTGACGTAAGGGGCATGAGGACCGACGAGGCGCTGCAGGCGGTTACATATTTCCTCGATGACGCCCTTCAGTTCCAGATTCCCCGGGTGAGGATACTCCACGGTACTGGTACGGGAGCTTTGCGCATGGCTATCCGTCAGTACCTCCAGGCAAGCCCGACGGTAAAGTCATTTCACGACGAAGATGTGCGTCTCGGAGGCGCGGGAATTACCGTTGTCAACCTTAGCTGACTCTCGCCATGGCTCGCTTCATCAATAAAGAATTCGATAGCCCCGAGCTGCAGGAATTTCTCCACAATTTGCCCGAAGCATTTGCTCACGGCGGCAAGTGTATATATAAGGGGCGCAACACCCTCAAATCCTTCCGCATAGGCAACAACGAGTTTGTCGTCAAGGAATTCAAACCCCTGAGCCGCTTGCGTGCATTGCTTTATCTGGGGCGAACTTCCAAGGCTGAGCGTGCCTATCGCTACGGGCTCGAAATACTTAACCGAGGCATTATTACCCCGGGTCCCGTTGCCGCTCTCGACATACACCGTGGCCCTCTGTTGCATCGTTCTTATTTCATCTCAAAGCCGCTCTACGCGCCCGATATGACCTTCATACGCAAAGCGCATTTCCCGGAGGCAGAAGCCCGCACACTGGCCCGGTTCCTCTTTCAGATGCAGCAGCGAGGCATCCTGCACGGCGACATGAACCTCACCAACATCCTCCTTTATAATGCCGCCGCTGACAATCCCCTGCAACGTTACGCCATCATAGACACCAACCGCTCAACCATCCTTCGCCCCGGCAAACAGCCAACCCTGCGCCAACGCGCAGCTAACCTCATGCGCGTAACCCATCGCCGCGACCTGCTCCGTTACATCCTCCTCAACATACCCTCCCCCTCTCCCCGCATCCTCACCACCCTCACCTTCCGCAACCTCCTCCGCATGGAAGCCCGCAAACGCCTCCTCCACCGCCTCTTCCGCCCCTAACCCGAGTCTCATGATACTTTACAGTCAGAAGTTATCGTTTGCCTCTTTGTCTGTTCCGCAATAGTGAAAGCATTTGAGGCGAGATGCCAATATACTGAGCCAGAATTCTCAAAGGTTTACTTTTTATAAGAGTCTGAGGCTGAAATACTTCCAAAAGAGCATCTCTTTTTTCATAGAATTGTTCCAACCTTTGTGATGAATCAGTCAACGCTCTGCTATAATAATAATGTTCAAGAGCAAATAATTGACCGCGCAGCAAATTAATTTCAAATTTCAGTAATTCGGGAAATTTTTCTTGAAGAAGACAATATTTATAATGACTTAAAGACCATCCACTGCAGTCTGAAAGAGCTTGAAGGCCCAGAACAGATTTTTTCTGCAGTAAAATAGAGTGGAAAGAAGTGAAGATGTCGCCGGCTCCGCCAAAAAAAATAGTATCTTCCTTGTTCTTTTTAGTTGTATAGACACGACAAAGGCCAGTGGATATGAAAATCCATTTATCATTTATTTTTCCTTTGACCGAAATATTATCTCCAGCCTGTCTCTCCCAGGGGGAAACAAGTTTTTCTATTGCATTCAGACAATCGATTGATAAAGGATATTCTGCAGTTAAAATTTCTGTTAAAGAAAATTTGCGTGACGGATTATGTTTATCGTTCATGTTCATACAAATTAAATTACAAAGTTAAAGTATTTCCCGAAGTGATTTTTTAAAATATTTGAAAAAAATTCATTATAGAACTTTTTTTTGTGTGCTTAACTTTGCATCAAAAAACAAAGGACATGAAAAAGCTATTATTTATCACCATCGCTGTCATGGTGTCGATAGCTGCAATGGCTGATGTGTGGATATCTCCCGGACAAGGTCGCACATATACGCTACTGCAACTATCACAAATCGCTGCCTCAGGCGTAAAACGGCCTCTGCCCAAGTTGGCTCCTCAGGCGTTCACACTTAACGATACTATCGTTATCTCAGTGAACGATACTCTTGAAATTGAGAATAAAGACAACTTCCAGCTGAAGGATGTCAGTGGTTCTATATTTGTAGACGGAGCAGTAAAGATGTCTCCGAAGGATTCGGCCACAATAAGATGTATAACCACTTTTAGTGGAGAATCTTCCAAACCCGGACAAATGGTCTTTAGAAAAGGCGCTTCAAACGCTATAATCCGTAACATGCGGTTTGAAAGGATTTCTGTTCGGTGGGATTCAGATAGTAGTCTCGATATACGAAATACCGTATTCACCAAGATATGGAATAGAAATGCTCTGCAGTTCGTCTCTCGTCCTCCAGCTCAGCATATAGTTTACAACAACACATTTATCGATTGTCACAAAGTCGCAATTTCGGTAAATTCAACTCTGACTAAGAAAACAGAATGTGGAATAGACGTACAAGGGAATACTGTTTTAAACTGTGGCGACAGTGTTAGTAATACTATGCCTGTCATAGACCTTATGGTTGGTGGAGCATTACCTGTGTCTGTGGAAAACAATACAGGGGCAGCGGCGTAATTCCGTGGCAGAGCTATCCGAAGATGATCGACAAACGG
>OGXW01002923.1_pt1 | contig 11721 bp, 9 predicted proteins | sample 1576341 | NCBI WGS metagenome assembly OGXW01 (sample SAMEA3541592, study PRJEB24748) | human gut metagenome | biome: human gut; feature: human-associated habitat; material: faeces | place: China | collected 2012
TCGTTCCAGTGCTTTTCCACAAAGAACAAAATCCGGCTGATGACATCTTCCTGTTTTGTCTGGTTATCTCCAAAGGCATTTCGATTGACGTGAACGTGCAGACCGCAAGTCGATGTCTGATGGGAACGATAGCCCATGGCAACTGCCTCCTGAAGGAGTTCCTTCCAGTTCATGGATTCCATGTGATAATCCAGTGTCATGGGATGGGAAACGATCTCAAAGCCGTCTTCCAGAGAACCATCCGACTTGATGTAAATGTTTTCCTCATGAATGTTAGCAATGCTTTTGAGACTGGCGGCGTTATCGTTGTCCTTGCCGCCGTCATCCACTTCCAGTTCTACGCCGAAGTATCGCTTTCCGTTTCCGTAGAAAATGGGTGTGGGCTTGTAACCGTACTCTTCGATCTCGTCCTCAAACTCGTCAAAGCATCTTTCACAGTAGGGCAGGTCGCCGTGCCAGCAGACGATGCTTTCCGGAACAATCTGCCCGCAGGATTCACAGCGGTAGTAGTGGGCATCAAAGCAGTCCTGGCAGAGGCAGGTGTCTTCATCGGAGACACTGTTTTGCTCCCAGATGGTTTCGCCGCAGTGGTCGCAGGTGACACAGTGTTCCTCGACACAATCGTCGCAGAGCAGTTCATCGTCTACCGGTGTGCCTTCTTCCTCTGCAAGTACTCTTCCGCAGTAGTCGCAAATTCTTACTTCTTCTTCCATTTCAAGTTCCTCCAAAAACAAAAATTCCGGTAAGGCTGAAAGATTCACCTTACCGGAATTATAATATATATTTGATTTTGAGGGTTGATACAGGCTTTACTGCATTTCTAGGGTAACCCCATACTGTACCTGCGTATTTTATTTTCAGCAAATTTTGCGTGGCAGAACAGCTGTCGCATTGTCGCACAGTTTCTTCGGAAAAGAGAGAATCTCAAGCTTAGGACACAGCCAAAAAAGCACTGAAAACAACAGGAATTTACCGGAATAACAGGAATCTACAGGGAAACCGTAATACAGTAATGTTTTTCTGTCGCACTATTTTTTCACAAGTGAATTTCAAAACACAGCGACAAAAAATGCGTCGGATATTGTTCCTTCTGACCCCGCATTGAACAAAAGTGCATATTTCTGAGAAAACAAAAAAGCCGTAAATACGTGCAATTACGTATCTACGGCTTTTTTCGCTGCGTTTTCTTACTTTAAAAATACGCATTTCTTCGTGGTGGAGGCGATGCTTACAGTGGTAAAATCACTTATTTGCAACCTTTCAAAATGGGAAAAGTCCGAAATTGCGTAATTTTCTCGTTCTTTTCACTGAATCGATTTAACTGGGTTACGATGTTAATGGGTTTCACTTAGTTACGGTCATTCATTGGTTAGGCAAACCAAAAAGATCAATCCAGCAGTCCCACCACAACCTGTCGCTGTGTTCCGTCATCGGTACAGGTGATGATGGTAATTCTGTCATCGCCGAAATCATCAAGCACCCAAACAGCATCCGGATCGACGATTTTGCTTTCGGTCACAGTGTAATGATACGTCTGCTTTTGCTTGTCATACAGCGTGATTTCCATGCCGATCTCCACATTTTTCAGATTGTTGAAATATTCTTTGTACAGTGTGCTGCTGTGCCCAGCAATGCAGTAATTGCCCTTGCCAAAATCGCCGCTGTCCTTGAAATGCCCTGCCGCTTTGGCGAGCGTTTCATTGTCAGTTCCTTCTAAAATGGGGGCTTTGATGTTCAGATCTGCAATTTTCACAACTGGATTATTCTCAAGCAAGACTTGCTTTTGATAAAGCCGGTAGCACTTTCTCACACCGAAAAATCCAAGGATGCTGACACCAATCAAAACTGCAAGCAGTCCTGAGAGAAACATCCCCCACTGCTTTTTGGTCTTACTCATCTTCTTTACGCTTGAAGATACCCGATGCCTTCACCGCACCGAATCCGAATGCCATGAACATTGCCGCACCCACACACAGGAGCCAGTTTGTCATGGAATTGTTTCCGGTCTGAGGCAGGTTAACTTCTGCGTTGGAAGAATCCGTACCAGTGCCGGTCTTCGGATCAACAGTGTAAACGTCCAACACATTGCCGTTTAAGTCGGTCAGCGTGATCTCATATGCATTCTCCGAGCGTGCAGTGATTTCTGCATTTACGGCAATCACTCCCGTTTTTTTCAGATAATCGTTGAGTGCCCAGCTGCAAAGATCATCGTCTGCAATGTTTGTCACGCTTGTGGTAGCCGCTGTTGTGATCGTGGTTGCCGATGTTACGGCAGTGGATTCTGTGTTGGAAGCACTGGTGATTGTGGTTGTTTGAGTTGCAGAAGTTGTTGCAGTTGTTCCGCTTGTAGCAGTTGTTGCCTTGGTTGCGGAAGTCGTTCTGCTGGTAGTAGTCGTTGCCTTTGTGGCAGAAGTCGTTCCACTTGTAGCGGTTGTTGCGGTTGTTCCATTTGTAGCAGTTGTTGCCTTGGTAGTGGCAGTTGTTTTGTTTGTGGTAACTGTAGTTGCCTCGGTGGTGGCAATTGTTCCGTTTGTAGTAGTAGTTCCCTCAGTTGTTGCAGTTGTTTCGTTTGTAGTAGTAGTTCCCTCAGTTGTTGCAGTTGTTACGTTTGTGGTAGTAGTTCCCTCAGTTGTTGCAGTTGTTACGTTTGTGGTAGTAGTTTCCTCAGTTGTCGCGGTTGTTTCGTTTTTGGTAACTGTAGTTGCCTCGGTTGTGGCAGTCGTTTCGCTTGTTGCAATAGTTTCTTCAGTTGTTGCGGTTGTTTCGTTTGTGGTAACTGTAGTTGCCTTAGTTGCGGAAGTCGTTTCGTTTGTGGTAACTGTAGTTGCCTTAGTTGCGGAAGTCGTTTCGTTTGTAGTAGTCGTCGTTGTCGTAGTAGTTGTGGTGGTCGTTGTTGTGGTAGTGGTCTGTGCATTTACCACAACCGTGCCGGTTACGACATTATAGTTCTCGCTGTCCTCTGGGGTAAACTTCCACGTCAGGGTGTTTTCACCGGCAGCCAGTGCTTTGAGTTCACTGACAATCTTTGCCGCACCCTTGGTGCTGTCCTTGCTGATGCTCAGCCCCAGCTTTTCTACCAGGTCGCCCTCGGTGTGGGTGTCGCCGTCTACGGTCACTTTCACCGTCGGATCAGCCTTTGCCACCAGGAAATTCAAAGTCAAGTTTGCGGTGTTGCCGTTTTTCGCGGTAAATGTAAAGGTCACGTCCTTACCGTCCGTATACACCTTTGTGGGTTTGCCGGAAAGCTTACTGCCGTCCAGCTGCATGCCGTCCAGCATAGTGGAACCGGTTGCAACCTTCACGGAAACGCCGCCTACCGCATCCGCATTTTTCACGTAATCCTGCAGGTCGATCTCGTCCATGTCCTGACCGTAAACGCACTTGATCTGCGTGGTTGCTGTGGCAACTTGAACCGGAACAGGTTTCACCGTTGCCGACAGTTCCACCTCTTTGGCAGCTTCTGCATCGGTTTCATCAGACAGGAAATGCTTTTTGCAGTTCTCACAAGTCCAGTATTCCACGTTTCCGGCTTCGGTGTAAGTCGCATCCTTGGCATCAGTTTTGACGAGAGAATGACGATACTTTACCTTCTCAGATGCATCTCCGAAAGCTTTTTTTGTCAGCGTAGAATCGCAGGGAACCGTAATTTCAGGCAATTTATTGCAGGCAGAAAATGCAAAATCTCCGATGCTTGTGACACTCCTTGGAATGGTGATGCTGGTTAAGCCAGTGCAGTTGTAAAACGCAAAATTTCCGATGCATGCGACATTACTCGGAATTTCGATGCTAGTTAACTTGCCACACCAGGCAAACGCAGAATTTCCGATGCTTGTAACGCCCTCTTGAATCACAACTTTTTTTACGTTGTCTTTCTTTTGGGTTGCAGGGCTACCAGAGTACCAACTATAACCCTTCATCGCCCCTGAGCCGCTGATGGTCATTGTGCCGTCGGCGGCGAGTGTCCAGGTCAGACCGTCATCTTCGTTCCATGTCTGCGTTCCCGATTCTGTTCCTGCACCTGTTTCCTCCGCACTCGCCGTGATCCCCCACGAGATATTTTGCAGGGTATCGGTCGGGAAGTACAGCAGCGTTCCCGCCGCCATGACTGCTGCCGACGAAAGGGCAGCCAGCCGTTTCCATTGTTTCTTCATAATATGCCTCCTTCGTTTTCGAATATATTACATATCCTTGATATTCCTATTATAACACAATCAGGTATTCTTTGTCAAGAAAAACAGAGGATTTTTTGAGATTTCGTTCAAATTTTGGAAGTTGAGGAGGAGGGGGTGCTGTTTTGTTCTGTGTCTGTTTTTGAAGTGACTGCCTTATATCTTCACCCGTTCAATCCGGCAGGTATGCCGCTTTTCCTTATCATAGTTCACGCCAACCAAAAGAACCTCACCGGTATAATTCTTCAGGCAATCCAGATAATCCTTCCGCTTGATCTGTTCCACTGCCTCTTCTGCGGAATGTCCCCATTTTAGCTCAACGATCAGAGCAGGCAAATCGCAGTTTCGATTCGGCTCAAACACAATATCTGCAAAGCCTTTTCCAGCCGGCATTTCCCGGTGTAGGGTATAATTCTTCTGGGCAGAGTAGTATGCCAGAGAGATCACGCAGGACAGGGCGTTTTCATCATTGTATTTCAAGATCGATGCGTTTGCCTGATGTGCCTGTTCAATCAGTTCTGCAACCGTTTCCATATCGCCGGAAAGGGTTGCTTGCAGCAGCCGCTCCGAGGAACGGATTGCCTGTACGACTGGCTCCCAGCCGCCGTCTTCAATGGAGTTGATAAATTCCTGCCGCACTTCTCCGTTCGGGATCCATACCACACGATTCTGTTCATCATAGGTCAGGTATCCCAGATGCACCAGCAGCGTAAGGACATCGTCTGCACTGTGAAATGTGGTCATGTCATTCTGGAATTTATCCGGATTCACGGGGACTTTTTCGCCTGCGATCATCTGTACGATCTTGTCACGCAGCCCGTCCTGATTCAGGTCAATGTACACTTTCAGTGCTTCGTAAGTTTCTGTCTTTGTCCAGTAGTTGCTGAATTTTCCACGGAGCATAGCTTCTACCACAGACTTCGGATTGTAAATCGAAACGCCGTCTACACAGTAGCCGTCATACCATTTCTTGGTTTCTGTAAACGGCATCTTGTACTGCTCACACAGTCGGCGGACTTCCTGTTCTGTAAAGCCGGTAAACTCTTCAATGGGAGAGGCATCTGTCATGGAGTATTCGTAAAAAGCATTGATGGCAGAGTGCTCTCCGTATTTTTTGATGGGTAAGATTCCCGTCATGTAGGCAAGGGCAATGTAGCTCTTGTCCTTTAATAAATCTCTCAAAAAGTCCAGATATTTTGTCTGTTCTTCCAATTGGTTTTTTCGAGAACGGAAAATGCAGTCCCATTCATCGATAATAAAGATAAATGGAACCTGACTATCCTCATAAATGTCATCTAACATGAATGTTAAAATAGTTTTATCCAGATAGTCCACATCCGGATATGCCCGCAGCAGATCACGCCCTACCGCTTTTGTAACCAGCGAAATCATCTGTTCAATGGTTTGTGTTTTGCTCAGAAAGTTTTGCATATTCAAGTGAACCACATTGTATTGATTCAGATGCTCTTCAAATCCTGTATGCTTTGCAATTTTCAGTCCTTGAAACATTTCTCTGGAATCACAGCCACGGCTGTAGTAAGCCGTCAGCATATTTGCCGCCATAGACTTCCCAAATCTTCGTGGACGGCTGACACAGATGTATCCCTGTTCTGTATTTAGTTTCTTATTCGTATACACAATCAGTTCTGTCTTATCGATGTAAATCTCAGAATTTAAGCTCTTCTGAAAATCAACATTTCCCGGATTCAAGTAAACACCCATTGCATTTCCCTCCTTGCTGTGTTTTCAGTTTCTTTACCTTTATTATACCACAGCAGAGGGGAAAAAGCAACTTTTTCATACACAAAAAGCTCCGGATTTCCCCACCACTTAGGACAATCCGGAGCTTTCTCATTGTGACCTGTTCTTTCTGTTACTTAGCAGAAGTACGTATTGGTTGAACCCTTCTTCTTTCCTCTGATCAGATGCGGCAGCATTCCCTGGTTGTACAGCTTGCTGACGGCTCTTCCCACTCTGCACTTATCTCCACGAGATAGCTGCTGGTATAGTCCAGGACGGTTCATTTCAATGATGTCCCGGACACGCAGCTGCTTTCCATGGGTACTTCTGCATCGGATGACACAAGCAATTGCCATCTGTGCCAGCTTCTGGTTGGTGTAGTTATAAGTAAGTACGAAAATTTGCTTCATAAAAATAGCCCCTTTCAAAATTCCACGTTGATTTCTTCGCCGTCTTCTGCAAGCTTCTGGAAAAGTGCTGCTTTCGCCTGTTCCTGCCGCAGCTTCTCATGAGAGATGACCTTGACTCTTTGCCCGATGATGCCTTTCGGAAAGGAGAGTCCTTTCTCCTGCAGGAGCGGCTGCAGCTCTTCTTCGTTGATCGTCACAGTTCCCCCTGTTGGTGTAACAGCCGTTCTGGTCAATTCCCAGAATCGTCAGCGTATATTGTCCAAAGTCGTTCAATTCCTCTACTGCGGTCACCAGTGCTTCGGTACACGCAATGGGAGCTTCAAATTGGTATGTCATGATGCCCATTCCTTTCTGTTGTCGTTGAAATATGCTTTTGTTTCCTCATCTATGGGAACACCGTGCCGAAAGTTCACGGTGATGGTTTCTTTGCCGATCTGAATGTCCCGGAGCACAGCCTCCTTCAGTGCAGCTGCCTCCGGCGATTTTTCAGTACACATGTAATTTGTAAACTTTTGAACGATCTCCCGGTATGTTGCATCATCCACCGCAGAGATCGGATTGTCCAAAGCATCCAGCTGCTGTTTCAGCTGCTGGAGTTCCTGTTCGTTTTTCTCAACGGAACGCAGGATGGTTTCTGTTGCTCGTCCCTGTTCCAGGTATGCCATCAGGTTGGCGTTTGCCTTTTCCAGTCCGTTGATCCGATTTTGTATGGTGTTGGTCTCTCCGCTCTGCATCAGTTTTCGGAGAGAAAGCTTCTGGTTGACTGCCTCGATGATCTTTGGCTGGTTGGCAGGCTGAAAGAGACAGTTCTTCACTGCGTGAAACACAAACGGTGCCAGCTGGTCTGCCCGCACGCTGGGGATGCCGCAGTCACAGCTTCTTCGGTACTGCAGGTACTTGTGCCCGTTGCTGTGGTTGACGTTGCCGGAGAACGGCTTGCCGCACTTCGGACAGCGTGTGAAGCCGTTGAGGGCGTAGTAGTTCTTGCCGGTTCTGCTGGCTGTCCGCCGGCGGTTCTGTGCCAGCTTCTCCTGGACTTTGTCGAAGCGTGCCGGCTCGATGATCGCCGGCATCCCGTCCGGGATCTCTATGGGATCCGGCTTGATCTTGTGGGAGTTTCGGTGTCCGTCGCTGTCCTTGGCAGCTGTGCGGTCGTAGGTGTAAGTGCCCTTGTACTTCTGGTTCGTCAGGATGGTGTGGATGGCGGTGTCTGAAAAGTCGTTGCCGCCGGTGGTCTTGTATCCCTTTTCTCAGATGTTTTTTGATGTAGCTGTATCCCATGCCGCTGCTGTAAAGGGTATAGATGTCACGAACGATCGGTGCTGTCAGAGGATCGATCTCATAGAGACCAGCCTCATTGACCGTATAGCCGATGGGCGGAACGCCGCCCAGATGGCGGCACTGTCTGGCACTTTCCAGCAGTGCCGCTCTGGTATTTTTAGAAATGTTGTCTGATGTTTCCTCTGCCGCTGCCGCCTTTACGATCGTGGCAAACTTGCTGTAGTCCTCAGATGCCGTATCAATGCTGTCATTCACAGCGATCAGCCGGATCCCATGTGCTTCCATCCATTTCAGGTCTTCGATCTGATTCCCGGTGTTTCTGTGGAGCCGGTCCAGTGCTCTTACCACAACGATCTTTGCCTGTACTTTTCCGGACAGGATATCATTCTTCATTTGCTGGTAGCCTTCCCGATTGGTGTTTCTGCCAGTCTTGGCGTAATCGTGATAGATCTGTTCAATGGTCATCTGATGTGCTTCTGTGTAATTCTCCGCACACGTCATCTGTGCCGCCGGACTATTGCCGTTGTCCTGGGCATGTGAACTATAGCGAATATAGACGAGTGCAAGCTGCGTCTTTTTTGATGTATTCATTGCAAAATCCCTTTCCCTTCTGTTTTTTCTTGCCACTCCAACCGCACTCCGGCGGCGGTCGTACGACCCAGTATCTCATGATGCACGCTCCTCCATCAGAATCGCAACGAGAACATCAGCCGCCAGATCGATCATGCGATCGTCGGCAGCTTCTTCATCAGAAGCTTTTTGTTTTTCTGTATCACAGCCGTCATAGTAAAAAAAGCTTTCCCTCAATCGGTTTCGGCTGATCTGTAATCTGGTAATTTCTTCCATAGGCAGTTTCTCTTTCCTCCATTATCTGCATCGGTCCCAGGCTCTGCCTTTTGTAGGTGTAAACGGCATCATTCACCGAACCAAAGGCTTCATCGATCTTCGGATAGCAAAACCGGTAGCCGTAGCTGACAACGCCATCGATACTAATCTTTGCCTTAATGCGGTTTTTCTCCGGTGTGACCAAGTATCCTTCATCCAGAAGAACACGAACTGCGGTTTTTTTATCGGTGGCTCCGATCTGTTCCAGAATCTGTTCAAAGGTGGACTCCAAGATCTCCACCTTTATCGGCTTCTTTTCCCGATCCAGTGTCCATTTGATGCCCTCTAACTGCCTGTAGCTACAGGAGATATAATTGAAGATACGGCATACCAGGTTTTTGCCCGGATGTGCCTCTTCAGTGATCTCACCATGCAGAAGCACGCACATCTGCTTTAGGATCTCCGTATTGGTCTGAATGCCCAGTGTACTCAACATCACAGATGTTGTTATGATCATGGTGTAGTTCATAGCGAGCCGTTCCGAAAGGCTGCATGTTTCCGGAAACAGTTCCAGCAGTTCTTCACGCACGTCTTGAAACTGCTGTAAGATCTCCGCACTGTCCGATGCAAGAAGATGCTCTGCCAGCAGAGAACCTATATATCCGTAGTTTTTGCCCACAAATGCCTTGATCTGTTCCGAATGAGTACTGTCTTTGGTATATGTCAGTCCATCCAGTGTGATCACTCGAGCAACGATTCCCAGGTTGTCTCGTTCGGCATTCACAAGGTAAGTTTCTGAGCTGAACAACGCAGTACACGCCCAGCTGTTCCGATATTTTAACTGGGCATTGCTGTCAAGCCGAAGTTTTTCCTGTCCTTGTGTAAAAGCATAGATGAAGTTAGAGATACTGATCGCATTGTGAATCGTGCTTTCGTCATAGGCGATCGGCACACCGTGATGTTTTCCCAGCATGCTGTGCAAAGCGTTTGCCGTTCCGTAGAATGCTGTAAAGACGTTTTCGTCGTCCGGTGAGCTGTACAGAGATGCTGCAAGCTTTAAGGCGGCCGTTTTTCCGGTAGAGGAAGTTCCCACCAGTGACACGCCAAAACAATCCGCAGGCAGCTTTTCTGTGATCCTCAGGTAGGCAAGCAGTGTGGATGCCGCTGCTGCACAAAGTACAAACTGCAGTGACGGCATAGGGAGTATCAGACGGTTCAGTTCTGCAAGGTAATCCTCCGGTGACATCTCCAGATGTGCCCGCAGCACAGGCGGGCTGTGAGCTGCACCGCACCAGTGCAGGGTATTGCTGTCCTTCCATCCCAGGACCTGTCTGGCATCCTCTACCGGTAACGCTGCCACAGCAGCCTGCAGGTACATGCTCATCGCTTCATAAACTCCGAAAGTACGATCCACCGCAACGCCGATGCGGAACAGTGTCGCACAGATCTTGTCCGGCAGAAGTGCTTCAAACGGGATCCGATGAATTACGCCATCATATTGTATATCCAGAAAGTGCCGGTGTTTTTCATCTGCCGCAACACAGAGAAGCTCAAAGTGGTCTGCCAGCCATCTTACCTGTGTATGGCTGGCGAGATCTGCAAATCCTACTTCGGTGTGCAGCACGGTGAAGCTGGTTGCATTTACACCTTTTCCGACCACAAACTCCAGTGCGTACTTTCGCAGACGCATCCATTCATGAAGGTCGATAGATGCACTTCCGAACCGCTCCAACTCGAATCCGACGGGAATTGGGGTAAACTCGATCATGATGTTATACGTCCCGAAATTTAACATATAATTCCAGGAATGGAAAAATGTCGAATTATCAGTATCCATGGGAGGAAATCTTTCAGGACTGTGCAGATTTGATCACTGTACAGATCAGAGACGGCAAAAATGTTCCGGAAACCTTTCCGCAGTTGTATCAGCTTTTTGAGAAATGGTATACAGAGCGTGAAAAGAAAGTGCCGGAACAGCGTCACTTCATTCGCAAAATGCGGGAAGAGCTGGGCGTTGAGAGCGGAAAGAAGATCCAGCCGTATTTGTACGCCTTTGTCGGAAAGTATGACAAGATGTCACTGGAGCTTCTGGCAGAGGGAACAACACTTTCCATGGTATCCAACGCATCCTGGCTGTTTGTTCGGCTGCGAAGCAAGATCAGCAGCACGACCGACAAGAAAAACGCACTCTTTTACTATCTCTCCCGCAAGCTAAAGGAAAAGTTTCCGCAGGACATCCTCTTTCTCTCCTTTGACGTGGACACCCTTGTGATATTATGTAAAAATGAGGAATCGAAAAATCGGGTGCAGTCCCATTTCCATTCCATCGAAGAGAAGCAGTCTGTATGAGCGGCAAAAAAAGAGGACCAAAACCCAGGTATGAGGAAGAAGACGTTCTGGAAGCGATGGCTGTGTATTTCTATGAACATATGGTTGTCCGGAAGGAAGACCTTTCTGTCTTTACAATGGATGCCATTTATGATGACATTCAGCACGATGCTTCCCAGTCGATCCTGTATCGCAATGTAGCATTTCCCAAGTACAGCCGGATGCGGAAAATGCTGATCGACCATCTTTCAGCGTATGGATTGTATCAGGAGAAAGAACGGCTGACTGCTGCTGTGGCAAGCCGGATCATAGAGACTTATGAGATCGATACAGAGAAAGAGGACATGGATGTGCTTCTCTCCAACCACTATACGCTGACCACGTATGGCGGTCCGGTCATCACCTGTATTGCAAAGCTTCCTGCGGTGGAAGCACTGGACACGCTGGCGAGGATCGAAAGCAAGGAAAAACAGAAGTCCCTGACCTGGAGCAGAATCAACATGCTCCGCAAACTGTGTCAAAAAATCAAAAAAGAAATGCCGATGTGATCTTAGCAGTGATCCCGCAGTACAACAAAGCGATTTACCTGAATCAAAACGGCAGGATCGATAAGCACATCAACAACATCAATCCGTTATGTGATACGCTTCTTTTCTTTGTCAAAGACACACCGGAGGGCAGAGCGTTTGTAAAGGAACAGAAATTTCTCGTTTTCCCATTTCTCTCACCAGAGGAAGAACTGCAGTAAAAAAATGCGGGTAATCCTTTTATCCCGGTGCAGCATCGCACGCCTCAGCGGATTCGCTTTTCGCTTGTGCTGCGGTTCGTCGGGCAGTAAAAAAATCCAAGTCATGCGTATGGCTTGGATTTTTTTGTTGGATTGCTCGTATTGGTTCGCTTGTATCGGTTCGTTAGTACTCTTCCGCCAACAACATGGTGCAGTGCTTCCCATCATCGATGATGTACAC
>OGXW01002924.1_pt1 | contig 11720 bp, 9 predicted proteins | sample 1576341 | NCBI WGS metagenome assembly OGXW01 (sample SAMEA3541592, study PRJEB24748) | human gut metagenome | biome: human gut; feature: human-associated habitat; material: faeces | place: China | collected 2012
CGTTTTCGTGCCGCACCTCGGCTGCCCGAACGACTGCGTGTTCTGCAACCAGCGCCGCATATCCGGCGCGCAGGAGCCTGCAGGGGTCGAAAATGTGAAAAACGCGATAGAGTCAGCAGCCGCCTTGCCCCGCAACGGGGCGAAGCGGCAACTGGCGTTTTATGGGGGCAGCTTCACGGCCATCCCATCCTGCCAGCAGGAGGCGCTGCTGGGCGCGGCGAAGGAATATCTTGACCGCGGCGAGATAGACGCGATACGGCTTTCCACGCGGCCTGACGCAATAGACGGCGCGGTGCTGGCACGGCTGAAGAGATACGGCGTGGAGACGATAGAGCTTGGCGCGCAGTCGCTGTGCGACGAGATACTGCTGCTGTCCGGCCGCGGACACACGGCGGAGGATGTCGTCAGCGCGTCGAAGCAGATAAAGGCCGCGGGCTTCCGGCTGATACTCCAGATGATGACAGGACTCCCCGGCGACAGCGTGGAGCGCACGGTGGACACGGCGAAGAAGATAATCGCCCTGCATCCGGACGGCGTGCGCATATACCCGACCGTCATAGTGCGCGATACGGCGCTTTACGATCTGTGGCAGGCGGGGGAGTATAAGGAGCACACGGTGGCCGACGCGGTGGAATACTGCGCGGCGATCGTACCGTTTTTCGAAGCGGCGGGGATACCGATAATCCGTCTCGGCCTGAACCCGACGGACGAGCTGTCCGGCGGCGCGGCAGCGGGCGGCGCGTATCATCCGGCGCTGGGCGAGCTCGTGAAGAGCCGTCTTATGCTCGATAAAATGCGTGCGGTGCTGAACGGCGTCCCTGCGGGGAGCAGGGTCACGCTCGGCGTGAATAAAAGCCGCGTTTCGCAGGCAGTCGGCCAGCATCGGGGAAACGTCTCCCGCCTGACGGCTGAATTCGGCCTCAAAGAGCTGAAAATACGCGGGATAGACGCGGAAAATGATGAAATTTCCATAGTTTCCATTGAAAAAACCTGAGATATATAATATAATAACTTGTTAAGTTTTAAAATCAGAGGTTATTCATTTGTACTTAAAAGCACTGGAGATACAGGGATTCAAATCCTTTGCCGATAAAACGCGGCTTACATTTGAAAAAGATATAACCGCCATTGTCGGGCCGAACGGCTCCGGCAAGTCGAACATATCCGACGCCATACTCTGGGTCATGGGCGAGCAGCGGACAAAGGCTCTGCGCGGCGCGAAGATGGAGGATGTCATCTTCGGCGGTACGGAGAAGCGCAGCCCGCTGGGTTTTGCGCAGGTGTCGCTGATAATCGACAACTCTGCCCACATCTTCGACTATGACAGCAGCGAGATAATGCTGACCCGCCGCTATTACCGCAGCGGCGACAGCGAGTATTATATCAACCGTGAGTCGGTCAGACTCAAGGATATAAACAACCTCCTCATGGATACCGGCCTTGGCCGCGACGGCTATTCGATCATCGGCCAGGGGCGCATCGCGGAGATAGTCTCCACCAAGAGTACCGACCGGCGCGAGGTATTCGAAGAGGCGGCGGGCATATCCCGTTTCCGCTACCGCAAGGAGGAGGCGGAGCGCAAGCTCGAAAAAACGGAGGAAAATCTCCTCCGCGTGAACGACAAGATAGAAGAGCTTGAAATTCAGGTCGGGCCGCTGAAAAAGCAGGCCGAGACCGCAAAAAAATATCTGAAGCTGCGCGATGAGCTGCGCGTGCAGGAGATATCCGTCTGGATGGAGACGCTGGACAAGCTGCGCTCCCAGGCGGACAATATCAAGACCGAGTACGAGCAGTCCAAGACCGAGCTGGAGCAGGCGCGGGCGGAGCTTCAGGCGCTGTATTCCTCGTCCGAGAGCATAACGGAGCGTATGCACCAAAAGGACGTCGAGACGGAGCACGCGCGCGAGCGCCTGTCCGCCGCCGAGGCCATGGCCTCCGAGTGTGAGGCGAACGCCGCGGTGCTGCGCGCCAACGTCCAGAGCAGCAAGGAGAGCATGCAGCGCATGCTCGACGATATCGCGGATCAGGAGAACCGCGTCAGCGAGATACGCGGCCGCATTGACGAGGGGCAGAAGCGCATTGACGAAATAAACTCTGCTCTCCGCGAGCTTGAGCAGAAAACCGCACAGAATAACAACGTGCTTGACGGCTGCCGCATGAAGCTGCAGAGCCGTGAGCAGGTAGTGAACCAGCTTTCCGAGCGCTCGACGAAGCTCAATATCGACGCGCGCAGCATGGATTCACGTATAAATATGCTCTCCGAGATGGAGAAGGACTATGACGGCTACTCGCGCGCGGTCAAGACGATAATGCGTGAGACGCAGCGCGGCAACCTGCGCGGGGTTCACGGCCCCGTCGCAAATCTTGTCCGCACGGACGATGAGTGCGCCCTCGCAATAGAGACGGCGCTGGGCGCCGCGGCGCAGAATATAGTCGTCGACACCCAAAACGACGGCCGCAGCGCGATAGAGCTTTTGAAGCGCATGGACGCCGGACGGGCGACATTCCTGCCCGTTGATACCATCCGCGGCAGCGTGATGCGCGACGCGCCGGTCAACGACCCGGGCTTCGTCGGCATCGCAAGCGAGCTCGCGGAGTTTGACAGCAAGTATGAGCAGATATTCCTGAACCTGCTGGGCAGGACCGTCGTGGCGGAATCTCTCGCCGCCGCGGTGCGAATGTCGAAGGCGAGCGGGAACCGCCTGCGCATCGTTACGCTGGACGGACAGCTGATAAACGCCGGCGGCTCGATGACCGGCGGCAGCAGCGCCAAGGGCAGCGGCATAATCTCCCGCGCGAACGAGCTTGAAAAGCTGAAGAAGCAGCGTACCGGCCTCGCCGAAAAAGTGAAGTCCTGCGATGCGGAGCTTGAGCGGGCGAAGTCCAATCTTGCCGTCGTCCGCTATCAGTTGGATATGGCGCTGGAGGATCAGGCGGAGCTGCGCAGCGGCGTCTCCTCGAACGAGGCGGAGAAGCGGGCGACCGAAAATTCGGTGCACCAGCTCTCGCTCCTGCTCGACAGCCTGACCGGAGACAGCGAAGCGCGGCGGAACGCCGTCGCGGCGCACGAGCGGCAGATAGAGCAGTTCGAGCAGCGGCTTGAAGAGAAAAACGCGAGACTCGCGGAGATAAACGCCGATATCCGCGCGATAAAGGACGAGATAGCGAAGATAAGCGCAAGTAAGATCGAGCTTGAGGGGAAGCGCACCCGCGCCGAGAAGGACGCGCAGCAGCGCAGCAGCGACATCATCGATCTTGAGCGCCGCACCGCGAAGATAGAGCAGCGCAAGCTCGCCGCCGAGATGGAGGAGAAGCAGCTGCTGGACAAGCTCTGGGATAACTACGAGCTGAGCCACAGCGCAGCGAACGCCGTGCGCCAGCCGGTGGAGAATCTTCAGAAGGCGACCAGGGCGATAAACGAGCTGCGCCGCGAGATAAACTCCCTCGGCAACCCGAACCTGGGCGCGATAGACGAGTATGAGCGCGTCAACACCCGCTACGAGTTCCTGACCGGTCAGAGGGACGACGTCGACAAGGCCAAGAGCGAATTGCTCGGCATAATAAACGACATCACCTCCGAGATGAAGGACGTATTCCTGACGCACTTCCGCCAGATAGACGAGTGCTTCCGGCAGACGTTTCTGGAGCTGTTCGGCGGCGGCAAGGCGGCGCTGGTGCTTGAGGACGAGAACAACGTCCTTGAGTGCGGCATAGAGATAAAGGTTCAGCCGCCCGGCAAGGCGCTGTCAAATATCAGCTTGCTCTCCGGCGGCGAGATGGCCTTCGTCGCGATCGCGCTGTATTTTGCGATCTTAAAGGTGCGCCCGACTCCATTCTGCGTCATGGACGAAATCGAGGCTGCGCTCGATGAGGCGAACGTCACGCGATACGCCGAGTACATGCGCCGTATGTCCGACAAGACGCAGTTCCTTGTCATCACGCACCGCCGCGGCACCATGGAGGAGGCCGATATGCTCTACGGCGTGACCATGCAGGAAAAGGGCGTGTCTACCGTGATAGAGCTTGACCTTGAAAATGCGCAGAAAACGATAGAGGAGTAAACACATGGGATTTTTCGATAAAATATTCGGCGGCCTGACCAAGACCCGCCGCAATCTTGAGGAGCTTGAGGAGATATTCCAGAGCTACAAGCCCGATAATGATGACTTCTATGACGAGCTTGAAGAGCTGCTCGTGATGTCCGACGTCGGCGCGGCGACCGCGGCGACGGTCGTACAGGGGCTCAAGAAGATGACATGGGAGCGCCGCTTCCGCTATGGCGACGAGGCGCGCGAGGGGCTTATCGAGATACTGACAAAGCTTCTGAACGTCGGCGACACGGCACTGAAGCTCGACACCAAGCCCTCGGTCATCCTTATGGTAGGCGTCAACGGCGTCGGCAAGACGACGACCATCGGCAAGCTCGCCGCTCAGCTCAAGGCGGAGGGCAAAAAAGTCCTGCTCTGCGCGGGCGACACCTTCCGTGCCGCCGCGGCCGAGCAGCTCGGCATCTGGGCGGAACGCTCCGGAGTGGACATTGTCCGCCACGAGGAGGGCAGCGACCCCGCCGCCGTCGTGTATGACGGCATCTGCGCTGCCAAGGCCAGAAACAGCGACGTCATAATCATCGACACCGCCGGCCGCCTGCACAACAAGGCCAATCTCATGAACGAGCTGAGCAAGATACGCCGCATAATAGACCGCGAACTGCCGGAGGCGGACGTCGAAACGCTGATGGTGCTCGACGCGACCACCGGCCAGAACGGGCTTCTGCAGGCCAAGCAGTTTCTTGAAAGCTCCCGCCTCACCGGCATCGTCCTCACAAAGCTTGACGGCACAGCCAAGGGCGGCATAGTGTTTGCCATCACGAGCGAGCTGAACATTCCGGTCAAGTACGTCGGCGTGGGCGAGGGGATAGACGACCTCATCCCGTTCGACGCAAAGACCTTCGCGGAGGCGCTGTTCAAATGAAGATAATCCTTGCGAGCAATAATAAAAACAAGATGCGAGAGTTCCGCGAGCTTCTCGCCGGAACGGACGCGGAGCCGATCAGCCAGCGCGACGCGGGCTGCGACTTCGAGGTCGACGAAACCGGAACGACCTTTGAGGAGAACGCCTTTCTGAAGGCGGACGCGGTATTGAAAGCTACCGGCTGCATCGCCGTCGCGGACGATTCCGGTCTGGTGGTCGATGCGCTCAACGGCGAGCCGGGGATATACTCCGCGCGCTACGGCTTCGGCCACGACGCGAGCGACGCGGACAGAAACAGATATCTGCTCGGCAAGCTCGGCGACGAGAAAAACCGCCGTGCGCGCTTTGTCTGCTGTGTGTGCTGCTGCCTGCCGGACGGCAATACGATAACTGCGCGAGGCGAATGCGAGGGCGAGATACTCGACGCGCCGCGCGGCAGCAACGGCTTCGGCTACGATCCGCTCTTCCGCCCGCTGGGCTACGATGTCAGCATGGCGGAGCTGAGCGCCGACGAGAAAAACGCGATATCTCACCGCGGCAAGGCGATGAGAGAATTTATAGAGAAGTTTAAGAGGTATTATAATGGCATTGACAAGTAAGCAGCGCGCCCAGCTCCGCGGCCTTGCGGCAGCGGAGGACACGATAATTCAGGTCGGCAAGGGCGGCATAAACGAAAATCTGGTTGCATCTGTAAGCGCAGCTCTCGCGGCGCGCGAGCTCGTGAAGGGCAAGGTGCTGGAAAACTCCATGCTCACCGCCCGCGAAGCCTGCGACGCGCTCTCCGTGGCCTGCAAGGCCGAGCAGGTGCAGGTGATAGGCACAAAATTCGTGCTGTATAAGCGCAACGAAAAAGAACCGAAAATAGTTCTGGTCAAAGACAAAAAGAAAGCCAAGTAATCACAATAAGGACAGGAAAATGAAAATTGTCGTGTACGGCGGCAGCTTCAACCCCCCGCATCTTGGGCATGTTGAGGCCGCCAGAACCGTCAGCGCAGAGCTTGCGCCGGATAAATTTCTGATAATACCGACGAACGTATCGCCGCATAAGATGCTCGCCGAGGGCAGCCCCGAGCCGCGGGCGCGGCTCGAGATGTGCCGCCTTGCCTTTGCCGGTATCCCCGGCGCGGAGATATCGGATATGGAGCTGCAACGCGAGGGAAAGAGCTACACCGCGCAGACCGTGGAGGAACTGCGGCGCAGCTACCCTGATGACGAGCTGTTCCTCGTCATGGGGACGGATATGCTCCTTAGCTTTGAGTCATGGTACCGCTTTGAGTACCTGCTTGAAAACTGCACCCTCGCGGTGCTCGCGCGCGATGAGGACGAGGACGTTCAGCTCATCCGCCAGCGCGATGTGCTAGCGGAGAAGTACGGCGCGAAGGTTGTGATCCTGAAACACGACCCCGTCGCCGCAAGCTCCAGCGATATCCGCGAGAGGCTGCGCTTCGGCATCGGCTCGGAGCTGCTGCCGGACAGCGTGTATTCCGAGATAATCCGCCGCCATTATTATGACGCGCGGCCGGAGCTGAGCTGGCTGCGGGCAAAGGTGATGCCGTATCTCACCGAGAATCGCGTAGCGCATGTCCTTGGCTGCGAGAACGAGGCCGTCAGTCTCGCAAACCGCTGGGGCGAGGATCCTGAGCGCGCCGCGGTGGCCGGAATACTGCATGATATCACGAAGAAGCTCAGCGCCGAAGAACAGTTGAAATTGTGCGAAAAGTATGGTATCATCAACGACGCCGCCGAGGTCGCAAACCCGAAGCTGCTGCATGCCAAGACAGGCGCGGCCTTCGCGAGGGAGCTGTTCGGCATCGAGGACGATATATACGGCGCGATCCGTTGGCACACCACCGGCAAGCCGGACATGACGCTTCTGGAGAAGATAATATATCTTGCCGACTTCGTGGAGCCGACGCGGGATTTCCCAGGCGTTGAAGAGCTGCGCGAGCTGTGCTTTGAGGATATAGACGCGGCCATGGCCAAGGGGCTGGAGATGAGCCTTGAGTTCATCCGCTCCGGCGGCGCGGAGCCGTATAAGGACAGCGTTGAGGCCTGCGAATGGTACGCCGCGCTGGTTGATTGATTTTAATTAGGAGGCAAAACAAATATGCTTACTTCCGCTGAAATAGCCGCCATTGCCGCAAAGGCTCTGGACGATAAAAAGGCAAGAGACATCAAGGTTCTGAAAACCGATAAGCAGACCGTGCTGGCCGATTACTTCGTCATCTGCAACGGCACCTCGTCCACGCATATCAAGGCGCTGGTCGACGAGGTGGACAAGCAGCTCTCCGAGGCGGGTGAGCCGCCCATACGCCGTGAGGGTCTGCGCTCCGATATATGGGTGCTGATGGACTTCGGCTGCGTCATCGTCCATGTGTTCACCGACGAGGCCAGAAAGTTCTATAATCTTGAGCGCCTCTGGAGCGATGCGGAGGAGGTCGATCCCTCATCCCTTCCGCGCCCCTGATTACAGGGGCTTCCGGAAACAGATTCTATAAATTAAAGAGGGATTGATCAAAATGAAATACGATTTTACAGCGATAGAAAAGAAATGGCAGGCAAGATGGGAAGAGACCAAGCCCTATGCCGCCGTCACCGGCAGCGATAAGCCCAAGTTCTACGGCCTTATCGAGTTCCCGTACCCCTCCGGTCAGGGACTGCATGTCGGCCATCCGCGCCCCTTCACCGCGATGGACATCGTCACGCGCAAAAAGCGCATGGAGGGCTATAATGTCCTGTTCCCGATCGGCTTTGACGCTTTCGGCCTGCCGACCGAGAACTACGCTATCAAGAACCACATCCACCCTGCAATAGTCACCAAGGACAATATCGCAAACTTCACCAGCCAGCTCAAAATGCTGGGCTACGGCTTCGACTGGGATCGCGCCGTCGATACCACCGACCCGAAGTATTATAAGTGGACGCAGTGGATATTCCTCCAGATGTTCAAGAATGGTCTTGCCTACAAGACCACCATGCCCGTCAACTGGTGCACCAGCTGCAAGTGCGTGCTTGCAAACGAAGAGGTCGTTGACGGCGTGTGCGAGCGCTGCGGTGCTCCGGTCATCCGCAAGGAGAAGAGCCAGTGGATGCTGAAGATCACCGCCTACGCCCAGCGCCTGCTCGACGATCTGGACGATGTCGATTACATTGAGCGCGTCAAGATCCAGCAGCGCAACTGGATCGGCCGTTCTACCGGTGCGGAGATAACCTTCAAGACCAACATCGGCGACGAAGTCACCGTTTACACCACCCGTGCCGACACCCTGTTCGGTACGACCTATATGGTCATCTCGCCCGAGCACCCGCTGCTCAAGCAGTGGCAGCCGCATATCGCCAACTGGAGCGACGTTGAGGCCTATCAGGCCGAGGCCGCCCGCAAGTCCGATTTTGAGCGCGGCGAGCTGAACAAGGACAAGACCGGCGTCCGGCTCGACGGCATCGAGGCCATAAACCCCGTAACTCACAAGAATCTGCCGATCTTCGTCTCCGACTACGTCCTCATGGGCTACGGCACCGGTATCGTCATGGGCGTTCCGGGGCACGACCAGCGCGACTGGGAGTTTGCCACCAAGTTCGGCCTGCCGATAATCGAGGTCGTCTCCGGCGGCGACGTGACCAAGGAAGCCTTCGTCGCAAAGGACGACAGCGCCATCATGGTCAATTCCGGTTTCCTCAACGGCATGACCGTTAAAGAGGCCATCCCCGCGATGAAGAAATACGTTGTGGAGCAGGGCTTCGGCAAGGAGAAGGTCAATTATAAGCTGCGCGACTGGGTATTCTCCCGTCAGCGCTACTGGGGCGAGCCGATCCCCCTCGTCAACTGCCCGAAGTGCGGCTGGGTCCCCGTTCCGGAGGAGCAGCTGCCCGTCGTGCTGCCGCAGGTCGAGAGCTATGAGCCGACTGACGACGGCGAAAGCCCCCTCTCCAAGATGACCGACTGGGTCAACACCACCTGCCCATGCTGCGGCGGCCCCGCCATGCGCGAGACTGACACCATGCCCCAGTGGGCCGGCTCCAGCTGGTATTTCCTGCGCTACATGGATCCGCACAACGACAAGGAGCTTGCGAGCAAGGAAGCTCTTGAATACTGGTCTCCGGTCGACTGGTACAACGGCGGCATGGAGCACACCACGCTGCACCTGCTATACAGCCGCTTCTGGCATAAGTTCCTGTACGACATCGGCGTCGTGCCCACCAAGGAGCCGTATGCCAAGCGCACCAGCCACGGCATGATCCTCGGCGAGGGCGGCGAGAAGATGTCCAAATCCCGCGGCAACGTCGTCAACCCGAACGACATCGTCGCGCAGTACGGCGCGGACACCATGCGCCTGCACATCATGTTCATCGGCGACTTCGAGAAGGCAGTTACGTGGTCGAACGACGCCGTCAAAGGCTCCAAGCGCTTCCTTGACCGCTGCTGGAACCTCATGGATATCGCGGCCGACGACGAGAAAGTCTCCGCCAAGAACGAGTCCATCATCCACAAGACCATCAAGAAGGTCACTGAGGATATCGACAGCCTCAAGATGAATACCGCTATCGCCGCGCTCATGACCATGGTCAACGAGTTCTACTCCAACGGCCTGACCAAGGGCGACCTTGAGCAGCTTCTGCTCATGCTCAGCCCCTTCGCGCCGCACATGGTGGAGGAGATGTGGGAGCTGACCGGCTACGCCGCAAAGACCGGCAAGATGGCCATGCAGATGCCCTGGCCGAAGTACGACGAGGCCAAGACACATGACGCCACCCGCCAGATGGCCGTGCAGGTCAACGGCAAGCTCCGCAGCACCATCACCGTCGCCGCCGACGCGGATGACGAGCACGTCATCGCAACAGCTTGTGCCGACGAGAAGATAAAGCGCCAGATGGAGGGCATGCAGCTTGTAAAGACCATCGTTGTCAAGAACAAGCTTGTCAATCTCATCCTCAAGCCCGCAAAGTAATTATTGACAACGGGACTTTAAGCAGGTATAATAGTAACGTTGAAAAGCCAATTCATTGGCCCTTGAGGTGCCGCATGGCACTTTTGGAGGGAGGGAAATAAATGTCTGAAATATATGTCAAGGAGAACGAGTCTCTGGACAATGCTCTTAAGAGATTCAAGCGCAGCTGCGCTAAGTCCGGCGTTCTGGCCGACCTGCGCAAGAAGGAGTACTACCAGAGCCCCAGCGTCAAGCGCCGCAAGAAATCCGAGGCCGCTCGCAAGAACAAGAATAAGCGCTACTATTGATCAATAAAAACGCAGCATCAAAAGATGCTGCGTTTTTATATGCCCGCTCCGTATTTTTCTGCCAAAATGCAGTGCTGCAGCCCTGCGCCTGATTGACTTTTTGCACAAAAGTTGTTAAAATAAACACTAAGCAGAACTTTATTTTACATAAGGAAGTGGTTTTATGAATCTGACTCCTGAGCAGCAGGCTCTGCTCAACGGCGAAAAAGGCGAGATGATGGCCAAAGTCATGAAGACCCTTGTCATGTATGGCGACACATTTGGCGCGGAGCGCATGGTTCCCGTCACCAGCGAGTATGGCCATACAGTCATTTCATACGGTCTGGCCGCGCTCAAGCCTGTTTATGACCTATTTGACCGGCTCATCGACGCGGGGCTGACCAACGGTCAGAAGTTTACCGCGGATCCGCGCCCGCTGGATAAGAATGTGCCGACAAGCTTTCTTGAGGACATCGTGTTCAAGAAAATAATGTACACCCAGCAGGATCGCTTTGAGGAGCAGCTCCGCAAGCTCGGCATCACGGATGAGGACGCCTATTCCTGCACCTGCTATGTCGATCAGATGGGGAACAAGCCCAAGAAGGGCGACGTGCTCAGCTGGGCGGAAAGCTCCGCTGTCGTGTACGCAAACTCTGTCCTCGGCGCGCGCTGCAACCGCAACTCCGGCATGATCGAGCTGATGGGCTCCATCGCGGGCTTCGTGCCTGAATTCGGCCTGCTGACCGACGAGGGGCGCAAGGCCACATGGATAATCGACGTCAGGTGTGAGCATAAGCCCGAGGCGCAGCTGCTCGGCTCCGCGATCGGCATGAAGGTCATGGAGGAAGTGCCGTATGTCAGAGGTCTCGACAAGTGGCTCGGCACGGAGCTTGACGACGAGGCATGTACATATCTGAAGGACTTCGGCGCGGCGACGGCCTCCAACGGCGCGGTCGGCCTGTTCCATATCGAGAACCTGACTCCGGAAGCGAATGAGCAGGGCGAGGCGCTCATCAAGGAGGGCGCGCAGGTGTACGTCATTGACGACGCCGAGCTTCAGCGCGTGCAGGATAACTATCCGGTCATCTGGAAGGACAAGAACGCGAAGCCGGAGCTGTGCTTTGTCGGCTGCCCGCATATGACGCTCAAGCAGATGGAGGACTGGGCGGACGCGATAGGCGAGAAGCTCAAGGCCAACGGCATGGACAAGATAAGCGTCCCGACCGTGTTTACCGCGTCTCCGGCGGTCATAAAGGAGCTGAACAAGGGCGTCTACGCATCGAAGCTCGCCAGCTACGGCGTGATCGTCAGCTATATCTGCCCGCTGATGTACATGAATAACCCGCTGTGCAAGAAGAAAGCTGTCATCACTTCGTCCAACAAGCTGCGCACATATACGAGCGCGCGGTTTTATAAGGAGAACGAGATACTTGACATCATCACGGCCAAGGAGGAGAAGAAATGAAGCAGTTCAAAGGACGGGTCATAGTTCCCGGAACATGTACGGCGGAGGCTCTGGTGAGCCACGGCGGCTTTA
>OGXW01002931.1_pt1 | contig 11698 bp, 8 predicted proteins | sample 1576341 | NCBI WGS metagenome assembly OGXW01 (sample SAMEA3541592, study PRJEB24748) | human gut metagenome | biome: human gut; feature: human-associated habitat; material: faeces | place: China | collected 2012
ACTGATGACAAGAAGGAAAATTTTCGAAAAAATTTCAATTCAGCCGGCCGAAATTGAAAATCCTAATCTTGTTTACAAGTTTGGTACAAAAGGTGTAAGTCGCCTATCAGAAAATGAATGGGACATTTGCAAGAAAATTTACCATAAGCTATCGGAGAATATTGACGAGGAATGTGTTTACGGTTTTGTTGGTGCATTTGATAACAAATACATTTTTGGTGATAACCTCATCTCGCCAGCCTCAATAAATAGCATAAAAAATGTATTTTTTAGAAGTCCTTGTACAATCGAACATGCGAGCGCAAACTTCTTCTTTGAAAAGTATCTTCCGTGCTTCAAAAGTCAGACAGAGGGTCTCATCTTTTTGTTTACCCTATTATTAAGCACTTGCATATCACGATTTGGTAACTTAGGCACTGATCGACCGTCATTTATTTTGGCTGTTATAGGTCGCACAGGTAGCTATAAAACTTCTACGGTTCAAGCTACACTCAATCCATACAACACAGAAAATTTTAGTGTTTGTTCTTTTGAAGACACAGTTGCCAGTATTATAGCAACCTTAAAACAGTCGCGTGATATGATCACAATTGTTGATGATTTTTATACAAATACTGACAGAGAAATAACTGCCAAGCTTGAAAAAATTATACGTCTTAACGGTGACAAATCATCAGTTGCTAAGAAAATGAGCGGTAAGAAAATCGTATCCGAATCGTCTGACACAATCACAGTTGTCACCGGTGAACAGATTCCGAAAGTGCGATTTTCGTCGATCCCTCGTATGCTCATTATCGACTTCCAAGAGGCAGTCAATTTGCAGGCATTAACGGAGTTACAGGCCTCACAAGCTGAGTTCAGAGGTGCATTGGCTGATTTTATTCAATACACATTAGATAGCGACTTTTGTATTAAATTGAGGCAAACATTCTTGGATCATCGAGATAGCATTATGCATCACGAAGCTCCGAAATGGCACGCACGTTATACATCAATGTGTTGTTGGTTTTTGGCAATTTACGATATGTTTTGCGAATATTGCACTGTGAAAAATATATCTTTCGCCAACATCAGTGATTTTCCATCAAACATTCGTCACTACATCGCCGAGCAAAGCAAGCGTTATCTTGAAAACGACAGCATCTTCATATTTTTCAAGACACTTGAATCATTACGTGTCGAAAACAAGTTACATACAATAAATACATCAAAAATCACCAATGACACACTAAAAACAGATATTTTATACGACGATAACTATGTTTGGATTGAAAGCGTTAATGTTTTTGCTAAAATCAAACTTGTATGCCAAAATGAAGGCATTTTGTTTGATTTATCTCGGCTAGAGCTTTACCAAAAATTAGAAAGTGAAAAATTACTTATAACAAAGGATAATCGTCGTTCATACGAATATCGAAAAGGACAATTTAGGCAATCCGTTATATGTTTGCCAAGAAATAATATCAACCGCTATTTTGCTGATGATAAGGAGGACATCAAACTATGAGTACTGAAAGCGAAAATCTATACACAAAGAATGATCAACTAATAGCACAAATTTATGATAACCTTTCGGGAGAGAATAAATCAGAAGAAGCAATTTCGCTTCTTCTAAATCCCAACCATATCTCACCAACAGAACAGGTAAAAATTCTTGGACTATTAGGTGAAAAGGATGAAAGATTTCATTCTTTGCTCATCAAAACAGTATTAAATAATATTAATATTTTAGACAATAACGAATCGTTTAAAATAATTAATAATCATTTTATACAACTGGTAAATCAAGCCTATTTACTTAATGATAACGCAATAATGAAGATTTGTCAAGATTTATTTTATCTTATAAGTCAAGGTGTCGCTGCATTTTATCCATACATTTGGATACTGCTAAAAAACCATGGTCATATCACAACATACACCGACAAGAAATTAAGAACCATCAACCATTATGCAGTCGTTTTCAGTTTCGATGGGTACAATGCTAAATCCATCCGAGAAATACTCAAAAGCAACTGTATATTATGCTCAGAACAAGCACTCAGTGCATTTAAAACAGTAAAAGCAAAGAAAGAACAAGCATATTCACAATGTGCAAAAGCATTGCTATATATCATGATTCAAGCTTTTAAGAAACAACAGCCGGACTATGATAAATTTGACGAATACTTATCGGATGTTCCAAATAAGTATCGCGAAGAACTTCGTTGCGATTCATTATCAAGAAATTCCGAAAGGCTGTATGCTAATTTGTATAGTTTCTTTGAGAGTGGCGATCACAAACAAGTTTATGGCTTGTAATTGCTGAAGCCGATATGTAACTGCCCTTGTTTCATTTATGTATTATTTTCATAGAGGAGGAAAACACAATGCAGAAAAGTATTTTATATTTAGACAAAAAACAAGGGCAGACATATCATGCCATATTCAAAAATAATCATGGGAGGCGGTTATACATACAACTACAAATTAATAATAATGAAATTTTCATTTCAGATTGTTTTTACACCGACAGACCTGCAAGGAACGGACATCATGCCGTTCCCTGCAAATTTCATACTTCACACTGTACTTGTGACAGTTTAATTGATGTATTCAAAAATGAGCTTGACAAAACATTTTTCGGAATTGAATTTTCCGATACCGAAAACAAGTTGTCAACAAAAGGATATATCAAATTAAAAACACAAGTCAAAACAAAATATAAATTTTTAATTCTTGTAAACGATAATAATACATATAAAACAAGACTAAAAAATCGTATTCACAGGTCGATTTTGCTTGAAATCGTTCGCAGTGGAAACAAAGGAACAATTACCGATTGTCACTACAGCGACAGAACATACAAGCGAAACAACGCATACATAACACCGTCAGGACTGACAAGTATTACTTTTGATTTTAGTCTTTACAACATATTAAAAATAGTCAATTCTGAGCTTAATTGTGATTTTACCGATGTTATCATCACGCAGGACAGTTTTGACTTTAACGATTCTCCCCTACCGATTTGCGGGAGTATTTAGACAAACCATACACCGCATAAAATAAACTAAAAACGGAGGTAATCATAATGTCGGAATACACGGATATAAGAAACAATACATATCAAATACATCAGCGTTCGCTTGTGAATACTTCTCAAGCGGAGCAACAAAAGCAAGAAATTATAGAAGAATTGTATCGTATCTTTGATAAGAAATAATTTTATTAAAATCTGAAAGGAGGAAGCAAAGATGGCGATTGCGTTATACGCAAGAAAATCAATAGAACGTGAAAACAGTATTTCATGCGAAACACAGATAGAATACTGCAAATCAGTAATCAAGCCTGATGAACGCAGTGAGAAAACCATTGAATTTATCGACAACGGATATTCGGGCGGCAATGTTGACCGTGACGGTTTTCAAAAAATGATGCGTCAAATTGAACGTGGCAAAATAAGCAAAGTTATTGTATACCGTCTTGACCGTATCAGCAGAAGTCTTTCGGATTTTGTGGGTATTTTGGAAACACTCAAAAAGCATAATGTTCAGTTTGTTTCCTCTCAAGAATCCTTCGACACGTCAAGTCCGTACGGTGAAATGATCGTGAAAATACTTATGGTATTCGCCGAATTTGAACGCAAAAGTATAATTGAACGCGTCAAACACGCATATGCTTACAGAAGTGAAATGGGACTGTATATGGGCGGTCGCCGTCCGTACGGTTTTAATTTAAAAGATACTGTCATTAATAACGTAAAAACAAAAATGTTTGAGCCTGTTGCGAATGAAATTGAGCAGATAAAATACATTTTTGAAAATTATTCAATACCGAATGTAACGTTGCGGCGGCTTATGGATAATTTGATTGACAACAACATTTCAGCCACCACAGGCAGTTGGTCCACAGCAAAACTGTCAAACATCATAAAAAATCCAATCTATGTAAAGGCTGATAACGCCATATACGAATACTACTCAAAACGCAATGCCAACATCATGAGCGACATCAATCAATTTGACGGCTTGCACGGAATACAAACCTACGGCAAATCAAAGCATACTGCGGATGATATGTCGGATATTAAAATAGTGGTTATGCCGCATGATGGTATTATAAATTCTGACCTATGGCTAAAATGTCAGAAGAAAATTGAGAAAAATAAAAAGCTCGGCAATTCCATCAACAACTCTACAAGTTGGCTCGGCGGTAAAATTGCTTGTAAGCAATGCGGCAGAACAATGACCGTAACAAAAGGCGGTAAGAAAAAAGACGGCACACAAACACGTTATTTCAGTTGTACAGGCAAGTCGCATAATCGCATATGTAACGGTCCTAAAGTGACGCTGTATGCCGACAGCTTAGAAGATATGGTATATAACCTTATCGCCGAAAAACTCCAGTCACTGAAAGGCTCTCGCAAAAAGATTTCAACCGATAATTCAAACAAGATTAATCTGCTGAAAAATCAGCTTAGCGAAATTAAACAGTCACAAGAAAAGATTGTTAATATGCTTCTGGACGACAGTTTTAAATCGGATATGAAATCACTTCTGAATGAAAAAGCCAAAAAGTTGTCCGAAGAAAGTAAGGCGATTACAGAAAAAATCGAAGATCTTGAAAGTGAAGAAAATGAAATAATCAGTGTTATAAACCTATCACAAAAGTGGAAAAACGCAAACGCAGACGAACGCAAAGCCGTTTGCAATGTACTTATACATAAAATATTCATATGCGAAGACGGCACTTGTGAAGTAGTATGGAATATATAATAAAAAGCACCTATTTTCGATTATGAAAATAGGTGCTTAATTTTATAAATATCTGCCTGTTATACTTTTTTTATTCAATTTTATTTCCTGCGGTGTTCCGCTTGCAATGATTTTACCGCCATTTTCACCGCCTCCCGGTCCCATATCTATAACATAATCGGCATTGCGAATTACGTCAAGGTCGTGTTCAATGACAATTACGGTTGCACCGTTATCCAAAAGTGCCTGAAAAACTTTGAGCAATACCTGTACATCTAACGGATGCAAACCGATTGACGGCTCATCAAACACGAAAACAGAATCACTCTGTATCTTTCCAATCTCACTTGCCAGTTTCAATCGTTGTGCTTCACCTCCGGATAGGCTCGGTGTTTCCTCGCCAAGTGTCAGATAACCAAGTCCCAACTGTTTTAGCGTATTCAGCTTTTGGCTGACGGTTTTCATATCCTTGCAAAATTCAACAGCTGTGTTTATATCCATATCCATAAGTTCAGGAAGAGAAACACTTTCACCCGCTTTATTTGTAAGCTTCACATCATAAGCAATTCTTGAGTAACGTGAGCCGTGACAATCAGGACATTGAATATTTACATCCGGAAGAAATTGTACGTCAAGACTGACAACACCTGTACCGTCACAACCCGAACACCGTAATGAGCCTGTATTGTACGAAAAATCCCTTGCCTTATAGCCTTTATTTTTTGCGTCCTCGGATTTTGCGTAAAGTTTTCGCAATTCATCGTGAACACCTGCATAGGTAGCCACCGTAGAACGAACATTAATTCCGATAGGTGTTGCGTCAATCAGCTTGATACGTCGTATACCCTCAGCGCTAACATCTCTGATATGCTCCGGCAACGCATGACCGCTGATGTTTGCATCAAGTGCGGGAATAAGGCTTTCCAGCACCAAAGTCGTCTTGCCCGAACCCGACACTCCTGTTACAACGGTAAGTCTGCCTTTGGGAATGTCAACTTCCAACGGCTTGACCGTATGTATTTGAGATGTGGACAAATGAATATTTCCGTTTACGAACATTTCTTCCTTTGCGGCACATGACCTTAGTTTTGTTTCGGCTTTACCGGATATAAAAGGTCCTATTTGAGAAGCGGGGTTTGCTTCCACATCTGCGATTGTACCTTGTGCAATCACATGACCGCCATTTGCCCCCGCTTCCGGTCCCATTTCCACAATCCAGTCTGCCTCTTTCAAAATCTGCGTGTCATGGTCTACCAAAATAACCGAATTGCCGTCCGATACAAGATCGTGCATAACACCTGTAAGTCCGACAATATTAGATGGGTGCAAACCGATTGACGGCTCATCCAACACATAAAGAACACCTGTGGTGCGGTTACGCACGGCACGGGCAAGCTGCATACGCTGACGTTCGCCTGTCGAAAGTGTGGCTGCCGAACGGTCAAGAGTCAGATAGCCAAGACCTAAATCAATTAATCTTTTCGCCATACTTTCAAAAGTTTCACAGATACTTTCAGCCATAGGTTTCATCTCATCAGGCAGGCTTGTCGGAACACCACGCACCCAATCCACAAGTTCGGAAAGTGTCATAGTGCAAACTTCATCAAGCGATATTCCTCTTAATTTCGGTGCACGGGCGGCGGCAGAAAGACGTGTTCCGTGACATTCGGGACAAATATCCTCTTTCAAAAATTTTTCTACTCGCTTCATGCCTTTTTCGTCTTTGACTTTTGCGAGAGCATTCTCCACCGTGTAAACAGCATTAAAATATGTAAAATCCAATTCACCTGCATTTTCCGTATTTTTGGATTTGTAAAAAAGGTGTTTTTTAACCGCCGGACCGTGATAGACAATATCTTTTTCCTGTTCCGTCAAGTCACGGAACGGTACATCTGTACGCACCCCCATCTCACGGCAAACGTCCGTCATTAATGACCACATCAAGCTGTTCCACGGAGCAACTGCACCATCATCAATCGTAAGAGAGTCATCAGGCACAAGTGATGCCATATCAACGGTGTGAACAATTCCTGTACCACCACATTTTTGACAAGCACCTTGTGAATTGAATGCCAACTCCTCTGCCGACGGTGCATAAAAATGAACGCCACATTCCGAGCAGACTAATTCCTTCCCTGCGGCAACCGCCAGTGACGGTTTTAAGTAATGTCCGTTTGGGCAACGGTGGTTTGATAAACGTGAATACATAAGTCGCAAACTGTTTAGCAACTCCGTTCCCGTTCCGAATGTACTGCGTATTCCTGGTATACCGGGACGCTGATGTAATGCAAGTGCGGCGGGTACATAAAGCACCTCATCTACACTTGCTTTCGATGCCTGTGTCATTCGGCGGCGAGTGTAAGTAGACAGCGCTTCCAAATAGCGCCGAGAACCCTCTGCATATAATACACCCATTGCAAGAGAGGACTTACCCGAGCCTGACACTCCTGCAATACCTACAATTTTCCCCAACGGAATATCTACATCTATATTTTTAAGATTGTGGACTTTTGCTCCACGAATAAGTATTTTTTCTATCATTGGTTTTACTCCTAAATATCTTTTCCAAAAACACACTGAAAAAAGCATATCACAAGCATATCTATTTTGTCAATATTCTGCTAAAAATCGGAAAGAAGAAAACAAAGTAAGCGAATGGGATATATAGGTATTTTTATATATTGCGTTTGTGTTGTCGATATGCTATAATATTTTCAAAAGAGGTGAGATTCATGGACTTTTTAATAATGAATAGAGATACCGTTGTGGCAGAATGGATAGATAACAAATTAAATCTGATTAAGCCGTCACTTGCTCCAATGTATTTGGAACTTACAAGCAATGTTCCGAAGTGGCTTGAAACAAGAGCTATCGACTCACACAGAGCAAATTCAAGACTTCTTAAAAAGGCTTTGCGTCTTACCGAACGTGACGATATAGGCTCTGTTTTATCAGTGAATGCAGTCACCATTACGGATAATTATTGGATAAAACCGATTAACAGCGACCTTTGCTATGCCGATGTTCGTTTTGACAACGACTATTTTGCCACACTTGCTTTAACCGGCAGTTACGACAGTTTTAATCGAGCGGCGCATAGCAAAAGTACAAAAACTCCCGAACTTACCAATATAGGTAGCTTTGAAAAGTGTTGGAAACTGATTAACGGCGATTGGTGGATGTATAAAAAGGCTAATCACGATGAAATGTTTTCAGAATTTTTCATATATCAACTCGGAATGGAATTAGGCTTTAATATGGCTGAATACAAACGTGGCAATGGTGTTATTAAAACAAAGGATTTTACCGATAATGCCATGGTTAATTTTGAGCCTGCATTTAATTTTATGAATGACTGCGAGGACTATATACAAACTCTTGAGACATTAAAAGACCTTTGCCCTAATTGCATATGCGATTATGTGAAAATGTTGTTTCTTGATACAATATGTGCAAATCCTGATAGGCATACATTTAATTTCGGTATTCTGCGTGATATTGATACAGGTGATGTTTTGGGTTTAGCACCGAATTTTGACAATAATATGGCACTTATATCAAGAGGTTATCCTAAAAATATTAAGAGAAAAAATGATATATTCGTAAGTTTATTTAACGAACTGCTTGAATTTGATAACAGATTGAAAAAATATATTCCACCTCTGACAGAAGAAATTATTTTAAAAGTTATAAAATCAGTCGGGATGCGTGTCAGAAGTAAGGAAATAACTGAATTTATTATGAACGGATATAATCAGATAGAGCAATAAATAGAAGTACGGACATATTTGATTATCAGCATAAAATAGTACAAGGCTATGTCTGTACTCTACCGGGCTCATATAACCGAGAGATTTTTTTATTCGTTTTGTGTTATACCAATCAATATAGCTGTTAAGCTCATTTATGAAATCATCCATCGTGACACCTATCCATGAACGTCCATAAAACATTTCATTTTTTAATCTACCGAAAAATCCTTCGCAAGCTGCATTATCAGGTGAACAGCCTTTTTTTGACATAGACCGTGTTAGCCCGGCAACTCGCATCTGTTCTATCCATCCGGACCATCGATAATGGCACCCTCTATCCGTATGTACAAGAGGATGTTCATATGGTGCCAATGTGCTAATAGCATCTTCGAGCATTTTGTTGACCAAGATAGAATCTGGAGTTGTTCTGATATTCCATTTTACAACCATACCATCAAAACAATCAATAATCGGAGACAAATATACCTTCCCGGCAGGAATGGCAAATTCGGTTATATCGGTTAACCATTTTGTATTAGGACGTTCTGCGTGAAAATCCCTATTAATTATATTGTCTACCTCCGGTGTGATTTCACCTTTATATGAGCTATATTTTTTTATACGTTTTATTGGTACTGTTAAATTTTCTTCTTTCATAATACGTCGTACAATTTTCTCTGAAACAGTAACACCTATTTTCTTGAGTTCTTCGTAAATACGTCTATATCCATAGCAATTTCTGTTTTTTTGAAAAATCATTTTTATTTGTACACGGATTTTTGCATATTTGTCAGGGCGTTTCATCACAGACTTCTGATAATAGTAACTACTTTTCGCCATACATAGACATTTTAAACGCTGCTGCAGTGGATACTTATCTTCAACGGCATCAATAACCACTACTTTTTCATGATTTTTCAGTTTCATCATATTGATGCCTTGATCTTTTTTTAATAAACCTAAAGCTTCTTTTAGTATATCTACTTCCATTTGTAATTGTTTGATTTGATCCTGCAATTCTGAGATATCCTGTTGCTCGGAAGGTTCTATATTAAAATCTATATTTTCTCTTTTTATTTGTTTCTTAGATGACATAAGACCTGCCACTCCAAATTTCTTATATTTGCGGTACCATGAATATATACTGGCACGACTGTAACCAATATCTCTTGATACATATTCTACACCTTCACCAAGAGAAAAGCAACGTTTAATTACATCTAATTTTAAACTTATATCAGGATTGCGCGGATGATTTGGTTTATTAATATATTTTTGTTTGATTATATATTCTTTATCAAGTGAACCATGATAATCGGTAATGTCTGCTATTTTCTTTCTGTACCACTCATACAAGGTATGCCTTGATGGATAACCAAGAAGTGTTACTACTGCTTGTACTGATCCCAATCGTTCAAATTCCTTCAACGCTCGCTCTTTCTGTTCTTTTGTATACATTTATTTTACTCCTTTAGGAGTCCAAGAATATGTCCGCACCCCCGAGTGTGAGAAAAAGTCTGTAAAAAATAATCCTTCTATGATAGAATATAAATAAATCATAGGAGGAATTTTTTTATGGCAAGACGTAGACGAGAAAGAATGAGTGAAGGAAAGAAGAATATCATTGCCGGATTGATTCAGGAATACAACATCAAGACAGCAGAAGATATTCAAGAGGCACTAAAGGATCTGTTAGGCGGTACTATTCAGGAAATGATGGAAGCTGAACTGGATGAGCATTTAGGTTATGATGAATATGAACGCAGTGACAATCCTGATTATCGAAATGGAGTAAAACATAAAAAACTTCGTAGTTCTTATGGGGAAATCCCTATTGATGTTCCACAAGACCGTGACGGTGATTTTGAACCGCAGATAGTCCCTAAGCGAAAGAAGGACATATCAGAAATAGAACAAAAAATCATTGCTATGTCGGCAAAAGGTATGACAACAAGACAAATTTCTGATATTGTGGAAGATATATATGGTTTTGAGGTAAGTGAAAGTATGGTAACCGCAGTTACAAATAAAATATTACCTCAAATAGAAGAATGGCAACAACGCCCTTTATCAGCTGTGTATCCGATAGTTTTCATTGATGCAATCCACTTTTCGGTTCGTGATGAGCATATAGTGAAAAAGATAGCTGCATACATAATTCTTGGCATAAATGACGAAGGTAAGAAGGAAGTTTTAAGCATAACCATTGGCGAAAATGAGAGTGCAAAATATTGGCTAGGAGTTTTAAATGAACTCAAAAATCGTGGTGTTAGAGATATATTAATATTATGTGCAGACGGTTTATCAGGAATAAAAGAATCAATAGCAGCGGCATATCCAAATACGGAGTATCAGCGTTGCATTGTCCATCAAGTGCGCAATACATTGAAATATGTAGCGGAAAAAGACAAAAAAGCATTTGCAAATGATTTAAAGAGTATATACCATGCACCGAACGAAGAAAGCGGATACGAACGTATGCAGAGTGTCACAAAAAAATGGCAAGAAAAGTATCCTAATGCGATGAGAAGATGGGAAGAAAATTGGGATGTTTTATCACCGATGTTCAAATTTTCAGCAGAAGTCAGAAAAGTTATGTATACAACAAATGCAATAGAAAGCCTTAATAGCGTACTTCGTCAATTGAATAGCCAAAGGAGCGTATTTCCGAGCGATACAGCCCTTTTAAAGGCACTGTATTTGGCAACCTTTGAAGCAACAAAGAAGTGGACAATGCCACTTAGAAATTGGGGCAGAGTTTACGGAGAACTGTCAATTATGTATGATGGACGACTTGTTTAGCATATATTTTTACATTTGTATAGTGTAAAAAATACGGTCTTTTACAAGACCGCTCTTGACGCGGGAGAAAATCCGTGCTATATTACAAAAAGGCAGATAAGCTGAATTTTGCTTATCTGCCCAAATAAAACTAAGTATTTTATCATAGAAAAATTAATTTACAGAAATAATCTCACATACTCGAATTTCCGGAACCGAAGCCTTGAGACCCAAAAAGAAAGGTCGTAAGAAAACATTGGATATTAAGGAGTTTAAAAAGCCTTCTAACCCTATTGAAGTAAAGTCTGTAGATACAAGTGCTGAACACGTCAAAGAACTTGAAGATGAATTATTAAAACTCAGAATAGAGAATACATATTTAAAAGAATTGAGGAGACTGCGTTTAGAGGAGGAAACTCTTCTGAAAAA
>OGXW01002944.1_pt1 | contig 11662 bp, 8 predicted proteins | sample 1576341 | NCBI WGS metagenome assembly OGXW01 (sample SAMEA3541592, study PRJEB24748) | human gut metagenome | biome: human gut; feature: human-associated habitat; material: faeces | place: China | collected 2012
GAAAAATGCCATCGTGCTGGAATTTAAGAATGCAGCTTATGTATGTTCCGCACAGATGATCCTGAAGCTCGGCATTGGAACGGTTGCATTGGTTGGTAGTATCCTGCTTGTAAATGGAGAGATCAATGTACTGACCTTGTTCGTGTTCCTGCTTGTTGTAACAAGAATGTATGAGCCTTTGCAGATTGCATTGCAGAACCTGTCCGCTCTGATCAGTCTGGAGCCGAGCTGTGAGCGTATGGATGAGATCCTGTCACACGAAGAGCAGACCGGCGCAGAGATACTGACGAACAAGGGCTATGATATTGTATTTGACCACGTGGCATTTGCCTATGACAGTGGCGAGCAGGTGCTCTCCGATGTCAGCTTCACGGCAAAGCAGGGGCAGGTAACAGCTCTGATCGGTCCATCTGGTGGTGGTAAGACAACCGTATCGAGACTGGCGGCAAGATTCTGGGATATCCAGAAAGGTACTGTTACAGTTGGAGGTATGGATGTATCGAAGGTCGAGCCGGAGACATTACTTTCCCTGTATTCCATCGTGTTCCAGGATGTGACACTCTTTAACAACACGGTTATGGAGAACATCCGGATCGGTCGCAAGGATGCAACGGACGAGGAAGTTATGGCAGCAGCCAGGCTTGCAAACTGTACGGACTTTATCGAGAAATTACCGGACAAATGGAACACCATGATCGGGGAAAATGGTTCCGAATTATCCGGTGGTGAGCGGCAGAGAATCTCCATCGCACGTGCATTCTTAAAGGACGCACCAATCATCTTGATGGATGAGGCAACCGCCTCGCTGGATGTGGATAATGAGTCCGTGATTCAGGAGTCCATCTCCAAGCTGATCCGGAACAAGACAGTTCTGATTATTGCACACCGTATGCGTACGGTCGATGGCGCGGATCAGATTGTCGTCCTGAAAGATGGTGTGGTAGCGGAACAGGGAACGCCGGCTGCTTTGAAGGAGAAGAAGGGTATCTACAAGCATATGGTCGATGTGCAGTTAGAGAGCGAACAGTGGAAATATAATTAAGGTATAAGAACGAGATGTGAAGACATTCCAGAGTATAGACTTTGGAGTGTCTTTTCTTTTACAAAGAAATGCAAATGCTATCTTGTCTGCGGATCAAAATAAGCATACAATAAGGACAGTGTTGGGGAAAGGGAGGAACGCTGACATGCGTTATTATATTGCAGATTTACATTTCTGCCATGAAAATTTGAATACACGTATGGACTGTCGCGGCTTTGAGAGCGGCGAAGCCATGAATGAATATATGATCGCACAGTGGAACTCACGTGTGCGGAAACGTGATGAAGTTGTAATCTTAGGAGATTTCTGTATTTCGAAAAAGGGTGAAGCAGCAAATGCCATTCTGGAGAGGCTGAATGGCAGGAAGTATCTGATCATCGGAAATCACGATTATTTTATTGCAAACAAACAATTTGATCCATCGCGTTTTGAATGGATTACGCATTATAGAGAAATCAATGATAACAATCGAAAGGTGATTCTCTGCCACTATCCGGTTATGTGCTACAACGGGCAGTACCGCCGGAATGCGAAGGGAGAACCGAAGACGTATATGTTGTACGGGCATGTACATAATACATATGACGAGTATCTGATCGATGAATTTCAGCGCCAGACGCGTGCATCCACGCGTCCGGTGCTTGGAAAAGCCGGCACGGAAGAAACGGTTTCCATCCCGTGCCAGATGATCAACTGTTTCTGTATGTTCTCGGATTATGTCCCGCTCACGCTCGATGAATGGATCGAAGTGGACCGGAAGCGGCGGGCAAGCATGAAGCGGGAGAGCGATTGTTAAGAATTTTTTCCCGGCGTCGAATCAATCCGGCTGTACCGGAAGTCACAGTGAGTTGCACCTTCTGCGATCGTCTGTGTCCGGACTAAGCGCATGTGCATCATGTCGGCAAGCACATAGTCCATGCGGCAGAGATATCTGGCGAGTTCGAAACATCCCTCATCCCGGCACAGACTGCAGATGCCGCATGTATGATAATCGTAGCCAAGCTCGAAATCATCATTCGCGCCGCCTTCTAAGATGTCAACGACCCAGTCATTTTCGTATTTGTGTTTATGGGAGTCGGCAGACCACTTTTTCCGGGCTGGAAGCTTCTTCGCATCGAGATAGCTGTCTGCATTTCCCATGACCTTGTGGAACAACTGATTAGCGGAGAGGCCGTCCTTATACAGGGCATAACATTCCTCCGGGGATAAGGTTGTGTTCCGGTTTAATGCGATGAAATATGCGCCCATGCAGTAGGAACTCATCAGCCGGGATTTGCCGATATCCTTGGCGCGCGTCAGGATGGCACGGTATTCCTGTTTGATCGCCTTGCTGTCAATCTGCAAATGCTGTCTTTTTGCCTGCTTCATGCAGGAGCTGTGATAAAAATATCCAAATAATTTCTGTGAGAATCCGTACTTCAACTAAATCATCCTTTCTTGGCAAAATCTATCTCAATGATTTGGCACATCTTGGACTTGTAATCCAAGCGTCGCTTCAATGCCGTGCATCAGCACATCCATCGCCTCTAAAAATGCCTGCTTCATCTCCTCGGTGAAGCCGTCCTTGCAGGTATCATCGGCGATCATCTCGCAGATCATCGAGAACTCAGACAGAGACAGCATGTAACATGTTTTTTCGGATAACTGATTCTTCGCAAGTCTGCGTACATATAATTCATGATAAAAGCGCGTTGCGAATTTGTTGCAGCGCGCGATATAAACTTTGCGGAAGTTCCGGATATAGGTGCCGGAATCATTCTTTAACAGCATGTGGAAGAGCTGCATATCATCTTCTAACAGCTCGAAAGTCCGGATGGATATGCGGGAATAGAATACCTGCATCAGCTGCTCGTCGGACATCGCCGAAAAGTCAATATCCAGCATGGACTCACTCAGTGCCATCAGCTTATTTCCGCTCTCTGCGAATATCTCGCCGAACATTTCTTCCTTCCCTGAAAAATGCTTGTATATCGCACCGGGGGTAATACCTGCCCGCGCAGCGATCTTTCGCATGGATGCTTCCTGATAGCCGCATTCCAAGAAAATCTCTTTCGCACTCTGTAAAATTGTTGCTCTGGTCGCTTTTGTGCTCTCGCGCATAATTGTACTCCTTTGGTAAACACTGTTTACTTTATAGCACAGGAAACGGGGAAATGCAAGGGGAATGTTGAGGTGAGGGAAAATAAAAAAGAAACGAGCAAGTCCTGTCAGGCGTAAGCCCTACCCGGTAAAAACCCGTTTCTTGTGTATCGATGGTATAACAAAACATAAAGGTTGTCAATTCGAATATTCAAAAAGAGGCATGACAATCGATAGATATGTGACTATAATAAAAAACAGGAAAAAGAAAGAGAGGAATAAAGGTATGAAGGTAATAACATTTCACAATCCGGATGAAGAGAATGGATATTTAAGTAATTGGTATCTGTCCGATTTTACAGTTGGTGATGTAAAATATACTTCTATGGAGCAGTATATGATGCACCAGAAAGCGGTTGTATTTGGAGACAATGAAATTGCAAAACAGATTCTTGCAACAGATGATGTCGCAGATATTAAGCAACTGGGACGAAAGGTGTCAGGTTATATAGATAATGTATGGAATGGCGTTCGCCAGATTATCATTTTTGAAGGACTTATGGCAAAATATTCACAGAATCCGGAGTTAGGAGAGAAGCTGAAAGCAACTGGAAATGCGATCCTTGCAGAGGCAGCAGTGAATGACAGAATCTGGGGCGTCGGATTGTCAATGAAAGATCCAAAAAGATTGGAACCAAAACAATGGAATGGACAAAATCTTATGGGATATGCAACAATGTTGGTACGAGAAAGAATTTAATTTTTTAGGGAACTTTTGTAGAAATTTGCAAAAGTTCCCTTTTTAATTATATCAAATCAATTTAATTTTATCATAAAAACAAAAATGATAAAATTAAACTTGACTTTGATAAAATTAAACAATATACTCAAACTATGTCAACAGAATATTATTGAGGTGATGTAATGAGACAATACGATTATCGAGAGAAGTGGAAAAAACTTTTAACACCGGAGATAGTGTCTTATATTGCACAAATTCATGAGTTTAGGGGGGAACAAAAGCTTTTTGTAGAAGCAAAGACAGATGCGCTAACACAATTGTGGGAGATAGCTAAGATTCAAAGTACGGAAGCGTCCAATAAAATAGAGGGTATTTATACATCTGATGAACGATTGCGGGCTCTTGTAAATGAAAAGACAAGACCGCAGACAAGAAATGAGAAGGAAATTGCGGGATATAGAGATGTACTAAATACGATTCATGATAGTCACGATCATATTCCGGTAAAACCATCTATAATATTGCAATTGCATAGGGATATGTATAAATTTGAGGGCTATGATTATGGCGGAAAGTATAAAATAGCGGATAACGTAATTGAAGAAGAAAATGAACATGGAGAAAAACGTGTACGTTTCAAGCCTGTGCCTGCATGGGAGACAGCAGAGGCGATGGAAAGATTATGTGAGGCATTTGATATTGCGATGGCAACACAGCAAATTGATCCGATTATATTGATTCCGATGTTTGTACTTGACTTCTTGTGTATTCATCCATTTAAGGATGGAAATGGAAGAATGAGCAGACTTTTGACATTGCTTTTGCTATATAGAGCAGGTTATATCGTTGGAAAGTATATTAGTATTGAAAAATTGATATCAGATACAAAGGAACTTTATTATGATAGTTTACAGCGAAGTTCGTATGGATGGTATGAGGAAGAAAATGATTATGAACCATTTACGAAGTACATGCTGGGAATTGTAGCTGCTGCATATCGGGATTTTTCATCAAGAGTAGCAATATTATCAAGAGATGGAATTTCAAAACCTGATCGTATACGCGAAATTATCAAAAGTACGATTGGAACGATTACGAAGACAGAAATTATGCGCAAATGTCCGGATATTAGTCAGGTGACAGTGCAAAGAGCTCTGGCGGAGCTTGTTGAGAAGGGTGAAGTATTGAAGTTAGGTGGCGGAAGATATACAAAATATACATGGAATAATGAATCATAGGACAGGAGAAATAAGAGGATGATTACAGGCGAGTTGAAAAACAAAATAGATGGTTTGTGGGATATATTTGCGGCCGGAGGATTGGTAAATCCGTTGGAGGTGATTGAGCAGATTACGTATCTCATGTTTATCCATGATTTGGATGATGTAGATAATACACGGGCAAAGGAAAGTGCTATGCTCGGATTACCATTTCAAAGTATCTTTGCAGAGGAAGTAAAGATTGGCGAAAGAACGATAGATGGAACACAATTAAAGTGGTCAGTATTCCATGATTTTCCGGCAGATAGGATGTATTCAATCATGCAGGAATGGGTATTCCCTTTTATAAAAACTTTGCATAGTGATAAGAACAGTGCATATTCCAAGTATATGGATGATGCAATATTTAAGTTGCCGACGCCATTGGTATTGTCAAAGGTTGTAGATTCATTGGATGAAATCTATAGTATGATGAATGAGATTCAGACAGCAGATGTTCGGGGAGATGTATACGAATATTTGTTGTCAAAGATTGCACAATCTGGCAGAAATGGGCAGTTTCGAACACCGAGACATATTATTCGGATGATGGTGGAAATGATGAATCCAACCGCAGATGAAGTAATATGTGATCCGGCATGTGGTACATCGGGATTCTTGGTTGCTGCAGGTGAATATTTGAAAGAAAATCGAAGAGATGAAATCTTCTTTGATAAAAAGAAAAAAGAACATTATATGAATCAGATGTTTCATGGGTATGATATGGATCGGACGATGCTTCGTATTGGGGCAATGAATATGATGACACATGGTATTGATAATCCGTTCATTGAATATCGAGATAGTTTATCAGATCAAAATTCGGATAAGGATATGTATTCGCTTGTATTGGCGAATCCGCCATTTAAGGGAAGTTTGGATGCAGAGTCAGTATCGGGTGATCTCTTGAAAGTGTGCAAGACGAAAAAAACGGAATTGCTGTTCCTTGCATTATTCTTACGAATTATGAAGATGGGGGGAAGATGTGCATGTATCGTACCGGATGGCGTTTTATTTGGTGGATCTACGGCACACAAGTCAATACGGAAAGAAATCGTAGAAAATCAGAGACTGGAAGCAGTAATCTCTATGCCTTCAGGGGTATTTAAGCCATATGCAGGAGTATCAACGGCTATTTTGATTTTTACAAAGACTGAACATGGTGGAACCGATCAGGTATGGTTCTATGATATGACAGCGGATGGATTCAGTCTGGATGACAAACGTGCACCGGTTGCCGAAAATGATATTCCGGATATTATTGAAAGGTTTAGAAATTTGGATAAAGAGACAGATAGAAAACGTACAGATAAATCGTTTATGGTACCGAAAAAAGATATCGTAGATAATGCGTATGACTTGAGTATCAATAAATACAAGGAAGTTGAGTATGTACCAGTAGAATATCCGTCGACATCCGAAATTATGGCGAATATTCGCGGTATAGAGGAAGAAATACGCAAGGAAATGGACGAGTTGGAGAAGTTGTTGAAGGAGTAGAGGAAACAAAAAGCCAACCCCAGGAGCAAAGGATTCTAAGCATATATAAATATGCCTACTCCCATTCGGGAACCCAGCTTTTGTCCATCACAAGTTGGCTAGAGCAAATATAACATATGAATAGTATATGTCAAGAATTTTGAATTATACTGCTTATGAATTGTAAAAAAGGAAAGGAAACCACAAATTCGGATTTGGTGGGATGATAAGTGATGAAATATGTGACGTTAAAAGATGTCTGTACCATAAATATGGGTCAGTCACCTGATTCAGATAGTTATAATGATAATGGAGAAGGGGTTCCTTTTTTTCAGGGAAATGCTGATTTTGGAGAAAGATATCCAGTTACAAGAAAGTGGTGTTCAGCTCCAACTAAAATGGCAGCGCCTGAAGATATATTAATTTCTGTTAGAGCACCTATTGGTGCAATGAATTATGCAAAGGAAGAATGCTGTATAGGGCGTGGACTTGCAGCACTGACTCCGGACAAAACTAAGGTTTCTCCTAAGTTTATATTTTGGTTGTTAAAAGGTAAGAATGCTGAATTAAATAGTAAAGGAACAGGAAGCACATTCAAGGCTATCGGAAGAAAGGTTCTTGAAGAAACAAAGGTTCCTGATATTCCATTAGAAAAGCAACTTGAGCATTCGGAAACACTCGAGAAAATATATGCAGTTTTTCAACATAGAAAGTCGGAACTTCAGATGTTAGATAACCTTATCAAGGCCCGATTTGTCGAGATGTTTAATTTGAGTGATTGCATTTATAAATCATTAGGAGAATGTACGGATTTTGTTGATTACAGAGGGCATACACCTGAATTATCTGATGAAGGTATAATTCGAATGGTCAATGCAAAATCAGTGGGGAAAGGATTCTTCAAGTATGTTGATGAATTTGTCACAGAGGAAACTTATGATGCATGGATGCATAGAGGTTTTGGATATCCAGGTGATATTTTGTTTGTTACTGAAGGCCATACATTCGGAAATACTTGTTTAATTCCTGAAGATATGACGAAATTTGCCTTGGGTCAGAGAGTGATTACTATCAAAGGGAAAGAAGAAATAAAGAATGCTTTTTTATGCTCATATATGCAGACGGATATGTTTTGGAAAGATATTAATGTATATAGAACAGGCGGAACGGCACAGGGAATAAGAAGCAAGGATTTGGTTAAAGTAATGGTTCCGATTCCGCCTATTGAACAACAGATTGAATTTGTGAGATTTGTTCATAAAGTCGACAAATCAAAAGTTGTTGAGATAATAAATTGAAAATCATGTATCAAATAACCATACACTGAAAGGAGGCTGTTGTATGATTACAAACTTTGACTATTTGAAAAAAGAATCAAAATTTTCTGCATTTGCGGATGTGGCTATTACAGCGGAGAAGATTATTCTGATGGATCCGGAATCCAGCATTATCAATAGCCGGCGCGCAATGGAATTCGCCATAAAATGGATGTATTCTGTGGATAAGGATTTGGAGATGCCATATCAGGATAATTTGCAGAGTTTGATGAATGCGGAAGATTTCAGACAGTTGGTAAGTGCAGATTTGCTGAAACGTATGGATTATATTCGCAGATCGGGAAATAATGTGGCACATAGTAACAAAAAGCTTGGCAGAGATGAGGCAATGTTATGTCTTGAGAATTTGTTTATTTTCCTGGATTATGTAGCTTGTTGTTATGCAGATGAATATAGAGAACGTACATTTGATAAAGATATAATTACAGCCAGAATTGACAAGATAAAGGCATCTAAGGAAGCAGAGAAAAAAGAAAAAATAGAGCGGGAAGAGATAGCACTGCGAGAAGTTGATTTGAAGAAATTAATTGCGGAGAATGCTTCTTTGAAAGAAGAATTGTCGAAGCGAAGACAGGAAAATCAACCGACATATGTACCGAAACCACTGGATTTGTCAGAGTATAAAACGAGGAAGCTTTACATCGATTCCATGCTTGTAGATGCTGGTTGGAGAGAGGGAGAAGACTGGATAAACGAAGTGGAACTTTCAGGAATGCCAAGTAAGTCGGGAAATGGTCGTGCGGATTATGTCCTTTACGATGATATGCAGCGACCGTTAGCTGTAATTGAGGCAAAACGTACATGCGTAGATGTTTCCAAGGGCAGACAACAGGCAAAATTGTATGCGGATATCCTGGAAAAACAATATCATCGAAGACCGGTTATTTTCCTGACGAACGGGTTTGAAACACATATTATCGATGGACAATACCCGGAACGAAAGTGTTCCATGATTTATTCGAAGCGGGATTTGGAAAAGTGGTTTAATTTACTTGCTATGCGCACAAGATTGAACCATATAACTGTGGATAAAAGTATTGCAGGACGTTATTATCAGGAGGCTGCGGTGAAAGCTGTCTGCAATAGTTTTGACGAGAAGAATCGTAGAAAGGCGTTGCTTGTAATGGCAACGGGATCTGGAAAAACAAGAACGATCATTGCACTTTGTAAGGTGTTATTAGATCATGGATGGGTCAAAAATATTTTGTTTCTGGCAGATAGAAATTCACTTGTTACACAAGCAAAGCGTAATTTCGTGAATCTGCTTCCGAATCTTTCTTGCACGAATCTTGTGGAGGAAAAGGATAATTATAATGCGCATTGTGTATTCTCAACGTATCAAACTATGATGAATTGCATTGATACAGTGAATGACGATCAAGGAAAATTATTTACATGTGGGCATTTTGATCTGGTAATTTGCGATGAGGCACATCGTTCAATCTATAACAAATATCAGAATATATTTACTTATTTTGATGCTCCTTTAGTTGGATTAACCGCAACACCGAAGGATGAGATTGATAAGAACACATATGGAATATTTGAATTAGAAAATGGTGTCCCAACCTATGGATATGATTTAGCTCAAGCGGTGAAGGATGGTTATCTGGTCGATTACGTATCGGTTGAATCGCAGTTGAAATTCATCACCCAGGGGATTGTGTATGATGAATTATCAGAAGAGGATAAGGAAGCTTACGAGGCGACTTTCGAAGACGAAAATGGAGAAATACCGGAATCAATAGGTGCAGCAGCGTTAAACGAATGGATTTTTAATGAAGATACAATTAAGCAGGTGCTTAATATTTTAATGACAAATGGATTAAAAATTGACTATGGTCAGAAGATTGGAAAGACGATTGTTTTTGCGAAAAATCATTATCATGCAGAACGGATATTGGAAGTATTTCATAAGGAATATCCACATTTGCCTGATTATGCAAAGGTTATCGACAATTATATGACATATGCCCAAAGTGCAATTGATGAGTTCTCGGATCCAAAGAAAATGCCTCAGATTGCGATCTCGGTAGATATGCTGGATACAGGTATCGACGTTCCGGAGGTGTTGAATCTGGTGTTCTTCAAAAAGGTTATGAGTAAGGCAAAGTTCTGGCAGATGATTGGACGAGGAACGCGATTATGTCCAGGGCTGTTAGATGGAGAAGATAAGCAGAAGTTTTATATTTTTGATTTTTGTGGTAATTTTGAGTTTTTCAGATTGCATAAAGGAAAAGCAACAGCAAACATGCTTGCATTGCAAGGAGCAATATTCAATTTGCAATTTGACATGGCATATAAATTACAGGATATAGTATATCAGGCAGATCATTTGCGGGCGTTCCGAGAATCACTGGTTCGACAAATGAGTGAAAAAGTACAGGAATTGCCGCGTGATAATTTTGCTGTACGTCAACATCTGAAGTATGTTGACCTGTATTCTTCTGAAAAGAGTTATCAGGCGCTTTCATACGAAGATACATTACTTGTTCGAGAGGAAGTCGCTCCATTGATACAGCCGGATGGAGATGAAGCAAGTGCTGTTCGGTTTGATGCCCTGATGTATGGAATTGAACTCGCTTATTTAGCAGGAAAGAAATATTCAAAAGCCAGAAGTGACTTGTTTAAGCGTGTAGAGCGTGTGGCAAGTATAGCCAATATTCCGGAGATTCAGGCGCAGGAGGTATTGATAAATAAAATCTTACATACAGATTATGTGGAGAATGGTGGAATTAATGAGTTTGAGGAAATTCGCAAGAAGCTACGTGGATTGATGAAATATATTCCAAATGATAATGTCGTAAGATATATAACAAATTTCACGGATGAATTGTTGTCAATGGATTGGAATGATGCAGAACTTGAAAACGATGAATTGAAAAATTATAAAGCAAAAGCGGAGTATTATGTACGCAACCATCAAGATAATATAGCGATTGCAAAACTTAAAACGAATCAGCCATTGACGAGTGTAGATGTTCAGAGTTTGGAAGAAATTTTGTGGAAAGAAGTTGGAACAAAGCAAGATTACGAGTACGAATATGGAACGAAACCACTCGGTGAGTTTGTGCGTGAAATTGTAGGATTGGATATGAATGCGGCAAAGGAGGCATTTTCTGAATATCTTACCGATACGAGTCTGGATGAAAGGCAGATTTATTTTGTGAATCAGATTGTTGAGTATATTGTACATAATGGAATGATGAAAGATATGTCGGTACTACAAGAATCTCCATTTACGGATAAAGGAAGTGTAGTAGAGATATTCACAGACTTAAATGTATGGATGGGGATACGAAAGGTGATTGACGAAATTAATGCTAACGCGGCAGCATAAGAAAAGGCATAAATACTATGAAACTACATGAAAAAACAACCAAATCAAATGCGATGCTTCATGTCACACTTGCCTGTACCTTGGTGATTGCCATTGTGATATTCTTATTCGCAAAAGGCTATGTGGCAGACAAGCTGACATTTAACATTGTAAGATACATGAGCCAGAGGAAGATTCTGCTATTATATCTGGGCGTCATCAATCTCGTAACGTTTATCCTGTTTGGCATCGACAAGTATGCGGCGATCAAGGGGAAATGGAGAATCCCGGTGGCGAACTTGTTAGGATTTTCATTTGCTGGCGGTGCGATCGGTGGTATAATTGCGATGTACTTATTTCATCACAAGACACAGAAGAATTATTTTGCGGTGGGACTGCCGATGA
>OGXW01002945.1_pt1 | contig 11662 bp, 17 predicted proteins | sample 1576341 | NCBI WGS metagenome assembly OGXW01 (sample SAMEA3541592, study PRJEB24748) | human gut metagenome | biome: human gut; feature: human-associated habitat; material: faeces | place: China | collected 2012
AAACATGTGATTGTCCATTACGGCAAGCCCGGTATGCATTGGGGTGTGCGGCTATATCAAAATAGAGATGGCAGTCTAACACCACTTGGAAAACAGAGATACGGGAAGGGCAAAGGAAACAACAATAACAGTGCTGTAAAAACTGTAACCATCAAAGCAAAAAAAATGTTTTCTGTTGTATCCAAAAAAGTAAAAAAAGGTGTATCTTCTGTTGCCGAGAAGGTATCCGAACGCCACAAGATGAAAAATCCTGAAACCATGACCGATGAAGAGCTTAAAACCGTCGTCAACCGCCTACAAATGGAGAAGCGTTATCGAGACCTGACGAATGAGCGTGCTGAAGCTAATACAGGCGTCGGAAGAAAGTTAGTAAAAAAACTACTTGCTAAGAGTGGTGATGCTGCTGTAGACGCGCTTGTGCAAGGACCCATTAGAAAGCGGTTCGATAATTTGTTCGCAAATCTTAATCCTAAAAATAAGCCCGGAAATAATTCCAATAATAACAGCCAGCAGAATTCTGCAAACAACAACTCTTCGACTTCTGCCGATGTGAATAGCAGCAACTCTTCGTCGAGTTCCAATTCTGCATCTGGAAATAGTACTGGCGGGGGCGATAGCGGAAATCAAAGCAGCAGGCGTCGAAACCGTAATCGGCGGAATGCGCCAGCTGAATAGCTATTCAGATAAGAGGTTTAATATATGGCATTGTCGAACACCGCAGTACCAAAGTATTACGGCATGTTTCGTGATGCCGTACTGCGAGGGGAAATTCCAGTAAACCAAAACATCTCAATGGAGATGAATCGGATTGATGCGCTCATCGCGAATCCCGGTGTATACTATGACCCCGCGCCGGTTGAGGGATTTATTGCTTTCTGCGAAAACGAGATGACTCTGGTGGACGGCTCCGACCTTCATCTGCTCGACACTTTTAAGCTATGGGCAGAAGCGCTGCTGTGCTGGTTCACGTTTGAGGAAATTACAGAATTCGTCCCAGATGATTATGGCGGACATTATGTACGGAAGCGACGGAAGAAGCGCCTCATTAACAAGCTCTTTCTCATCGTTGGGCGTGGCGCTGCAAAATCTCTGTTTGAAACATGCGTTCACGCCTATATTGAGAATGTTGACACTTCCACGACGTACCAAATGACGACAGCACCGACAATGCGTCAAGCCGAGGAAGTGATGGCACCCTACAAAACGGCAATTGCCCGTGCCAGAGGCCCACTGTTTAAGTTTTTGACAGAAGGGTCATTGCAAAATACCACCGGTTCGCGAGCAAAGCGATTGAAGCTGGCATCTACGAAGAAAGGCATACAGAATTTTCTCACAAACTCTCTTCTGGAAGTACGACCGATGTCGATTGATAGCTTACAGGGTATGCGACCGGCTGTTGCTTCTGTTGACGAATGGCTGTCTGGTGACATGCGAGAAGACCCTATTGGCGCGATTGAGCAGGGTGCTTCCAAAGTCGACGACTACATTATCCTTGCTGTGAGTTCTGAAGGCACCGTCCGAAACGGGTGTGGCGATGACATCAAAATGGAACTCAAGAAAATCTTAAAAGGTGATTTCTTCGCTCCGAATGTCTCCATCTGGTGGTATGCGTTAGACTCTGTAGATGAAGTTGCTGACCCAAACATGTGGCTAAAGGCGAACCCGAATATCGGCAAAACCATCAGCTACGAAGCATATCAGCGAGATGTTGAACGCGCAGAGAATGTGCCATCAGCGAGAAATGATATCCTTGCAAAACGATTCGGGATTCCGATGGAAGGCTACACTTATTTCTTCACCTATGAAGAGACCCTCCCTCAGCGAAAACGTGAATACTGGAAGATGCAATGTGCAATGGGTGCCGACCTGTCAAGAGGTGACGACTTCTGCTCGTTCACATTTCTATTTCCGTTAAATAATGGATGTTTCGGCATCAAGAATCGAAGTTATATATCGGAGCTAACATATCAGCAGCTTCCAAGAAGTCTTCGTGAAAAATATGACCTGTTCATCCGCGAAGGAACGATGGTTGTTATGGATGGCACTGTACTTGACTTGCTGAAGGTATATGCTGACCTCTACCAGTTCGTCAACGAAAAACACTATGACATTCGCGCGTTTGGCTATGACCCTTGGAATGCAAAAGAGTTCGTCGCCCAATGGGAAATGGACTTTGGGTCTTATGGAAACGAGTCCGTCCAGCAAGGTTCAAGAACTGAATCCGTTCCGCTTGGCGAACTAAAGAAGATGGCCGAATCTCAATTGCTTTACTTCGACGAGGAAATCATCAAGTTCACCATGGGAAACTGCGTTGTGTTGACTGACACGAATGGGAACCGAAAGCTCTATAAACAACGCCACGACCAAAAGATTGATGCCATTTCTGCCCTTTTGGATGCTTATGTGGCATATAAACATCACCGGGAGTCGTTTGATTGATATGAAAGATTTTCTAAAAGATAGAACATTTAGAGTTGTTCAATCCCCAACGGCAGCAGAAAAGAATAGCCAGAATCAATGCTCCTCGTCATGGAATTATTTAGTCAATAATATGAATCAGAACTATATTATCCATTAGAAAAGCAAAGAGAATCCAGTTATGTAATTGTTCATCACGGTATAAAAGGTCAACGATGGTATCATCGTCGTTACCAAAATCCAGATGGAAGTTTGACAGCTCTCGGAAAGCAGAGATATGGGAAGGGTAATGGAAGCGACGTGGATGGCGGGCTTTCAACTGTGTATGTCACAATCATTGCTGCTCATGCCGCCTGCTATGCTATTTCGCGCATTCGCAAGAGTCTGAAAGTACGTTCAGCTATGCGACAGGCAAGTGAGATTTCCAACGATAAGCCATATGCTTCTGAGCGGCTAACAGAAAAAGTCGATTCAGAAACAGGATTATATCTCATTAACGAAAGCATGACAGAAGAAGAGAATATGAAACGCATAAACCCCTCCTACGATAGCAAGAATCTGGCATTCGGAGTTAATTGCACTGCATGTACTGTATCTATGGAACTGCGGGAACGCGGATTTGATGTTCATGCAGGTATAGATGGAAGTAAGATGCTGAGTGCTGGTGGAACGACTATACCGGAGCGTATGAGTTGGTATACTGACAATCCGTACAAGAACACAAAGAGATACATCAGAAGTGAAAACAATATCGCAAAATTCCGACAAGATATTTTGCGTGACGGCGATGCAAGAGGCGAGTTCTCAGTGCAGTATAAAGTAGGTGGCGGGCACTCTCTTTATTACAAAGTTAAAAATGGACAGCTTTATATTTACGACACACAGTCAAATAAAAAAATGACCGACTCAGAACTGAGCACCCTTCTTGCCTCTACCTCGACATTTTCCTACACTCGCTTAGACCAAGCAAAACCGGATGTCGATTACTTGAAGAGTCATAATTACATTTGCTGAAACAGGAGGATGGATAATGCTGGTGGTGGCGCTAAGGTAAAGTCGATTATTGATTATACAGAAAATAGTATAATCGTTGTCTATGAGTCTGGCGATACTATTCCCGGTATCATGTTTCAAATCAACAAGAAAACTGGAGAAACAATGCCCTTTAGGATTGCCGATGATTTGATAGGTTTTTCAAAAGCTGCAAAAAATCGTTCTATAACTTTCGCATAAGAGAAGTCATAATCGTTTCAATAGGAGGTGGTATATAATGTGCGATGACAAAATCAAAAAGAAAATTCAGCAGAAAGTTGCTGAATATCTAAACAACAGACCAACGCAAAAAACAAATTTACGCCTATTCGTATCAGCGGATGGAATCACCACAGTAGATTTACCGTCCATCAACAGTCGGCAAGTGATTCTTGCGTATAATCCACATTACTGCGGAACGCTTTTCATGTGCACGTTCGTTCCAGAGCATAATGAAATTCTCATGATGCCTTGTAATGGACGAGAAACCATTGTGATTTCTGGTGGTGATAGGTATTGAGCGAATTTTATCACTGGGGGATTCATGGTATGCACTGGGGGATTCGACGATACCAGAATCCAGACGGCACGCTAACACCTGCGGGGAAGAAACGTTATGGAGAGGCTCTTTCTAAAATTGGCTCGTCCAATGCAGAGTCGTGGCGCAATGAAGACCGCCGACGTGCAGGAATTTCTAACATTGATGCGGACACAGACGTTATCAAAAAAGGGAAGTCGCATCAATAGGTATGCTAATTCTAACGAGGCACTCGATTCCCGGAACAAGTACGCCTCCTTGACTGTTGAAGATAACCGCAGATATGGCGAAGACTATAACGAGGGTGCATTGCGGGGCGCAATGGATACTCCGGCATCTTTATTCGTGTACAGCGCCAAAAAAGACATCCGGGTTGCAAGTGGCGAAAAAGTGGCTAAAGATTTAATCGACGCTTATGGTGACGCAGCAATGCGAGAAATGTACGATTATGTCCGAAAATATTCAGATTACGCGCGGAACTTGGGATTTGGAAAGCAGCCAAAAGCTCAGAGGGAAGCAGCCGACTATGTGCACAAAGCATCTTCCACAGTTACTGAGTTCTTCAAAAATACGATGAGCGCTCATATGGATGAAATTAGCAAGAAATATTTGAATGAAAAATATGATGCTTTTGTTGACGCTGAAGATTGGGCTGGCGGATACTATGATTATCCTTTGGTTTTAATCGAACCAAGCAAGAGCATGAAACTTGAACGAAAAGAAGACTGGATAACCGATTGATATCTTTTGTGTTTTACAACGAACAACATTTTAGAAGGCGGGTAAATATTTATGACCCTTGATACATTCGTTAAAATTGCTAAGTCATATATTTCCACAGATGGGCGAGAACGTATTAACGCCAATGAGCCATCGTATAAAGACGTTAAATTTACGCTACTTCCGAATTGTCCAAAGGGAGATTATCATGCGTTTGGCCGTGCTTCTGAATCCAACAATATGTATGAAATCGAATACTTTGCCGAGACCGAAGTGTTCAAAGTTCAGAAATACGAAGCGTCTGATTGTAATATTGGACGAGTTATCGACTTTACGGATCATTCCATCAGTGTGGATGGCGTTTCCGTCTTCTTCGTGGCGTGAGAGAAAGGAACTGTGAAGGTGGATAACAACAAATTTACTGATTTGGTTAAACAGTGCGTTTCTGACGACATGAACGAACGTTTTGGGAGCAACCAGATTACTCCAGATGACGTCTACATTGTCTGGCTCTCCAAAGCACTGCAGAATAATAAGGCGCTTGCCTCGACACCGGTTCCAAATTCCCCATATTACGAAATTACCTATGACGGAGATAAGCACGCTGTTTACATTGATACCTATCAGAAAACCGCGAATCGAGAAGCAAGCTATTGCGAAACGTATGACGTGGACTAAGGAGAATTCAAAATGGGAGTCTTAGATAATCTGAAACACGCTTGGGACGTGTTCCGAAATCGCTCACCGACCTATGTTGATTTAGGCTATGGGAGCAGTTATCGACCAGATTGGCATGGTTTCACGCGAGGTGTGGAGCGTTCCATTGTAACCTCGATTAACAACCGGATTGCGATGGACGTAGCAGTAAGCAATCTCGATTCAGCATGTAAAAGTAGATAGCAACGGGAGATTTCTCGACACGGTGAAATCCGGTTTGAATCAGTGCTTGACACAGAGTGCCAACATTGACCAGACCGGATTTTCTTTTCGTCTCGACATCGCAGCTTCCATGCTCGACGAAGGTTGTATCGCTATTGTACCCACCGAGGTGAATGAGAGACTTGATGCTAAACATGTATCAACTTATTCTATCAACTCGATGCGGGTCGGAAAAATTGTAGAGTGGTATCCCAAACATGTGCGCATAAAGCTCTACAATGAGGAAACCGGTCAGCAGGAAGAAATCGTTCTGCCGAAATCATATGTCGCCGTTGTAGAGAATCCATTCTACGCGGTGATGAATGAACCCAATGCAATTGCTCAGCGATTGATTAGGAAACTGAATATGCTCGATGCTATTGATGAGCAGACCAGTTCTGGGAAACTGGATATGATTATTCATCTTCCCTATTCTACTCGCGATACCCTCCGGCGTGAGCAGGCTGTAAAGCGAAAATCTGAGTTGGAAGCACAACTCTGTAATTCCAAGTACGGTATTGCATGGCTCGACCAGACCGAAAAGATTACGCAGTTGAATCGACCTATTGAAAATAACATGCTGGAGCAAATCGACTATCTGACGAACATGCTATATAGTCAGCTCAACATGACACAGAGCATCATGGATGGAACAGCGGACGAAAAAGTTATGCTGAATTACTACAATCGAACGGTCGAGCCGATTCTGACCGCCATTGTCGAGGCAATGCAGCGTACTTTTCTTACGAAAACCGCCATCTCGCAAGGTCAACGACTAATGTACTTCCGCAATACGTTCAAGTTGACACCGGTCACGCAAATTGCTGAAATTTCGGATAAGCTGACACGCAATGAAATTGCAACAGCAAATGAAATCCGACAAATCATCGGCTGGAAACCTGCTGACGACCCGAACGCCGACAAACTGAAGAATTCAAACATTAAAGGCTCGAATGAGGAACAAGACACCGTTCCTGCATTCCAGCCGACTGAAGGAGAAAATCAAAATGGATACGAGTAATTACGATTTTGCAGGATGGGCGACACGGAACAATGTGAAATGTTCTGACGGTCGTGTCATCCTGCAAAACGCTTTTCAGGGCAACAATGGGGCAATCGTCCCTCTGGTCTGGAATCATCAGCACGATAACCCCGACTGCGTTCTGGGGCAGGCACTGCTGGAAAACCGTCCAGAGGGCGTATATGCGTATTGTCGCTTCAATGGCACTGAATCCGGCAACACGGCAAAGGAGTTGGTGGAACACGGCGATGTTAGCTCGCTTTCCATCTTCGCCAATCAGCTGAAGGAACAGGGCAGCAACGTTCTTCATGGCAACATTCGTGAAGTCAGTCTTGTCCTTGCCGGTGCTAACCCCAAGGCATATATCGAGGACGTTTTCGCACATAGCGACGATGAGGAAGAAGACGGCATCCGGATTTATATGGGCGAACCGCTTACCTCGCTGAGCCACAGTGACACCAAGACCGAATCGGCTGAAAAACAGCCTGACGATACTAAGGACGACGACGAAACTGTCGGCGATGTGTTTAATTCGCTGACCGAAAAGCAGAAAAAGGTTTTCTATTTCATGCTTGCCAAAGCAATGAACGAAGGAAAAGCGGATGGCGAGGATGACGAAAATAAGGATACGAACAACAAGGAGGAAAACACGGTGAAGCACAATGTCTTCGACCAGACCACGGATGAAACGAATGGTGGCACGCTCTCTCACGACGCAATGAACGCCATCATCAAGGACACGAAGCGATTCGGCACGATGAAGGAAAGTTACCTTCAGCACGCGGACGAATACGGCATCGAGAACATCGAGTATCTGTTCCCTGAAGCCCACAATTTGAACGAAACGCCCGAATTCATCAAGCGCGACACTGGCTGGGTGAGCAAGGTTATGAGCGGTGTTCATCACAGCCCGTTCAGCCGAATCAAGAGCATGTTCGCGAACATCACGGAAGACCAAGCGCGTGCGAAGGGCTACATCAAGGGCAACCTGAAGAAGGACGAAGTCTTCAGTCTGCTTAAGCGAACGACGACCCCCACGACCGTCTACAAGAAGCAGAAGATTGATAAGGACGACTGGGATGATATTACTGACTTCAACGTTGTCAGCTGGCTGAAGACGGAAATGCGAATGATGCTGGATGAGGAACTGGCGCGCGCATATCTGCTTGGCGATGGTCGTACGACTTCCGATGATGACAAGATCAATGAACAGAACATTCGTCCCGTTGCAAAAGATGAAGCGCTGTTCACCATTCAGAAGGCGGTTAATGTTACTTCTAACGCAACGGACGATGATAAGGCGAAGGCGTTTATCAAGGCTGTTATTCGCTCCCGGAAGGAATACAAGGGTTCGGGCAATCCCACGCTGTACACCACGGAAGATATGCTCACCACCTGTCTGCTTCTGACCGACACGACTGGTCGCGACATTTATGAAGATGTCAATCAGCTCTGCAAGAAGCTCCGCGTGAAGGAAATCGTCACTGTTCCGGTGATGGAGGGCGTTAAAGCGAAGGACGGCAACGATATGCTGGCGATTTTGGTCAACATGAACGACTACAACGTTGGTGCAGACAAGGGCGGCAGTGTGAATATGTTCGACGACTTTGACATCGACTACAATCAGCAGAAGTTCCTGATGGAGACCCGCTGCTCTGGTGCACTGACGAAGCCGTACTCTGCCATCGTTTACTCGCTGGTTGTCGCGTAAGGAGGTACTAAATGGACAAGGTGTTTGCGCGTGCTGAAGACAAGAATGTCATCGGCACTTTTGTTTACGGGAACGGCACTGATGGCTATGCGTACTGTGACGATGAGCATAAACATTATATGAGCGCTCCGATGCTGAAGAACCTCTTTTTCAAGGGGAGCTTCATCAGCATTCAGGATGTCATTTACAAGCCGGTCTCTATGAATGTCGTGAGCAATGAAGTTGTTGTCACTTATGTGAAAACCGATACTTCTACCGCCACGACTGCCGTTCTTGGGACCCTCTCGTCCAAGACGGAAGCGTAAAGGAGAAAATCAAAATGGCAAAGTTTTGTGGGGAAATCGGGTTTGCAGAAGTAGTTCGGACAGCACCCGGTGTGCATCGAGAACAAGTAACCGAGCATGTCTACTATGGGGATGTCATTAAAAATGCTCGTCGATATGATAACGGCGGGAAGATTAACACAGATGTCTCGCTGAACAATACAATCAGCGTCGTGATGGATGATTACCTGACGAACCACTTCTTTGCCATTCGTTATGTTCGCTGGATGGGTGTATGCTGGTCGATTGAATCAGTTGAAATACAGCATCCGCGTGCGATTCTGACTATCGGAGGAATCTACAATGGTGAAACGGTATGAATTGAATGAAAAACTCTGCCTTGCTTTAGCCTCTGCCGCGTATCACGGCATCATCAAAGAAGCAGAGAATCATGTTTATTATCAGCCGCCGGAAAACTTGAAGCTGAGTTATCCGTGCATCATCTACGAGTGGGACGGGACAACGACACGTTACGCCGACAATCGTATCTATTCGATGATGAGGCGATATACAGTCACCGTCATTGACCGAGACCCTGATAGTCAGATTCCTCTTGCGGTTGCCAAACTGCCAATGTGCAGTCACGACCGCAATTTTATTTCCGATGGTCTCTATCACTTTGTGTATACACTTTATTACCAAAACTAAGGAGGATTTTATATGTCTCGTATTCAGTGGGATACGGAAGGTCAGAAGTTTTATGAGTTTGGCGCGTCCAAGGGCGTTCTGTTTGTCAAAGATACCAATGGTTACAGCAACGGTGTCCCGTGGAATGGTCTCACTGCCGTGAATGAAAACCCAACTGGCGGTGAATCGCAGGACTTGTGGGCGGATGATATTCTTTACGGCAGTTTCCGCAGCACTGAGCGCTACGAAGCCACCATTGAAGCCTATACATATCCCGACGAGTTTGCAGCTTGTGACGGCAGTGCAGAAATTGCCCCGGGCGCTTACCTCGGTCAGCAGGGCCGTAAGCGGTTCGGCTTTGCGTTTGTGACCAAAATTGGCAGTGATGCTGATGATGGCGACCCCAGTGCGTACCGCCTGAAGCTCGTTTACGGTGCGTCCGCAAAGCCTTCTGGCAAAGACCACTCCACTATCAATGACTCCCCGGATGCGGCGACTTTCTCGTGGGAAATCGACACGCTGCCTGTGCCGGTGACTGGTCATAAGCCGACCGCAACCTTTGAGCTCGATAGTCGTACGGTTGATGCTGCGAAGCTGAAGCAGATTGAAGACCTGCTGTATGGTACCGAAACTAACGAACCGAAGCTCCCGATGCCGGATGAAATCATCCAGATCCTGACCAGCAAGAGTCCGACTGGCAAGTAATTAACCTTATTGGTGAGTGTTTTATAAAACATGGGATTGCCGTAGTTGGCGGGGATACGGCATAATAAACGAATTGAAAAGGAGAACAAACACATGCTTAAGAAGCATATCAAGTATGAGGATTTTAACGGGAATGCGCGCGAGGAAGACTATCTCTTCAATCTGACCAAGTCTGAAATCATGGCGATGAACATGGAATACGATGGCGGGTTGGTAGAACTGTTGGAGAGCATCTCGTCTAAGATGGACATTCCAAAGATGTTGGAAATTATTAAGCGGCTTATCCTCGATTCGTATGGTGAAAAGAGTCTGGATGGCAAGCGTTTTGAGAAGCCCGAAACGAAAAAGCGTGAATTCGAGCAGAGTGCAGCTTACGACGCGCTGTTCATGGAATTGATGACCGACGGCAATGCAGCGGCGCAGTTTATCAACGGCATTGTGCCGAAGGATATTGCAAGCGAAGCGGCAAAGGCGGCTGCAAACGACCCCAAGCTGGCTAATCTTCAGTCTGCCGCTAATTAACATAAAGAAGTGAGAACGAGAATGCTTCAGATTACAATTCCTGAAAACGAATTTTTTAATGATTCAACAGGCGAATTCATCAGTATTCGGAAAACTACATTGCGATTAGAGCATTCTCTTCTTTCTCTATCCAAATGGGAAGCTAAGTGGCATGTACCATTCCTGACAGAGAAAGAAAAAACACAAGAGCAATGTATTGACTACATTCGTTGCATGACAATCACGCCAAATGTTGACCCGATGGTATATCTCGGATTAACGAAAGAAAACTTCGAGGCGGTAAACAACTATATTGATGACCCAGCAACAGCTACAACTATCAAAGAGACTCGAAAAAGCCGAAGCAGAGAAATCGTCACATCAGAGATTATTTATTATTGGATGGTTTCTCTAAACATTCCGTTTGAATGCGAAAAATGGAACCTCAATCGGCTAATCATGTTGGTTAGAGTTTGCTCCATCAAAAACGAGCCGCCTAAGAAAGCGAATCGGCGTGACTTATACGCCCGGAATAATATGCTGAATCAGCAGCGGCGAAGGATGTTAAATAGCACAGGCTAAAAATTCAAAATGGAGTGAAGATATGATTAAACTTCGCTCAAAAGGTAATTTCAATAAAACATATCGTTTTCTCAAGAAAGCCAGACGTCCCCGCTATCAAGAACTGCTTGAAATGTATGGGCAGTTGGGGGTAAATGCACTAAGAGATGCTACGCCAAAATCAACGGGAAAGACTGCTTCGTCGTGGTCTTACGAAATCACGGAGGAAAACGGCAAGACCATTATCGCATGGCACAATTCTAACGTAAATAAGGGTGTTAATGTTGCCATTATTCTTCAGTACGGACATGGAACGGGGACAGGCGGATATGTGACCGGGATAGATTATATCAATCCTGCCTTATCCCCTATTTTTGAAGAACTTGCAACACGAGCGTGGAAGGAGGTGACGTCCGGGTGAGTTCAATTGATACCAGAGTTGTCGAAATGTCGTTTGACAACAAACAATTTGAAGAAGGCGTAGATACTACTATTAGCTCGCTAAAGAACCTCGATAAGAAAATTCGCGAATCTTCAACAAAGGACTCATTCGAGGGGTTGGAACGGGCGGCTTCTTCCGTCTCCTT
>OGXW01002946.1_pt1 | contig 11661 bp, 8 predicted proteins | sample 1576341 | NCBI WGS metagenome assembly OGXW01 (sample SAMEA3541592, study PRJEB24748) | human gut metagenome | biome: human gut; feature: human-associated habitat; material: faeces | place: China | collected 2012
ATTCGAATTTTTCCAGTTATTACATATCGCTTCTGCCTGTTCCTTTGTTGTTACAGCGAGGGTTAAGTCTAAGACGGTAGTACTGTCTGAACGTACCTGGCAGCGCACATCATAGTTCTGGTTAGTGGTCTTATAATAGTCAGCCAGGATGAAGTTTTCCTGTCTGAATTCCAGCTTGTTTTTTTCAAAGAAGCGTTTTACATCATTTTCGATTCCGTCTGTAATCTTGTCCTTGAAAAATCCAAGAGTTTCACGCCCTGCGGCTGTGAGTGTATACTGGGTATTTGAGTGTGTTGATTCAAAGTTTATTAAATCGGCATTTACTAAATCCCCTATTACCTCCTGTACTCTGAAATAATCTGTGTATTCCTGTTCGAGAAAAAAGTTTGAAATCTGTGTATTGGTAAGTGGAAAACCAGCCTTATCCAACATGTATAGTATAGTAAGCTTGTATATGGTAAATGGTTCTGCCATAAATAAAAAATCCTTCTTTCATATTCTGCTAATTAATTCTTGTCAAAGAGCCGTCCCTGATAAGTATTTCTTTCCCTGAAACGCCTGTTTATAGTGTTTAGCACTCTCTTTTTGTCAGTACTCCAAAGGGGGGCTATGAGCAGGGCTCTCGGTCCATCACCTGTCATTCTGTGAATAACCAGTTTAGGCGGCAAGAGCTCTATGCAGTCAACTATAAAGTCGCAGTACTCGTCCAGCTCAAAGAGAGGGAAGGGCTCCTTTTCGTACATGGCTGCAAGGGCTGTTCCCTTTAATATATGGAGTAGATGAAGTTTTATTCCTGCAATAGGAAGCCTTGAAAGGTACTTTACCGATTCAAGCATCATTTCCCTGGTCTCACCGGGCAGTCCAAGTATGAGATGGGCAATCACATCTATGCCATGGGCATTGAGCTCGTGCAAAGCTGACTCAAACTGTAAAAGACTGGTGTGAGTGTTCATTGCCTTCAGTGTATCATCATGGATGGTCTGGAGACCAAGCTCAATCCATACAGGCTTTATGCGGTTTAATTCATCTAACAGGTCTATTATTTCAGGTGAGAGACAGTCACTTCTGGTGCCGATGGATAGTGCGGCAATGTCCGGCTCGTTTATAGCCGCTGTATATACTTCTCTTAGATAGCTGACAGGGGCGTAGGTGTTGGTGTATGCCTGAAAGTATGCAATAAATTTGCTGCAATTAGTTTTTTCCTTAAGCAGTGATTTTGCCTGGGCAATCTGTTCCTTTATGGGAAGCCTGCTGTCAGAAGCAAAATCTCCTGAGCCGCCGGCACTGCAGAAAAAGCAGCCTTCGGTGGAGAGACTTCCGTCCCTGTTTGGACAGGTCATGCCTGCGTCAAGGGATAAGCGGTAGACTTTTTCGCCGAAGGTGTCCTTACAATATTGATTTAAAGAGTAAAACATATTATTTGATATGGGACTTAACTGCCTCGGCTACCACATCTGCCACACGAGGGTCAAAGGCTTCCGGCATGATAAAGTCGTCATTTAACTCCTCATCTGATACGAGATGAGCCAGAGCCTCAGCGGCTGCAAGCTTCATTTCCTCTGTAATCTGTCTTGCACGTCCTTCAAGAGCACCACGGAAGATACCAGGGAAGGCGATTACGTTGTTTACCTGATTAGGGAAGTCACTTCTTCCAGTTCCCACGATTCTTGCACCTGCAGCCTTTGCTGCATCAGGCATGATTTCAGGTACAGGGTTTGCCATGGCAAAAAGGATAGAGTCCTTATTCATAGAAGCGACCATCTCAGGTGTAACAATATTAGGAGCAGAAACACCTACGAAGATGTCAGCACCTTTGAGTGCATCTGCGAGAGTTCCGGAAGCATTGTCAAGGTTTGTAACCTCTGTCATTTTCTTCTGCATCCAGTTTAAGTCAGGGTAGTCCTTTCCTATGATTCCGTGACGGTCACACATGGTCACATTCTTAAATCCATATTTAAGAATTAATTTTGTGATGGCCACACCAGCAGAGCCTGCACCATTTACTACAACCTTGCAGTCCTCTTTTTTCTTGCCAGTCACACGCAGACCATTTATGATTCCTGCCAGAACAACGATGGCTGTGCCGTGCTGGTCGTCATGGAATACAGGAATATCAAGAATCTCCTTTAATCTTTCCTCAATCTCAAAGCAGCGTGGAGCTGAGATGTCCTCAAGATTGATTCCACCAAAGCCGGGAGCGATATTCTTGACAGCCGCAATGATTTCGTCTGTGTCCTGGGTGTCAAGGCAGATTGGAACAGCATTTACATTACCGAATTCTTTGAAAAGTACACATTTTCCCTCCATAACAGGCATTGCTGCATATGGACCTATATTTCCGAGACCAAGGACGGCACTGCCGTCTGAAACAACAGCAACAGTGTTTGATTTCCAGGTGTATTTGTAAGCGAGTTCCTTGTCTTTGGCAATTACTTTACATGGCTCGGCAACACCCGGTGTGTATGCAATTGCAAGGTCATCTCTGGAATTTACCTTAGATTTTGCGATGGTTTCCAGCTTGCCATTCCACTCCTCATGACATTTTAAAGCTTTTTCTTTGTTATCCATGGTCTTTCTCCTCTTTATTTATATAGTATTAACAACCAATTCATGATAACATTGATAAATATACAAATCAAGAAAAAAAGGGGTTCCTATTTTTGAAACAATGAGTTATAATACACTTATTGAAACATCATGTCGATTCAGACAGTAATCCCATTTTTTTATTTTAAGGAGAATATTAGATGGATAAAAATATGAGAGAAAAATACGAAACTCTTTCTGCTGTGGCTTTAAAAGAACTGGCAAAGGCTAGAGGGCTTAAAGGGTTATCGGGATTAAAGAAGGAAGAACTGATTGTCAGAATGCTTGAGGAGGACGAAAGAGTCGCAGGCATGGAATCAGCAAAAGAAAACAATGAAGAGCCAAGGAGACCTTATGAGCGAAGAACTCATAACAGGGAATTCGCCTCAGACGAGAGTGAAGTAGCTGCTGTTAGAGAGGATTTGTCAAGCATTGACAGCGGTAATATCGCAGAGGGCATCCTTGAGGTCATGCCGGATGGATTTGGATTTATCCGTAGTGACAATTATCTGCCAGGAGAAAATGATGTCTATGTATCACCATCACAGATTAGAAGATTTAATCTGAAAACAGGAGATATTGTGACGGGAAGCACGAGGGTTAAGACAGAAAGAGAAAAATTCTCTGCACTTTTATATGTGACAAAGGTGAACGGATTACCACCTTCAGAGGCACAGAAGAGAGTGAGCTTTGAGAATCTCACACCTATTTTCCCAGATGAAAGACTCCGTCTTGAGAGACCAGGGGCAAGTGTTGCCATGAGAGTCGTAGACGTTATCTCGCCTATTGGAAAGGGACAGAGAGGTATGATTGTTTCACAGCCTAAGGCTGGAAAGACAACCTTACTCAAGGAAATTGCAAAGTCTATTAAAGAGAATAACCCTGAAATGCACCTTATCATCCTGCTTATTGATGAGCGTCCAGAGGAAGTTACAGACATCAAGGAAGCTATTGAAGGCGAGAATGTTGAGGTTATCTACTCTACATTTGATGAACTTCCAGAGCACCACAAGAGGGTATCTGAGATGGTTATCGAGAGAGCAAAGAGACTTGTTGAGTATGGAGGGGATGTAATGATTCTTCTCGACAGTATCACAAGACTTGCTAGAGCTTACAACCTCACAGTAGCACCAAGTGGAAGAACTCTTTCAGGTGGTCTTGATCCGGCTGCACTTCATATGCCAAAGAGATTTTTCGGTGCAGCCAGAAATATGAGAAATGGCGGAAGCCTTACAATCCTTGCTACAGCCCTGGTTGACACAGGAAGCAAGATGGATGATGTAGTGTTCGAGGAGTTCAAGGGAACAGGTAACATGGAACTTGTACTTGACAGAAAGCTCTCTGAAAAGCGTATCTTCCCAGCTATTGATATTGTAAAATCTGGAACAAGAAGAGAAGACTTACTCCTAAATCCAGATGAGCAGGCTGCGGTTGATAATATGAGAAAGGCATTCAATGGAATGCGCTCAGATGAGGCTGTTGAGAATATCTTAAATATGTTTGCCCATACCAAGACAAATGCAGAATTTGTAAACATGGTAAAGAAAAACAGAATTTTATAAAATAGTTATTGCAAATGCTATATGTATATGCTACAATAATTAAGCTGTTTATCGGGATGTAAACGGACGTAACGTGTCATTCTTGATACAAATATCATATGCGGATCGGGCATACGGGTATAAAGAGTGAAGCTAAAGAAATACGATAAGAATATAAAAGAGGTGAAAATCATGAGAGAAGGAATCCATCCAGATTATTATCAGGCAACTGTTACATGCAACTGTGGAAACACATTTGTAACAGGATCTACAAAGCCAGAAATCCACGTAGAAATTTGCTCTAAGTGCCATCCATTCTATACTGGACAGCAGAAAGCTAACCAGGCTCGTGGACGTATTGAGCAGTTCAACAAGAAGTATGGTATGAACTAGAAATAAGAGTTGCGTAAAAGGTTGAGGTTGCAATATGCCTCAACCTTTCTTACTCTACAGAAAAGTTTTTATAGAATTGATTGTTGAGGGGCTTACATGAAGTATTCAGGAATTGGCGGACAGGCTGTTATGGAAGGCGTAATGATGAAAAATCAGGATAAGTACGCTGTGGCAGTCAGAAAGCCCAACAAGGAAATTGAGACAAATGTATGGGATTATAAGGCTGAGAAAAGCTTTGCACATATAAGAAAGCTGCCGGTATTCAGGGGTGTGTTTAACTTTATTGACTCGCTGTATCTGGGTATGAGCACGCTTATGTATTCTTCATCATTTTTTGAAGATGAGGAAGAGAAGCCGAGTCAGAAGGAAGGACTTTCAGAGGATGAAAGGGCAGAGCTTGAAGCAAAAGAAAAGAAGCAGGAAAAGGCAATGATGGGAGGTACGGTTGTATTCTCTGTTATTATGGCGCTTGCAATATTCTTTGCCCTTCCATACTTTTTATCTATATTTTTTCAAAAGTTTATTGAGTCAACACTGGTGATTACACTAATCGAGGGTATCATAAGACTTGCAATATTTATCGCATATATTGCACTTATTTCTCTTATGCCTGATATTAAGAGAACCTTCATGTATCATGGTGCAGAGCACAAATGTATAAACTGTATTGAGCAGGGGCTTAAGCTTAATGTTGAGAATGTCAGAAAAAGCTCCAGATTGCATAAGAGGTGTGGAACCAGCTTCCTGCTTATAGTTATGCTGATAAGCATTGTGTTTTTCATGTTTATACAGATTGATTCCAAAATACTAAGGCTGGTTATAAGACTTTTGCTGATTCCGGTTATAGCGGGAGTGTCTTATGAGTTCATCAGGCTGGCAGGCAGATATGACAACTGGTTTGTCAACCTCTTAAGCAAGCCGGGCTTATGGATGCAGGGGCTTACAACAAAGGAACCGGATGATGATATGATAGAGGTGGGAATAGCCTCTGTTGAAGCAGTATTTGACTGGAAAAAGTGGCAGAAGGAAGAATATAATTCATGACGTACAAAGAGACGATTGATTTGGGGATACACATATTGGAGCTGGCTGGGATAGAAGAAGCAGAAAATGATGCATGGCTGTTGCTGTCAAAGGAATGTAAGATGAACAGAACAGCTTACTACATGCACATGAAGGATGAGATTCTGCCGGAACAGCTTAATGAATATAAGGGTTTAATCAAGAAAAGAGCCGAGAGAGTTCCGCTTCAGTATATCACAGGAGAGCAGGAATTTATGGGGCTTACTTTTCATGTGAACAGCAATGTGCTGATTCCGCGTCAGGACACAGAGACTCTGGTTGAAGAAGCTATAAAGCTTGTGGAGCCGGGCATGAGTATACTTGATATGTGCACAGGTTCAGGCTGTATCATAATCAGTATATTAAAAAAATGCAGTGGTATACAGGGAACAGGCAGTGACATATCAAAACAGGCCCTGAATGTAGCTAAGGAAAATGCCAAGCTCAATAATGTGGCAGTTGATTTCGAGAGACGTGATATGTTTGAGAATCTCTCAGATAAATATGATATGATAGTGTCAAATCCCCCATATATCAGGTCAGATGTAGTGCCTACACTTATGCCGGAGGTCTGTGAGTTCGAGCCGTTGGACGCACTGGATGGACATGAGGATGGCTTATATTTTTACAGAAAGATAATCAAAGAATGCAAATCCTTCCTGAAGGAGAATGGAAAGATTCTATTTGAGATAGGCAATGATCAGGGACAGGCTGTGTCAGATATGCTGACTTATGCCGGTTTTAGAAATGTGGGTGTGATAAAGGATTTGGCACATAATGACCGTGTTGTTGTTGGAATGTTGTAAAGAGAGGTAGAAACCATGTTTGATAAATTAGAAGATTTAGTACATCACTATGTGGAGCTTATGAATCTGCTCAGTGAGCCGGATGTGGCAAACGATACCAACAGATTCAGAAAGCTTATGAAGGAGCAGAATGATCTGGCTCCGATAGTTGAGGCATATAAAGAATATAAGGCAGGTAAGCAGAATATTGAGGACTCATTGGCTATGCTGGAGGAAGAGTCAGATGAGGAAATGAGAGAGCTTGCTAAGGAAGAACTCAGTGAGTCTAAGGCAAAAGTAGAGGAGCTTGAGCAGAAGCTTAAGATTTTACTTCTGCCAAAGGACCCTAATGATGATAAGAACGTAGTAGTAGAAATCCGTGCAGGTGCAGGTGGAGAGGAAGCAGCACTTTTTGCAGCAGAGATTTTCAGAATGTATGTACACTATGCAGAGAGCAGGGGCTGGAAGTGCGAGACACTTGAAGCAGATGAGACCGGTATTGGTGGAATGAAGTCTGTAGAGTTTATGGTAAAAGGAACAGGAGCCTACTCAATCCTTAAGTATGAGTCAGGTGTACACCGTGTACAGCGTGTGCCTGAGACAGAGTCCCAGGGACGTATCCAGACATCTACCTGTTCAGTTGCAGTAATGCCGGAGGCAGAGGAAGTAGATGTACAGATTGATGAAAAGGATATCAGAATTGATGTTATGCGTGCATCTGGAAATGGTGGACAGTGTGTCAATACAACCGATTCTGCTGTTCGTCTTACTCACTATCCAACTGGAATCGTTATCTACAGCCAGACTGAGAAGTCACAGCTTCAGAATAAGGAAAAGGCATTTGCCCTCTTAAGAGCCAAGTTATATGACTTAGAGCTTCAGAAGAAGCAGGATGCAGAGGCTGCTGAGAGAAGGAGCCAGATTGGTACAGGAGACAGAGCAGAGAAGATTCGTACCTATAACTTCCCACAGGGACGTGTGACAGACCATAGAATTAACCTTACACTTTACAAGCTTGATAAGATTATGAATGGAGACATTCAGGAAATTATTGATGCTTGTATAGCTGCGGACCAGGCAGCTAAATTGGCTAAGGTGAATGAAGAATAAATTTAATAATTGAGTTTGATTAATGCCGGTCATTTTCTGAAAACATCAGAGTGTCGGAGGCTATGTAAACAACATATTGTTTTTCCCTCACTACTATAGTAAAATAGTACTTAATCAGAATGTGCAGACACTAAGGGGGAATCACAATGGAAAAGGAAATGTCAAGAGAAGAGAGGCTGGAATACCTGAGGAAAAAGATTGACAAACGAATCTACAAGACCAAGGAACCGAAGCTTTCTCTTAATAACAGGTTTTTGTTTTTGATATACACAATCCTTGAAATAGGGATTGTTATAAACATGCTTTTTATAACTTTTAATTATGGCAGCAGTCCGCTGGCAGCTTTTGGTATCCTGTGGGCAGTAGGCGGCATGATAGTTTGTGCGGCTATGTATCTTAAAAATAAAAAGAATCCGGTAATGAACAGAATATGTATCATACAGTTTATTGTGATATATTTTGTGGCAATACTTGTAAATGGCAATAGCTGTATAAATGCAGGCTGCATACCGATTCTTATTTCCATGATGCCGTATATGGATAAAAAGCTGATGAATCGTTCCTGCCTTGCCTTTGGCGCAACCAATGTGGTTAGATTTATTCTGATTGTCCTGGGACTGGTAAGCTCTGCTGATTCCATAAGTCATGAGGGTGTTGTCATGAGTATTGTGGTTGTTACAATCCTTGTGATTTCATTGGCCAACAAGATTTCCTGGAGATTTAATCATGATGCCATGTATTCAATGCAGGATGAACAGGAAATCCAGAAGCTCATCATGGAGGATGTACTTGACATAGCCAAGGGCGTGCAGGAGAAAACCGGCAAGGCAAACAATCTGCTTGACCAGCTTTCTGTTTCAGCCCAGGATATTGACGAGGCGGTGTCTGGTATAACCAAGGGTACATACAATACAGCTGAAAATATCCAGAAGCAGACAGTTATGACCCAGAGCATACAGGATGCCATCGATGATGCGGTTGAAAGGACTGAGAGTGCGGTTGATAAAGCCCGGCTGTCTATGGATGCTGTGGAGGAAAGCCTTGCGACCATGAATGAGCTTAGCCAGCATTCCGGCAAAATAGCAGAAACCAATAATCGTGTTGTTCAGTCTATGGACAATCTGAGACAAAAGACTGAGGATGTGCGCAAGATTACAGACATGATTCTTGAAATATCAAGCCAGACTAACTTGCTTGCGCTTAATGCTTCAATTGAGGCTGCAAGAGCTGGAGAAGCAGGAAAAGGATTTGCGGTTGTTGCTGATCAGATTAGACAGCTTGCAGAGCAGACCAAACAGTCAACCGAGAGCATCACAGAGATTGTTGAGGAGTTAAGCACCTACTCTGATGAAGCATCCGGTTCTATCAAGGAATCCCTGGAAGCCACAGAGCAGCAGACAATCCTTATTGGAACAGCTTCTGACAATTTCACCCAGATTGATAAGAATATGCAGGAGCTCACTGAGGAGATGAATGGAATTGACAAGATGATAATTGAACTCAAGGAGTCAAACAATGCCATTGTTGACAGCATAAATCAGTTGTCGGCCACCAGTGAGGAGATTACAGCCAGCAGCTCGGAGGCATCAAATATTTCAGAGAGCAACAGGGCAAGCTCTGACAATGCAAGGGAAATGCTCCAGAATGTGCTTGAGTACTCACATGGTCTGGATAAATATTTTGCAAAATAGAAGTGCATCAAAGGACAGTGTAGAGATTTTCTATGCTGTCCTTCTTTATACCAAAGTATGCAGGAAAACTGCTGGTGACAGGGTTGATGTAATTTAAAATTGACAGAAAATGGTAAAAATATAGTAAAATAATTTGAAAAAGAACTTGACATTAGGTTAATCGTGTGCTATATTAAACTCAACAAAAGAAAAACAAAGCAAGGAACAAAAGATAAAAAAGCATAAACTAAGCAAAGGAGGTACAGTCCAAAGGAGACAGCAGTTTTGGTAAGGAGCAACCCTAGCACACCGATACTATAGACGGGAAACCAGTGGTAAATTACATAAAAGAGAAATGGATAGAGCTTGGGAAAGGATTATTTCATATACTGAGCCAATCCTAAGAACCATTTAAGGTAAACGAAAGAAAGTAGAATCGGAAGACGATATCAAAGTACAAAAGAATAGAGAGGTAGAATCCATTGGATATTGAAGAGTGAAAGGCACCTGCAGAACATATGATTCGGTAGGTGCCTTTCTTTTGCTTTGCATAGGGAGAAGCAGCTGGTTGCTGGTTTGGTTTGGGTTACCGATCACACAGTGGCGCATAGCCTGACAGTGAGATGTCAAGCTTGCGTTTGAACAGTAACAAGTCTGGCACCATAATGTTTAAAAATGGCTGGAAAGGACTAGTACTTTATTATTAGGAATGTTATAATTTATAATTATAACATCACATTACATTTGGAGAAGATGGAGAGGTTTATGAAATTATATTTTGCATCAATGTATTTGGCTATCATAACTATTACTATAACTGTATTGCTTATGTTTTTTATCGGGAGAAATAAAAGTGATAAGGCTGTGCGTCTGAAAAATCAGTTGAAGCTTATACTTGCTATGGATGTAGTCTGCCTTTTGTCATTTTTCACGGATAACTACAGAATCTACACCATTAATTATGGGATTGTTCTTATCCTGGAGGTGATAGTGATAAGGACGATTCTGAATTTTTCTTACAGATACAGCAAGATAAATTTTAAGTATGAGAATCTTCTCAAAAATTTATTCAGATGCCTGACTATACTGGACATTGCAATCATCTTTATTAACATATGTACAGGATATTTTTATTCCTTTGAGTCTGCAGACAGTGTGCAATACGGATTGCTGATAAGACCTGAGGTAAACGCAGTATTTTTAAGTCACATAGTTTATTGTGTATTTATGGAAATCCTGCTTTCGATGATGATGTTCAGAAATGCTTTTAGGTGCGAATATGTATTCAAGAGAAGGTACATACAGCTTGGAATTGCTTTTCTGGCAGGACTTGTATTGTGCTCTGCAGCAAGGATTTTTACAGGATTTTTAAATTATCCGGCGGTGTTTTTGCTGACTGTATGTGAGGGGATTATTTTCTACTCATATCTCTACCAGCCGAGGGATAGAATGAATGTGATGAAAGACTTTGTCATAAGCAATGTGTCGGTTCCACTTCTGATGTTTGACTGTGATGATGAATTGCAGGTTGTAAATGAACCGGCCAGACAGATACTTAAGGTTGAAAAGGGTATGAGCCTTGATGATTTTGCTAAGAGGAGCAACCTCAAGTATATCTTGACAAAGGAGAGGCGGAGCGCCGGAAAAACCAGGGAGTTTACCATGACCACAAAGATTAATCTGAGTACCTATCTGATTGATGGTCAGGAGCTCAGGGAAAAGAATGGACAGTATGTGGGTATGCTTTTCATATATCATGATATTTCAAGGCAGGAAGCCTTAAAGGATGAGGCTACCTACCATGCTACCAGGGATTCGCTTACCGGTCTGTGGAACAGGGAGTATTTCCTTGAAATCATGGAGAACACCTTGAGGGACAATCCTGACGAAGAATACATATTGTTAATATCAGACATATGCCAGTTTAAATTATTTAATGATATTCTGGGCAAAAGTGTGGGCGACGATTTGATTTTATCCATAACAGAGGGCTTTTACAGCAGGAAAATGCCGGGCTGGTTTTTTGCAAGAATTGGTGTTGACCGCTTTGCACTTATGATGCCTTATAAGGATTATGATGAGAAGAGATTTATAGATGTGTGCAACTCAGTTATTGCAGCGAGAGGCTACGGACTCACAGTCCACTATTATCTGAGCGCATATATTATAAGGGATAGAAAGAAAACTGCTGATGAGATTTTAAACAGCGCGGAAATGGTTTTGGAAGATGTCAGGGACAGAAGAATGGGTATTATAGCCTATTATGATGAGAGCCTGCACGAGAGACTTATAGTGGATGCCATGTCCGAGGAGGAGCTTGCCAAAGCCTTAAAGGAAAAGCAGTTTGAGATATATCTTCAGCCACAGACTGATATAATGGAAAATAAAATTGTGGGAGCCGAGGCGCTTGTCAGATGGAATCATCCGCAGAGGGGAATGGTTTCGCCAAACGAGTTTATCCCGATGTTTGAAGAGACAGGCATGATAAATGAACTGGATTACTATGTCTGGGAG
>OGXW01002947.1_pt1 | contig 11659 bp, 7 predicted proteins | sample 1576341 | NCBI WGS metagenome assembly OGXW01 (sample SAMEA3541592, study PRJEB24748) | human gut metagenome | biome: human gut; feature: human-associated habitat; material: faeces | place: China | collected 2012
GGTGCAGGGCAGAGCCCTGCCGGAGTCCAGAGGCAGAGCCTCTGGCGCCTCCCCATTATCCCTTGATGCCGCTCGCGGCGATGGATTCGACGAAGGAACGCTGGGCGAAGAGGTAGAGGACGAGCAGGGGGGCGACGAGCATCAGCGTGGCGGTCGAAACCATCTGCTGCTGATAGCCCATCGACGCGCCGCCGGAAAGCCCCAGCTGAATGGAAACGTAGCTGTTCAGGCGGTCGGCGACGGTAGAGGCTTCAAGGCTCAGGAGCTTGATGTTCCCCAAGAACAGCTTGGAGTAGAACGTGTCCGTCCACTGCCAGACGAAGGAGAACAGAAAGCAGGAGACCAGAATCGGCACGGCGTCGGGCAGAATCACCCGCCAGAACGTCTTGAAAATGCTGCATCCGTCCACATACGCCGCTTCCTCCAGCGACTTCGGAATGCCGGTGAAGAATTGGCGAATCATGTAGATGTACAGCCCATTCTTCAGCCCCATGCACGTTGCGGACATGAGCGCGTAGGGAATGGGCGAGCCGCGCAGATTCAGGCTGCTGCCCGTCGTCGCCTTGAAAATGCCGAAGATGTCGAAGAAGTTGAAGTGCAGGTAAAGCGAGGACGAAATCGTCTGCGGCGGAATGATGACGGTGATGATGACCGCCGCGAACCAGAACTTCTTGAACGGGAACTCGAAACGCGCAAAGCCGTATCCCACGAGCGTGCAGGCGGCAATTTGCAGCACCGACACCGCGAGGGAGACGATCAGCGTGTTCAGGAACGTCGTGCCGTAATTCAGCAGGATTTTGCTGGCGGCGAGGGAGTAATTCGCCGTCGTCAGGTGACGCGGAATCGAGATGACCGTGGAGTCGTACAGGTCGCGCTCCGCCATGAACGAGACGCTCAGCTTGTCCAGCAGGGGCTGGATAATCATGAAGCAAAGCCCGAACAGCAGCAGGAAGCGAATCAGCTGATAGCCCTTGCGCCGCACCGTCTTGCGGAGCAGATATCCGCCGGACTTGCGGTTGCGCGCCCAGAAGCTGCCGCTGGGATGAGCATGGGTCACGGTCTGCTTACTCATCGCTGCTCACCACTCCTTTCAGCATTAGGGCACTTGCGCCGATGAGGACAATCGTGATGGCGAAATACACCCAAGCCATCGCGGAGGAGAAGCCGTAGTTGTATTTCAGCGTCATTTCTTCATTGATTTTCTTCATGACTTCGCTGTCTGTCTTCATGAAGAAGTCGATGATGGTGTAGATGATGTTGACAATCAGCAGGGGGGAGACCATCGGGAAGGTAATCGTCCAGAAGGCTTCCCACTTCGAGCAGCCCTCGACGTCCGCCGCTTCGTACAGGCTGCGTGGAACGTTCTGCAGACCGGAGAGGAAAACGACAATCTGGATGCCGCTTGCCATCACAATGTCGTACACTTCGTCAATCAGGGAAAAGACGATGTCCAGCACGTCGCTGCCGATGCCCGTGAGTTTGAGAATCTTCATCAGCGACTCGGACAGCGTGAACGGAGAGGACTCCGCCATCATCTGCTGCATTCCCGCCATCAGGGGGTTGTCCGTCTCCAAGCCGATGAGAACGCCGCTGGAGAGGATAACGGGCAGGAAGAAGATGGCGCGGACGAACGCGCGCCCTTTGAATTCCTGATTCAGTACGATGGCAATGACGAAGGACACAACGAGAATCGCAATGGTGTGCGTGACCATCACGCCGATTTCTTCGCTGAGCAGCTTGTTGAACTCCGGGTCAATGGTGAAGGCGCGGATGTAGTTGTCCAGCCCGATGAAGGTCGTCTGGAAGCCCTGCCCGGCGGTCACGTCCACGCGGCACAGGCTCATCCAGAATGAATCCACCAGCGGCAGCAGCATGAAACACAGGAAGCCGATGATGAAGGGCAGAATGAACAGATAGCCGGATACTGCTCGGCGCGCACGAATGGAAATGCGTTTGCCGCTCATTTGCTCACCTCCTGTTGCGCTGCATAGCTGCGGGCGGGAACGGTGATGCCATCCACCGCCGCGTCGGTATAGCCGAAGTTGACGTAGACGCGTGTGCCGTTTGCGTAAGTCGTGATGGTGACGTTCCCGACGCGTTCATGGCCTGTCATTTCCTGATTGAAGATGCCCGAAAGCGTCTGACGGTACTGCGCGACCTGTGCGGTGATGTCATCTAGCACGAGCGACGCGTCCGCACCGTAGAACTCGGAGTAGGTGGAATCCTGCAAAACGCGCGCGCTCTGGGCGGTCAGCGTGTATTGCAGACCCGCGCCCATTTCCGCGCTGCGCAGGAGGACTTCCTCCGCGTCATCCGCCAGATTCAGTGATGCGCCTGTGTAGGATACGCGGCTGTGCAGCGCCAGCGGGTAGAAGGGGACGTACTCGTCGATGATGGAATACTGTCCGCCGTCGAAGTCCATGTCGGTGATGAGCGTCGCCTGAACCGCGGCGTAGTCGTTGCCCTGACGAATCATCACGTCGCGCCCGGATGCCTTGAGTTCAGCGAGCTTTTCCGCCTGCTGATGCAACACGGCTTCGCGGGTCGTGTGGTTTTTGCCGTCGTAATCAGCGGAGAGCATGTACCCGATGTCGCGGAAGGAAACGCCTGCGCTGTAGGAAGCCGCCGCGTCCACTAAGGCGTTGAGGCTGCGCATGGCGATGGCGGGCTTGACGAGGTAGTAGGTGTCGCGGTCGTCGTTCGCGCCGTACCAGATTGGGCTGTATTCGGGGATTTCCGCTTCTTCACGCGTGGTGAAACGGGCAGCGTCGCGGAAGGCGATGAAGCCCTCCAGCAGGCCACTGTCGCGCGCGAAAGCCGTCAAACCGTCCAGATAGAGCGGCACACCCGCAATCGCGGCATTCTGTGCGAAGGAGAACAGCTCCTCCTGCGTTCCCAGCTGCCGAATCAGGCGGACGGAGGACAGCAGCTGCTGATTCATGCCGCCGTTCATCCATCCGGCGTAGCGAATCGACATGTTCTGCGCCAGATTGCGGGTGACAAGCTCGCGCAGGAGGTCTTTCGCTTCCGCATAAGTCGTCATGGCAATCGGGACGCTGGTAGGCACGCCCGCCACCTGCTGCACCTTGTCAATTGCGCCAATCAGCTCGATGCTCAGCGGCGCGTCCGCATCCACCGTCTGTGCGGCGAAATCCGGGTACTTGCAGGTCAGGTAGTCGCGGTAGGACGCCGCCATGTCCATGTAGCCCGATTCGGTCAGAAAACGGTAGCGCTGGCGGATGAAGCCCGTCGGATGCGCTGTTTCAAACATGTAGACGGCGTTGTTCGTGCGCTCGGAAACGTCGTAGGCGTCGCCGTGGACGATGGTGTACGTTGCGTTGACGGTGTTGTAGGAGGTCAGGCGGCCGGCAATGTCCGCACCGATGCCCGCCCACGATGCACCGTCCTCCAGAATGCAGATGAATGACCCGCTGTCGCCCGAAACGCCGAAAACCGGGAAGTTGATGCGCGTTTCGTTCGTCACCTGCGTGCGGATGGACGCCCAGTCCCAGCCGTAGAGGTTGGCGTAGTAGGCGCGCTGGGAAACGCGGCCGTTGTTGAAGCGGATAATCGCGCCGCTGCCGTCGGGGACGAACAGAAAGCCGTCATCCGCCGTGCCGCCCGCGCCGAAAGCCGGAAGCAGCGTCAGGCTCGTCAGCGGGTAATCCACGTCGTAAGCAAGGTCATCCAGCGGTACTTCGACAACAAGGTCGCTGCCGTCCAAACGGAATACCATCGAGACGTTGAAAACGGCCTTGGCGATGGTGCTGCCCGCCTGCACGATGCGGCTGTTGTCATATGCCAAATCCTCCGCCGTGTAGCCCACTTCGGCAAAGATGCTTTCGCAGCGCTGCTTCAGGTGATCCTTTGTGCCGTCGCGCAGCACCCAGACGTGCTCTTCCGCCAAATCGGGGTAGGCGGCGAGCAAAGCAGCCTTGTCGTCAGTCTTGCGGAGCTTGTCAATATTGTATTCACGGTAGTATTCTTTGATGTCCTTCTTCTGCTTGGAGGTCATTTTCTCCATGAACTGCTGCATTCGCGCGTCGCCAATGGCAGTTGGCATGAGGAAAGACCGCTGCACGCGTCCGACGGAGTAGTTCACGCGGACGCTGCCATCCTCCTGCATCAGCACTTCGTAGACCCCGTTTGAAATGCTGTGTTCCTGCGAGGTGAACTGGGTGGTCATGCCGGTGGAGGCGGCGTAGGTGAGGGCCAAGGTGGAGTTCAGCTTGTTCTTTTCCACCGGCAGGGCAATCGGGTCGCTGTCCGCGTTATCAGGCGAGGACAGCCAGACGTGCCCGGTGCGCTTGTCGGTGAGGGTGAAGTGGGTCGTCGCCGGGTCAAGCTCAAAGCGGAGAGCGTCATTCTCCATGACCATCGGCGTGTCAGGCTCTGAGTAGCCGTAAAGCGGCACGTCGTGCCCTTCCAGCTCGCCGGAGGTGTCAAAGAGCGGAAGAATGACGAATTTCGTCAGCGGATAAAGTGCCAGAAGAAGAATCAGAACCAGCACGATCCGCACAAGGATGCGTCGTTTCATGGATACTTTCTCCTTTCGTCAGTACAGACGGAACAGCACTTCTTTGTAGAGGGAAACGAAATAGCCGATGCCGTCGCCAACCAGCGAGAAAAACAGCAGCAGCAGGAAGATGATGACGACCATCGCCAGCAGCGTCATGATGGTGAACAGCAGCGTCTTGCCCAGCGAGTAGTCATGCGTCTGCATCATGCCGCAGATGATGAGAACACCGCTCCAGCCCAGCGACAGCCCCTCCAGAACGTAGTAGAACGCGCCTTCCTTGGCGGTAATGACGTTTGCGAGGAGAATCATCGCCGCTTGCAGGATGACGTAGGGCGTCAGCGCGTAGCAGGTGGCGATGTAGACATCCTTGAACGTGCCCTTGCCCTCAAACAGCGTCGTCAGCCCCCAGTTGCCCGCCACGAAGAACAAAAGCGGCAGGAGGACGGCGAGACATTGCTGGATGATGTTCACGCTCGGCCAGTAGACGTTCATGAACAGGAAAGGCGTGAACTGCATGGACAGCAGGCGGACAAGCAGCACCAGAAACACGATGATGTTCGCCGCGCCGAGGCTGCCGCGCTTTTCGCGGCTCAAATCCCAGAAGCCGTCGAAGGGGTGGAAGATAACGTAGAGCGAATAGCGCAGGGAGGACAGCAGACGCTGCCACTTCTGCTTGTCGGTCAGCTTTGCTGCGAGCGTCATGCGTTGTCCACCTCCCACTTTATCTTGCGGATGTGCCCGACGACCATCGGAACGACCAGCAGCACCGCGACGATGCCGAAAATCCACCCGATGTTCTGCTCTACCCATTCGGAGCGGTAGTAGCGGAACGCTTCGGAGTAGTTGCGGCTGTCGCGCGCCATGGCGAAATAGTCACAGGCTTCTTTGAATTGCTTCTGCTGCAAAAGCGCGCGCCCGATGCCGATGTAGGCAAGGTCATAGTTGCCGTTGCGCTTCATGACCTCGCGCCAAGTGTCGGCGGAAGCGGCGTATTCGCCCGCGTGGTACTGCTCGGTCGCCTTGTAGACCAGCTTGCCGTATTCTGTCGGGGTCAGCACGGTCACGCAGCAGTCCTGACTGTCCAGCACCAGCAGGTCATAGCCCTGATGCTCCAAAGCGACGGGATTCAGGAAGTATCCGTCCATGTTACCCACACCGCCGAACGCCCAGAGCAGGTTGCCCTGCTTGTCGTAGGTGAAGATGCGGTTGTGCGTCTTGTCCATGACGGAATAGATGTCGTTGTCCAGCACGGTCACATCCACGAACTTCGAGGGGCCGGAGTTGGTGATGTTCTTGTCGCTGCGCGCCCATTGCAGGTCGCCGATGACGTGGCTCGTGCCGTTCTCAATCAGGATGTTCGTGCCGATGGCATTCAGGCGGCGGACGGGTTTCGCCGCGCCGGAGGTCAGCTCGTTGGAATTGAAGGTCTGCGTGGTGACGAAGAAGAAGCCTTCCGAATCCAGCGCAATGTTGTTGTATTCCGTCGGAACGAAGGATGCCTGCTGCGCGCGCTGTTCCTTCGTGGAGAGCAGCCGCCAGACCAGCTCGTACCATGTGTACTTCACTTCGCTCGCGCCGATGAAGCCGGTGAACGTGCCGTCCGCCTCGTACTTCATGAGACCTCGGTTGACGTTCTGCGCGAGGCAGAAGACGCGTCCGGTCGTGTCGCAGACCAGCTTCGTCGGCAGAAACGCCATCGACTGGTCGAAGGTCGCGTCCGTCGGGCGGGTGAAGACGCTCAGCAGATTCAAATTCCGGTCTGCTTTCAGGATGCGGTTGTTGTTCGTGTCGGCGATGAACAGTGTGCCGTCCGCCATGACGAACACATCCTGTGGGGCGGAGAGCGTATTCGGGATGATGTCGCCGGAAATTTCGGAAATCACGCGGGTCAGCGTGAAGCTTTCGCCGTCGCGGGCGACTTGCAGAATGCGGTTGTTGCCCGTATCGACGATGTAGATGTCATTGCCGGAGACGGTCAGCCCGCGCGGGGTGCGCATCGGCGTTTCCAGCCCAAGGGAGACGCTGGACAGCATGGCGCTGGTGCGGTAGGCATCCGGCGACTGGCGTTCGTCGCCCCAGTAATCGTAGGTGTAGGTGTAATTGTAGTCAAAGCCGTCTGCGGCGCGCGCGACCATCCCGCCGCAGAGCGCGGCGAAGAGGGAGAACGCAACCAGACAGGCGCAGAGACGGGAAACCATGCGGTTCATCGGCGTCCTCCTCTCTTAATCTTTCAGACCGGATGTCGCCATCGTTTCGAGAATCTGGCTCTGGCTGAGGATGAAAATCAGTATCGGCACAGCCATGACGACGACCGTAACCGCCGCCGCCTGCCCCGTGCGGGCAATGCCGCCCGCCTGAATCTGCTGGAGCGCGTAGACGAGCGTCTTCTGCGCCTCGGAGTAGATGACGGCGGACGCCTTGGCGTTCCAGAGGTTCTGGACGGAGAAGATGATGAGCGTCAGCCACGCGGGCTTGACGTTGGGCATGACAATCGTCCAGAAAATGCGGAATTCCTTTGCACCGTCGATTTTCGCGGACTCAATCAGCGACATGGGAAGCCCTTCCATGAACTGCTTCATCAGGAACAGCCCAATCGGCGCGGCGAACGCGGGCAGGATGACCGCCCAGTGCGTGTCGACAAGGTTCAGGCGCGTCATGGTCAGGTAGTTCGGTATCGCGGTGACGTAGCCGTTGAACATCAGTGCCGTCACGACGAGGGCGAAAAACTGCTTGCCGAGCGGGAAATCGTACTTCGCCAGCACATACGCCGCGAGGGACGCAATCAGCAGATGCCCCAATGTACCCACGAGGGTGATGACAACGGTGTTGGTGATGTAGCGCGAGAAAGGAACCCAGCTCTGCCCCATCGTGACGAGAAGGTCAGAGAAGTTGTCGATGGTGGGATGGCGCGGGAAGAGCGTCGGCGGGAAGCGGAACAGCTCATCCAGCGGTTTCAGCGAGGACGAAATGGCGAACACCAGCGGAAACGCCATTGCACACGCGACGAGAAACAGCAGCAGCCCCACCAGAAAGTCGCCCACGCGGGAGCGGTTCGGCTTCTTGTGGCGCATGTTCGACTTCTTCGTCAGCTTCAGCACCTTCTGCGGCAGCTCAATCGGCGTGCCGTCCGGTCTGACTGGACCTTTGTAGCTGCGGACATTGATGGTACTCATGTGCCAATCCTCCTCAGAGCGCTCTGAATCAGCTTGTTGCACAGAATCATCACCAGGAACAGCAGGGTGGCGATGGCGGAGGCATAGCCCATTTCAAAGCGGGTGAAGCCATAGTCGAACAGGTGGGTGACGACGGTGTGCGCGGCGTAATCGGTGGAGGGGAAGCCCGCCAGCGCCATCGGCACATCGCACACGCCGAACGCGGACGTGATGGACATGACCGCGCCGAACATCAGCATTGGCTTCATGTTCGGCAGGGTGATGTAGTACAGCTCCTGCCAGCGGTTGCGGATGCCATCCACATAGCCCGCCTCGTACTGCGAGCGGTCAACGCCCTGCAAACCTGCGACGAAGGAAAGGAAACCCGTGGACATGCTCATCCACAGCGTGACGATGATGATGACCGGCATGATGTAATCCGGCGTCGTCAGCCAGAGAATCGGGGCGTTGAGAATGCCCAGCTTCATCAGGATGGCGTTCAGGTAGCCGTACGCGTCGCCGCGGAAGATGATAGAGAAGATGTAGTAGGCATTGCCCGCAATGGACGGCGCGTAGAAGATGACGACGGCAATCGTGCGCACCCAGCGCGGCAATTCGTTGATGAGCCACGCGAAGCAGAATGACATGATGTAGCCCACAGGCCCTGTAATCACCGCCAGCAGGAACGTGTTTTTCACGGCGGTCAGGAAAACATCATCCTTCAAAATCAGGGTGATGTAGTTGTCCATCCCGATGAAGCGCGCGGGCTCCAGAATGTTGTTGTAGGTGAAGGAGTAGTAGATGGAGATGAGCATCGGGAGGATGTAGAAGGTCAGAAACAGCAGGGCGTAGGGCGCCAGAAACGCATAGCAGAACTTCATGTGCTTCGCTCTGTCCCAAGCGATGCGCGCACTGCGTTTTTTCAGCGCAGCGTATTTCTTGAAAAACGCGGTCATGACGAATGCTTCCTCCTTTCGCTCAGGGCGTCTCTTCGTCGATCGGCAGACCGAACTCCAAGCGCTTCTTATTGATTTCCTCGTTGATGGTGCGCGCGTAATCCAGCAGGGTTTCGCGCGGGTCGGTCTTGTCGTTGGTCACTTTGCGCACGGCGTTGGTCATGTGGCGCGTGGTGTAGTAGCCGCCGGCGACTTCGCGGAAGCCGACTGCCCACGTCATCTGTTCGCGAATGACTTTCAGCTGAGCTTCTGACCAGGAAAGCTGCTCGATGGCGGCGATATTCGCGGTGGCGTAACGCGCGGACGAACCCAGGACGGCTTCAATCTCGCGTCCGAAACGCACCTGCGCGTCGGTGGACGTCCACCACTTCATGAACTGCCACGCATTCTGTTTTGTCGTTTCGCTGTCGGTGGCAATCATCATGCAGCAGGCGCCCTGCGAATGCCCGGAGTGGTCAACGTAAATGCTGCTATCATCCGCCGTGCGGGAAGTGCCGGGGAGAATCGCAATGTCCCACAGACCGCGGATTTCCGGCGCGGAGACGGTCAGGGTGTTGAACGTCGTGTAGTCGAAGATGCCAAGCGGCATTTCGCCGGAGCGGAAGCGGCTCACGAAGTCGAAGATGGTCGGCAGACCGTAGTCATTGTAGAGGCTGGTGTAGCGCTCAAACGCCTGCACACCCGCTTCGCTGTTGATGGTGGTGTGGGTCGCCGAATCGTTGTAGAGCGCGCCGCCGAGCTGGTAGAGCATGGCGTAATAAGAAGAGAGATTCGGGGCGGCAATGTCGGGGTAGGGGATGCCGACGGACATGTTCGCCCCCTGAATGGTGGGCAGCATGGCAATCAAATCATCCCACGTTTCCGGGACGGACAGCCCGTATTCTTCCAGAATGTCGCTGCGGTAGAAGAGAATCGAGCACAGCTGCGTCTCCGGCAGCGCGTACAGACCGCCGTTGAAGCTGAACGCGGCGTAGGCGCTGGGGTAGAATTGGTCGAGGACTTCCTGCAAATCATCGAACTGCGTCAAATCCTCCACCGCGTGGCGAAGCGCGTAGTTGACAGGGTTCCAGCTGTCGGTTGAAATGACGACATCCGGGCCGTTGCCTGCGACGACGGCGTTCAGCAGCGCGTTCGGGTCAACCAGCATGACGTTGACGGGAATGCCGGTAGACGGTGTGAAGGTGTCATCAACCATGGTTTTGAGGACGGTAGACTGGTCACGGCCGGTCAGAATCCACACTTCCAGCACGTCCTCGCTGGCATCGTACACATCGCCCAAGGCATTGTAATCCACGAAATACGACGTGACGCAGGATTTCAGCTCATGCAGCGCGCGGTCGAGGAAATTTTCCGACGGCTGCGGTACGGTCACGCCGTCCGCGGTGATGGCAATCAGGTCAATATCCAGCTTGACCTGCCGCATGTTCTGCATTGACGTGCCGAGGGAGGTGATGTTGTCCTTGAAATTCGTGAAGGCTTCGGTAATCTTCGCTGGATCTTCGACGAAGGATTCCAGCTGCACCGCCAGCGTCTGCGCGACGGCAATGCGGTCGGATTTCTGTCCGGTGATGGCAACGGTCTCATCGACGAGCTTATAGAGCAGGCGGCTTTCCTGCGCCATCGCTTCGATGACCTCCGGATACACCTGCTCCAAGTGGTAATCGCGGTAGCGGTCGGGGTTCACGCCTGTCAGCACCAGCACACGGCGGTACATTTGGTTCAGGCGGTAGATGCTTTCCTCCATGTCGGAGAGAATCTGCCCCATGTCGCCCAGCGTCGCTTCCAGACGAAGCGTGTGATGCCCAGCGGAAAGGTAGAAGCGGTAGGGTGTGCCGGAATCATCCGACAATGTGTTCATTTCCCATGCCGTGGTGTAGGGGAAGGAGACGTTCTCCATACCGGAGAAGGGAATTTTGCCGTCCAGATAGAGGATACGGCTGGACACGCTGCCGCGGTTGTAGGTCTGACGGCCTTTGATGGTGATGTTGTACCAGCCGTTTTCCGGCACGTCGAAATCCCACTCAATCCACTGTCCCGCGTCGCGCCAGGCATCGCCGCCGATGTAGTTCAGCACCGTCCGGCGCACGTCGCATGGAGAAGTGGCAGGGGAAGAACGGTCATAACGCGCGTACAGTGACGGGGAGGAACGCAGGGTGCTGCTTTCGCCCTCCAGCACGAGGGCAAAGTCAGCAGGAACGCTGTTCTCCTGCGGCTGCACGGAGGCATAAGCGGCGTAATCCGGCATTTTTTCGGGTGCGGTGAGCGAAAGCGCGGTCAGGAGCATCGGCTCGCTGGTCGCAATCAGGGTGACGGTGCTTTCCCCCGCCTCGAAATAAAAGCGGTACGGTTCGGTGATGTAGCCCATCGAATCGCGGCAGCAGACGGTCTGTTCACCGAACACCTCCACCTGCGTCGGACGGATGTCATTGCCCTGCGAGTCCTGCCGCACTTCGCCGCCGTCGTGCCACAGGCGGGTGAAGGTCAGCGTATCCGCGCCATCGAAGGGGACTTCGCCGTTGATGCGCAGTTCGCGCTCCAAGTCCACGCCGCGTGCCGCCTCAGTGCGGTAGGTCAGGCGGATGTTGTAGAAACCGGTTTCCGGTACGGTGACGGCGAACGTTGCGGAAGAGCCGCTTTGCATCAGCAGACCATCCTTCTGTGCAGTCACGCCGTCCGAATCCACCGTCACCAGCGGAATGGAAACGTCCGAAGATGCGTCCGGAGCGCCCTCATGCGCGCGCAAATACAGCGAATAGGTGCTGCTGCGCCCGATGTCGCCAATCTGCTGCGAGAGGTCATAACCCTCGTATTTTGCCCGGTAGTTCTCCACGCCGCCGGACAGAACGAACCACAGCACCAACGCCAGAACGACCGCCGTCAGGGCAATCCACTTCCCGTATTTGCTGCCAAAGGAACGCTCCATGTTTCCGTGCCTCCTTCAAACTGGAATTGAACCAATTTCAATACGTTGCAGATGAATAAAAATGGTTTGCTTTCAACCATATTATAAATTCAACGAGAGAAAAAAACTT
>OGXW01002954.1_pt1 | contig 11637 bp, 10 predicted proteins | sample 1576341 | NCBI WGS metagenome assembly OGXW01 (sample SAMEA3541592, study PRJEB24748) | human gut metagenome | biome: human gut; feature: human-associated habitat; material: faeces | place: China | collected 2012
CTTTGTTTACCAGGGTTGCGGAATCTACGGTGATCTTTCGTCCCATTACCCAGTTTGGATGCTTCAGAGTATCTGCAACAGTGACCCCTCGCAGCTCTTCTGTGGTACGTCCGCGGAAGGGACCACCGGATGCCGTGATCAGAAGCTTGTGGATCTCTTTGTTTTCTTCTCCGTGGATAGCCTGGAAAATAGCGCTATGTTCACTGTCTACCGGAAGGATAGATACTCCATATTTCTTTGCCATGGGCATGATCAGATGACCGGCTGTGACAAGGGTTTCCTTATTTGCCAGGGCAATGTCCTTTCCGGCACGGATTCCCTCCATGGTAGGACGGATCCCGATCATTCCCACGATCGCAGTGACAAGAATTTCGGATTCCGGCATGGACGCAAGCTCCAGAAGTCCTTCCATTCCGCTGACTACCTTTGTATCCGTGTCCGCAATACGCGTTTTCAGATCCCGGGCTGCTTCTTCATCCCAGACTGCTGCCAGAAGCGGATGAAACTCACGGATCTGCTCTTCCAGCTTCTCCACACTTTTGCCTGCACTGACTGCAACAACACGAAGGTCTTCGTTTTTTCTTGCCACATCCAGTGTCTGGGTCCCGATGGAGCCGGTGGAACCTAAAATTGCAATATTCTTCATTTCTAATGTCTCCTAAATTCCAAGAATCGTTTTTGCAAGATAGTAAATAACAGGGGCTGTGATGATCACACTGTCAAAACGGTCCAGGATTCCTCCATGGCCCGGTATCAGCTTTCCATAGTCCTTGATGTTCTGGTTTCTTTTGATCGCAGATGCAGCCAGATCACCCACCATGGAGATCAGAGCTCCAACTGCGCAGATCAAGGCATACTCAGCCATTTTTCCCTGTGTTGCTGCTGCATAGATCACTCCAAGAAGCGCCGCTCCCGCAACGCCTCCTACAGCTCCCTCGATGGATTTCTTCGGGCTTAAAACCGGCGCCATTTTATGCCTTCCGATAAGCATTCCCACACAGTAAGCACAGGTGTCACATCCCCAGGAGCACAGGAATATCAGCCATACCAGGAATTTTCCGTCCGGAAGGCTTCTGGTAAGATAGATAAAGGAAAGCATCACAGCAACATATACAACTCCAAAAAATGCTGCCATCACCTGTTCTGCATGGTATTTCGGATAACCGAATACATAAACAAACAGGATCAGGATCATACTGATGATGATCGCCATTGTTCCGTAATTTCCAAAATCAGCTTTCATGGCAATATAATAAAGCACTGCTCCAAGATATCCTACAAGTTCCAGCACAGTAACATGCTCATCGCTTACCTTCATTACCTTGTAAAGCTCTCTCATTCCGATCAGTGAAACAGCCAGAAGTGTAAAAAATAAGATCCAGCTTCCGGAAATGATAGTTGCCAGGGCAATAATGACAAGGACGATACCACTTATCAGTCTTGTCTTAAACATGATCTACTCCTCCTTGACGCCACCGTAGCGTCTGTCTCTCTGATTGTATTTCTCGATGGCTTTGATCAGCTCTTCTTTATTGAAATCCGGCCATGCAACCGGTGTAAAATAAAACTCGGAATAGGCAAGCTGCCAAAGCAGGAAATTGGAAAGCCGCTGCTCACCGCTTGTGCGGATCAAAAGATCCGGATCCGGTACACCTGCAGTATCCAGATAGCTCTCAATCGTATCTTCTGTAATGCCATCCGGCTCAACCTTTCCGTCTTTTACATCCTGTGCCATCCTCTGCATTCCACGGCGGATCTCATCACGGCTTCCATAATTTAATGCCAGCTGAAAATAAATACCGTCAAAATCTTTGGAATATTCCTCCAGTTCCCGGACACTCTGCTGGATATCCGGTGCAAAGGCAGTAACATCTCCGATGACTTTCATCTTCATATTATTTTTCTTGGAAATCTTGATACATTTCTTAAGATAACCGCGGAACAGTTTCATCAGTGCTTCCACTTCTTCTTTGGAGCGTTTCCAGTTTTCTGTGGAAAAAGCGTAAACCGTAAGATATTTCACCCCAAGGTCTTTGATATCATAACAAATGTTTTCAAGATTGGCGCATCCCTTTACATGTCCGTAGGTTCTCGGCATTCCTCGTTCCTTTGCCCAACGTCCGTTTCCGTCCAGAATGATCGCGATATGATTTGGTACGTTCATAAATCTCCTCCATACAGAAAGAGAGCTTCTTCAAAGAAGCCCTCTCTATCCTCGTATTTCTTACAATTATACAGTCAGAATCTCTTTAGACTTGTTCTCGATCGCCTTGTCAACTTCCTTGATGTACTTATCTGTAAGTTTCTGGATCTGATCCTCAAGCTCTTTGATCTCATCCTCAGAAACATCCTGTTTTGCAAGTTTCTTAAATGCATCGTTGGCATCACGACGGATATTTCTTACTGCAACCTTGGCACCCTCGCCTTTTTTCTTAACGTCCTTCACCAGCTCTTTACGACGCTCCTCGGTAAGCTCCGGGAAAACAAGACGGATCATTTTTCCATCGTTGCTCGGGTTTAATCCCAGATCAGAGCAAAGGATCGCTTTCTCGATTGCTTTGATCATGCTGGATTCCCACGGCTGGATCTGGATCATACGTGCCTCCGGTACAGAAATGTTTGCAACCTGCTGGAGCGGAGTCGGTGCTCCATAATAATCTACGGTAAGTTTGTCAAGAATATGCGGGTTTGCACGGCCGGCTCTGATGGTTGTCAGCTCACTCTCCAAAGCATTCAGTGTTTTTCCCATTTTTGTTTCGTATACCTGAATTCTCTCATCCATTTCACATATCTCCCTGTATGGTTTTTTTTATTATTCCCTTTTGATCACACGGTTACCTTTGTTCCGGAGAACTTGCCATGTACGGTATTGACGATGCTGTCCTTTTCATCAAGACCGAATACCAGCATCGGCATCTTCTGCTCCATACACATGATGGAAGCGGTAAGATCCATAGCTGCCAGCTTCTTTGCAACTACTTCATCGATGGAAATCTCATCATACTTCTTGGCATCCGGATTTACCTTCGGATCACTGTCATAGATTCCGTCAACAGCCTTGGCAAGAAGAATGGCATCTGCACCGATCTCAACAGCACGAAGTACAGTAGCTGTATCTGTAGAGAAATACGGATGGCCGGTACCACCTGCAAAGAATACAACCTTTCCTTCTGCGAAGCTCTCTTCTACAGCATCCTTGGAATAAAGTGTGGTAAATGCACCACATACAAACGGGGTAAACACCTCTGTCTTAAGTCCCACATATCTGCAGATGTCAGACACATAGATACAGTTCATGATAGTAGCAAGCATGCCGATCTGATCCGCCTTGCTTCTGTCCATGGCTCCGCTGGTACGTCCTCTCCAGAAGTTTCCACCTCCGATCACGATACCAACCTGAAGTCCTTCATCCACGATCGTCTTGATCTGTTTGGCAACCTCTGTAACAGTTGCTTCATCAAAGCCTCTCTTCTGCTCTCCTGCAAGAGCCTCTCCGCTTAATTTCAGTAACACTCTTTTCATATGTTTATTCTCCTTTACCATACGCCGGATACAACTTCATTGCCGTCATTGTCAAAAGTTGTGGATACCGTAAACGTATCATAATAATAATAACCTGTCTTACCGGACTCCGGCTCGTCCTCATAATCACTGCCATTTGGGCTGCCGCATGCATTCTCAAGCTCAGACATGGACTGACCGATATATCTTGCTGCTACAGATGCCGGATCATCCTCGCCGGATGGTGCTTCCGTAGGATCCGCATCGGAAGAATCAGAGGAAGCTGGTGCAGATGTTGGATCCGGTGTGGATGTGGAGTCCGAACTGCCGGACGAACTGCTGTCTGTACTGTCTCCATTATCATCAGAACTCTCCGGAGTCGGAGTCACAGCCGTACTGTCTGAAGAATCTGTACTGTCACTGTCACTCTCACTGTCATCCTCAATGCCAAGCCTTGCCTTTACATCCTTCAGGGTAGACACCTCCTTGGTGCTTCCGCTCGCCAGATATGTAGCATATGGGATTCCGTCTTCACCCTCACCATCCATACAAAGACTCAGCTGTGAGATCGTCAGAAGCGGCAGCTGGCGGAAGAAACATTCATTCTGCTCTTCGTCAGAAAATGTGATCCTTACATCAAAGCTTGTTGCTGTATCTCCGTTATCGTCCTTCTGGCTCTTCTCCATATAATAAACAGCCTTGTCGTTGGAAGCCAGTGTGAATTTACCATTTACAAGATCGCTTCCCCAGGTCTCATCACTGTCATCGCCATCATCTCTGGTAGGACGGACATAAATTGCAGAAATCGTGGAGTTCATTTTATTGGTAAATACAATACTGGTAGTGGTCTCACTCTTGGTTCCCATTACGTTCTTGATATTTGCTGTTTCATCCGTAGAGGTCTGCATCTCCACCACATCCGTTTTCGCAGCTTCCGTTACCGTCGGGGTTGCCGTTGCCTCCACCTTCTGCTCCGGTGCCACAGAGTTCTTCTTTCCGCAACCGGCTGCAAGCATGCTCGCTGCAAGAATTCCGGCAAGAATCAAATAACGTTTTTTCATTATATCTCCTCCATATAAAATGGTCCTATTCGCTGTCAGGTTTTCCTTTTCTATTATTACAGAGTATCACTTTCTTGTCAACCTGACCGTTCTGAATTTCACAGAATCTTTAGATATTTTAAACTATGTCAAAAATTGGAACAGCTGAGGTCAGAACCCGTTTTCCCTTCGCTGTCTGCGCATATCACGGCGCATTTTCGCAGCTTCATTCCGGGCTTTTTCCGCTTCTGTGGTAATGATCAGTTCCGGCACCTGAATCGGTTTCTGGTCTTCATCTACAGCCACCATCACAAAAAATGCCCGGTTTACAGTATGACGCATGCCATCCGGCTGTTCCACATACGTATCGATCTCGACCTCCATGGAAGTTCTTCCCACATAAGTCACATATCCCTTAAGTACTACGATCTCTCCCTCATAGATCGCATGCTTGAACTGAAGATTGTCCACTGCCGCAGTTACCACCCGATATGTCTCCGCATGACGCATAGCTACCACTCCGGCAACCTCATCCAGCCACTGCATCAGTGCTCCGCCAAAAAGTCTTCCGCCTCCGTTCAGATGCTGCTGCATGATCAGATGAACCTGCTCCGTCATCGATGCTTCTACCGTTTTTTTACGTCTTTCCTGTACCTCTGTCATTTCTCATTCCCCGCATTTTATCATACTTTTACTTTTTCAGTTGAAACCAGCCGATCAATAAAGATTTTTTACTTTAAAGTCTCGCTCCGCTTCTCTTCTCTGATCCTTCTTTGCAATATCCTGGCGCTTGTCATAAAGCTTTTTACCACGTGCCATGCCAATCTCTATTTTTACCAGGCTGTCCTTGAAATAAACCTTCAGTGGTACCAAAGTCAATCCTTTTTCCTTTAATTTAGCTTCGATCTTATTGATCTCGTAGCGATGCAGCAAAAGCTTACGCACACGAAGAGGATCTTTGTTAAAAATGTTTCCTTTCTCATAAGGAGTGATATGCATTCCATATACATAAACTTCTCCGTTTTCCACACGGACAAAGGCCTCCTTGATGCTGCATTTACCGGAACGTAAGGATTTCACCTCGGTTCCTGCAAGTGCGATCCCGGCCTCATAAGTATCCTCGATAAAATAATCATGAAAAGCCTTTTTATTATTTGCGATCAATTTCATTCCTGTTTTTTTTGCCATTTCGCGCTCCCTCAGTCTTCCTCAGCCAGGACAAAATCCACGGTTTTCAGCATTTTATCCGCATCTGCCACACGGACACGGACCTTCTGCCCAAGACGGAAGATCTTTCCTGTCATGTCGCCCCGCAGTTCATATGCATCCTGGTCAAATACATAATAGTCATCTCGTAATGTATTGATATGGATCAATCCTTCCACGGTATTCGGAAGCTCCACATAAAGTCCCCATCCTGTAACGCCGGAGATGATTCCCTCATACTCCTCTCCGAGATGATAGGACATATACTCTGCTTTCTTCAGCTTATCGGATTCTCTTTCCGCTTCGTCTGCACGCCGTTCACACACACTGGACTGGCGTGCCACTTCATCCAGGATCTCCTTGTAATGCTCGGTACGTCCTTCCCTTACCAGTCTGCCTCTCAGACGGTCATGGATGATCCTGTGGATCTGAAGATCCGGATATCTTCGGATCGGAGAAGTAAAGTGGCAATAATACTTCGCTGCAAGTCCGAAATGTCCGCTGCATTCCGTAGTATATTTTGCCTGTTTCATGGTACGCAAGGTCAGGCGGCTGATCTGTGCCTCATTGGGCATTCCCTCAATACTTTCCAGGATCTCCTGGATCTCACCAGGCGTGATCTCCTGTCCGGATTTCTGTATGTTGACTCCTTCATTATGAAGAAGCATCAAAAGACTTTCAATCTTTTCCGGATCCGGATTTTCATGGGTTCTGTATACAAAGGGATAATCTCCGGTACAGTATTCCTGTGCCACGGTTTCATTGGCAAGAAGCATAAAATCTTCAATGATCCTGGTTGCCACATTAGCTTCATAAGGCTGCACATCAATAGCTCTTCCTGCCGCATTCAAGATGATCTTACTTTCCGGAAAATCAAAATCAATGGAACCTCTTGTATGACGGCGGCTGCGCAGGATCCCGGAAAGCTCTTTCATCAGGAAAAACATGGGGATCAGAGCTTCATAGCGTTTCTTCGCCACCTCATCAGTATCTTCCAGAATATTTTTCACATCTGTGTAACACATACGCTCATCTACACAGATCACGGTTTCTGCGATCTTATGGGAAATCACCTTTCCTTTTTCATTAACATCCATCAGACAGCTTAAGGTCAGACGGTCCTGTCCCTGGTTCAGAGAACAGATACCGTTGGAAAGCCGCTCCGGGAGCATAGGAATGACACGGTCCGCAAGATAGACGGAGGTTCCGCGCTTCAGTGCCTCTCTGTCAAGGGCACTGCCGCCCTGAACATAGTTGCTCACGTCTGCGATGTGCACACCCAGATGGTAGATTCCATCCTCCTTTGTCAGGGAAATGGCATCATCCAGATCCTTTGCATCCTCACCGTCAATGGTAACTGTAACAAGATTTCTGAGATCCAGTCTTCCATCCAGATCCGCTTCCTGTACATGGTCCGGCACACGGTCAGCCTGGCGAAGTACTTTGTCAGGAAATACACTTGGTATATTAAAGCTCTTCACAATAGCAAGGATATCTGTTCCAGGTGAACGTAAGTTTCCCAGCACTTCTGTGATCTTTCCTTCCGGCTTCCGATTTCTGGAGCCGTAATCTGTGATCTCTGCAACTACCTTGTCTCCATCCTTTGCTCCCATGGAGTTTTTTCTGGAAATAAAGATATCTTTGGAAAATTTGGGGTTATCACTGATCACAAAGCCATAATCACGGCTGCTCTGATATGTTCCCACGATCGAAGGCATTCCCCTTTCCAGAACCTTCAGCACAACACCTTCCTGACGTTTTCCCTCTTTATGTCCGTTCCGTACAAGGATCTGCACCTTATCCTGATGCATGGCGCTTCCCGTGTCATTTTCCGGAATAAAAATATCCTGTTCCTGACCCTCCACTTCCACAAAGCCAAAGCCCTTGTAATGGCCAATAAAAGTTCCCTCCATGATGGTTCCGTCCTTCTCGGAGAAACGATATTCCTCATGATTCTTCTCTCTGCATTCTCTTCCCTTACGGCCACGCTCCGGCTTTTCTGCCTTCAGAGCTTCTTTATTCTTTCGTCTGTCTCTGCGCTTGCCGGAAACCTTGCTGTATCTTCCTTTATTATCTACTTCAGCCTTGCCCTGGGCGCAAAGCTCGTCCAGCACGTCAAAAAGCTCTTTTTTCTCACTCTTATCCAGCTGAAGAAGAGATGCGATCTCACGCAGACGCATGGGCTTATACAGCGGATCTCCCAGAAGCTCCATTATAAACTTTTTTCTTTTTTCAAAATTTTTCGATTTTTTCACATTTTCTCCTGTTTCATATTTATATTTCATTTTTACCCTGTTATCATTCCGAAGGAAGAATCACCCGTAACCCTGTATCAACGCAAAAACACTCCTGCTGATTAACAAAAGAAGTCCCCATCCGAGTTTCTTCTGCATGCTAACGCAGCAAGAGTGTTACCAACTTCTGTTCTGCCCCTGGCAGATCAGATAATGTTCAGTACGATTGACAGTACAAAGAAAATAACTCCCATGATAATGGTACCTCTTACAAGACCACCTTCCATGGAACGGCCCTTATTCTTACCCCAGTAAGTATCAGCTACTCCGGCGATAGAGCCAAGACCCTGCTGCTTGCCCTCCTGCATCAGTACGACAACAGTCAGAGCGATACAATCTATTGCATAAATTACAGTCAGAATAATCTTCAAAATGTTCACGCGGTTACACCTCCTAATCAACTAGAGGTTATTTTACCATAGCTAAACCGGGATTTCAACCATTTTCCGTTTATTTTATGCAGGGCTTTTTCTGAGATTTTTTTGCAAAAGGATCTTTATATCTTCCAAGAGCTCCGAGCTGTTCGTGGATCCGCAGAAGCTGATTATACTTGGCGTTCCGGTCTGAGCGGCAGGGTGCGCCTGTTTTGATCTGTCCTGCCCCACAGGCAACTGCCAGATCTGCGATAAAGGAATCCTCTGTTTCCCCGGACCTGTGAGAGATCACTGCACGATACCCGGCATGCTGAGCCATCTCCACCGCATCCAGAGTTTCCGTGAGAGTTCCGATCTGGTTTACTTTAATAAGGATAGCATTGGCAACATCAAGTCCGATGCCACAGTGCAGCCGTTTGATATTGGTGACAAACAGATCGTCGCCTACCAGCTGGATCTTTTTCCCCAGGTGTTCCGTCAAATATTTCCAGCCTTCCCAGTCATCCTCCCAGAGACCGTCTTCAATGGAAACAATGGGAAATTTTTCCACCAGTTTTTCATAATACTCTGTCATCTCACCGGCATCCCGGTAGATCTTTTCTCCTTTCATGCGGCTCTCCCCAGGGAAAAAGTATACGCCCTTTTCCTCATCATAAAGCTCGCTGGAGGCTGCATCAATGGCAATGGTGATCTCTTCTCCTGGCTTATATCCTGCTTTTTCTATGGCATGAACGATCAGGGTAAGCACTTCCTCCGAATCTGAAAGATCCGGAGCAAAGCCGCCTTCATCTCCAACCGCTGTGGAGAGTCCTTTTTCCCGGAGAAGAAGCTTTAAGTGCTGGTAGACTTCCACACACATGCGGATACCCTTTTCCAGACAGCAAGCTCCTGTTGGCATGATCATAAACTCCTGAAGATCTACCGTATTGTCCGCATGCTTTCCCCCGTTTAAAATATTCATCATCGGCACAGGGAGCTGCAGGGTATGACAGCCGCCCAGATACTGATAAAGAGGAAGCCGAAGGGCCCCGGCTGCTGCACGGGCTGCTGCCAGAGATACTGCCAGCGTGGCATTGGCTCCTGCGCTGCTTTTGTTCTCCGTTCCGTCGGTTTCGATCAGAAGATGATCGATCCATGCCTGGTTCAGGGCATTCTCTCCGATAATGACATCTGCCAGACGTGTATTGATATTTTCCACTGCTTTTTTCACACTCTGTCCCAGATATTCCTCCCGGTTTCCGTCCCGTAGCTCCACAGCCTCAAATTTACCTGTGGATGCTCCGGACGGCACCATGGCTCTTCCTGTGTATCCATTAATCCCCACAATTCCTTCACCTACCGTCACTTCCGCTTCCACTGTAGGATTCCCCCTGGAATCAAGGACCTGTCTTGCATGAACTTTTCGAACAGGCAGATAACGTAGCATAAGTTTTTCCCTCCTTGAAAATAATAATACTGTTTATGATCTCCTGCACTTTGTGATTTTCTTCTTATGTTCATGAGGGTAGCTTGTCCGAAAAGGGTTGGGTCTATACCTTTTATCCGGCCTTGATATTGTCTGATTTTTCAGTTCTTTTATTTTTATTATTTTTCTTTTTATGCTTATCTTTGTTTTTTTTTAAATTTAGTATTGACATTTTCTATTTTATCTGTTATAGTTTAACCATCAAATAAAACAAACGGAAAACAAAAAATTAAATCAAAAAGGAGCGTGAACCCACCGAAAACATAACTTACTTCCCATAATCTAAGAAAGAGAGGTACAGTCCACCAGAAGATTTAAAGATTTTCCATTATAATTAAAACAAGGAGGTACGGACCACCGAGAACGTAAATTTTAATTCCGTATAAGTTTTAAATCTAAGAAATGAGAGGTATATTCCATTGGATAATGAAAATTAAAAGAGTCATCGGCAGAAGAAATCAATCGCTGATGACTCTTATTTTTTGCTTATTTTGACCTCTGTCTCACAGACATGATCTCATGATCTTCTGCTTTCATATCTTCTGCTTCGTGTTCATAAACATATTAATAACTCCACTTTCTCTGAGGTTCCCATGAAACAAAAACACATCTACCGTCTTATTTTTTTCTTTGTCATGGCTTTTGCTCTTGGCAGTCTTGTAGGAAAGATCTATTCTCATTTTACTTCCGACCCACGATCCGATCCGAATTCTGCCGAAAACAGCCAGACCTCTTCTGCTTCTATGACATTCCAAAATGAAAACTGGGGGCTCGGTTTTCAGGAAGAAGGCAAACGGCCCACAGGAAATGCTTCTATGGAAGAATTAAAAAAATACAATGCCTGGTATGCAGCCGATAGCGATGAGAAAAAAATCTATCTTACCTTTGACGCAGGCTATGACAATGGAAATATGCCTGCCATTCTGAATGCCTTACATAAGCATCAGGTACATGCCACATTTTTTGTTGTGGGAACACTGATCCGTGAAAAACCGGAACTGATCCGTGAGATTATAGATGCAGGCCATACCATAGGCAACCACACCATGACACACCCGAATATGTCCGGCATCTCCACAAAGAAAGCCTTTCAGAAGCAGCTTGAAGATGTGGAGGTTCTTTATAAGGAAGCCACCGGAAAAGAAATGACAAAATTTTATCGCCCGCCCCAGGGCATTTACAGCGTGGAAAATTTAGAGATGGCAAAAGAGATGGGATACCACACCTTTTTCTGGAGTCTGGCTTATGTGGACTGGTATCAGGATAAGCAGCCTTCGAAAGAAGAAGCTTTTGAAAAGCTTCTGGGACGGATCCATCCGGGTGCCATCGTGCTACTGCACAGCACCTCTTCCACCAATGCTTCTATTCTGGATGAACTGCTGACAAAATGGGAAGAGATGGGATATACCTTCGGAACATTAGAAGAACTTGTGGCATCAGGATCCGCCTGAAAAAAATCGCACATGATCCATGCATCCTCAGTGCCATCGGCACGGATCTTCCCACTTTTGAATTCTCCAGATAAGCACATAAAAAATCTGCCCCGGGACTATGTTCTCATATGTTCCGGAGCAGATTTTTCTGTGCTATTGATTTTAGAAGGTGTTCTTCTTATTTAATTGTCTTATTTACTGGACAGCCTTGAATGCCTCATCAAGATCCTGGATGATATCATCGATATTCTCAGTTCCGATGGAAAGACGGATCGTGTTTGGCTTGATTCCCTGATCAAGAAGCTCTTCCTCTGTGCACTGGCT
>OGXW01002971.1_pt1 | contig 11586 bp, 10 predicted proteins | sample 1576341 | NCBI WGS metagenome assembly OGXW01 (sample SAMEA3541592, study PRJEB24748) | human gut metagenome | biome: human gut; feature: human-associated habitat; material: faeces | place: China | collected 2012
CTCATATGATAGATTTTTGGATATTTCCATTGTCTACCATATGGGGAGCATATCATTTTCCGGGGTTTTACTTACTTTATAGGAAACTGCTCCTACGGAGCACTCTTGAATGAAAGATGCCCACCGGTAGGCGGGCATACTAAAAGGACGGTTGTGGTTTAAAAGATATAAAAACCTTCTTCGCCAAAATCGTCATCATTGATATCATCAAATTCGTGAAAGAAGTAATCCATATCCAGAAGTTCATCGTCGCTCATAGAACGAACCTCAGCAGAAGTCATGCCTTCCGGTGGATTTTTCATATATTTTTCTCTAAGTTCCTTTGCAAGCTGGACTTCTGTAATGTATTCGATGGTGACCACCTCCGTTTCATATTGATACAGAGATTGTATCATGAAAGGGAAGATTTTGGAACAATGGAGGGAGAACGGCTGCGGTGTTTCCGCATAACTCTTTCATATAATTCATGCAAAGGAACTGGCTTATGTCTGTAATAAAGCTTAAGAAACAGCATAATCTCACCACAGACGGGGCATTTTAAAGGGTCATATCCAAAAGAATGCAGGATGCAGTCGCGCCAACGATTGAAGGAAAGAAAGATCCGGTGTTTTTCTTTTGAAATTGCCCGATGCAGTTTCAGATCAGATTTACGATGTCTGGCATAGAGTCCGTAATAACGAATCATTTTAAAATGTTTTTCCGGGATATGCTGAGTGAGCATAGAGATAAAGTCAAGTACAGGAACAGTTTCGGTAATCAGCTTTTCATCTTCATGACGGTTGTAATGAAAAGTAACAAAGTCGCCATCGTAAGAATCAATACGAGGAGTTGCGATGACAGGGCGGCCAAGATAGCGGCCGATATATTTAATGACTTTGGATGGTTCACATTTATTCGGAAGTGCACGGACATAGAAACCATTTTTATGATTGGCGTAGATAGAGGATTTCACTTTTTTAAAGGAGTCTCCAAGTCTGGAGAGAAGTTCACTTAAAAGAGCGGTCTGAAAAGAATCACGAAGGAGCCGGTAGTTAAAATGGTCAACCTTGCGCCAGGGTATAGAGGTTCCAGCACCGCCTTCAGAGAGAAGACAGTGAATGTGGGGATTCCATTTAAGATCACGTCCAAAAGTGTGAAGGACACAGATAAAACCAGGGGTAAAACGCTGAGATTTATTGATCTTGAAAAACATACGGGAGATTACACTGTTGACGGCTGAAAAAAGGTAGTTTAAAAGGGAACGGTCTTTTAAGAAAAAAGGGCGGAGTTCTTCGGCAATGGTGAAAACACAATGTCTATGAGGAGTATTTATGATCTTAAAGGACATAGAAGTAGTGCGGTCAATGGAGTATTTATTGCCGCAGGTCGGGCAAAAACGACTTTTGCAGCGAAAGGGGACAAATTTAAGATTACCGCAGTGTCTACAACCGTACATAGCACCACCAAAAGAGGGATTCCCACAATTGATCATTTTATCAACATTTTCGATAACGGAGTCACGAGGATGCTGGAGATAGATCATTTCTTCATAATGTTCTTTGAAAATTTTTTGTAGTATATTCATAGAACCATTATGAAGTATTTTAAATAAAAAAGAAACCCCTTATCCCCTCATGAATGAGGGGCAGGGGAGCTGAAGTGTCGAAGACACTTTTTTACAGTTCTAATTTATCAGCAATCTGTTTCAAAGCGTCTGCAGATTCTTTAAGTTTCAGAGCCTCTTCTCCATTAAGATTTATAGGGATGTCTGACTCTACACCATCTGCTCCTACAATGGCCGGCATGCTTAATGTAACGCCTTCGATCCCATATACACCGTGGATCATATGTGAGACAGGGAGAATGGATTTTTCATCTCTCATGATTACCTCACAGATCCGTTTTACAGACATGGCAATACCATAATAGGTGGCGTGTTTTCTGTTTATGATTTCGTATGCGCTGTTTTTTACTGCTACAGCGATCTCCTCTGTGTCTTCTTTATGTTTGTAATGTCCCCTCATCTCACAAACTTCACTTAAAGGAACTCCTGAGACATTGGCAGAGGACCAGGCAACTACTTCGCTGTCTCCATGCTCGCCTATGATGAAGGCATGGACACTTCTGCTGTCTACAGATAAATGTTCACCGAGGGTGTATTTTAGTCTTGCTGTGTCCAGTACAGTTCCGGATCCGATGACTCTGTTTTCCGGGAAACCGGATAATTTGATCGCCACATGTGTAAGAATATCTACTGGATTTGCTACGATCAACAGGATTCCTGCAAAGTTTCTCTTGGTAATCTCCGGGATGATGGATTTAAAAATAGCTACATTTTTGTTTACAAGATCCAGTCTTGTTTCGCCTGGTTTTTGTCCAGCTCCGGCTGAGATGATAACGATCGCTGCATCAGAAACTGCGTCGTAATCGCCGGCATAAATCTTCATAGGACTGGCAAAAGGAATTCCATGACTGATATCCATAGCCTCTCCTTCTGCCTTCTTTTTATCTGCATCGATCAGTACGATTTCTGTAAAAAGACCGCTCTGCATCAGTGCAAATACGGACGCGGAACCAACAAATCCACATCCTACCATAACTGCTTTTTTGTGATTAATTTGTTGCTTTTTCATGGCAATACCTCCTTTGCTTTTCTCAATTAGAATTGTATATTCTTTGGAGTGTACTGTCAAGTGAACTGAAAAAAGTAAATAAACTGACAATGAAAGAAGATAAAAATGTACAATAATCACAATATTCATATGCAAAAGTAAAAAAACTATAAAAAAATCGCCGATTATTAGAAATACAATCGGTGATTTTTTGTGTATAATAGATACATCATGAATGAGGGAAGAAAAGGAGGAACTATGGAAAAGGTATTACTGAACATGAAGGCTATAAGCAAAACTTTCGGAAGTGTGCAGGCATTAAAAGAAGTTTCTCTGGACCTTTATGCGGGTGAAGTACTTGCTTTGATGGGAGAAAACGGAGCAGGAAAATCTACACTGATGAATATTCTCAGTGGATCTCTTCAGCCTACAAAGGGTGAAATTTATCTGAAAGGTGAAAAAGTAACTGTACCGGGACCGATCGCAGCAAAAAAACTTGGAATTTCTAAGATTCATCAGGAACTTCAGATCGTTCCGGAAATGAGTGTGGCAGAGAACATTTTCCTTGGCAGATGGATGAAGAAAAAGGGCGGTGCGGTTGATTTTAAGACGATGGCTGCAGAGGCTCGTAAATATCTGGAGATGCTGGATGTACATGTGGATCCGGCAACAAAATTAAAAGATTTAAGAATCGGAGAGCAGCAGCTGGTTGAGATTGCAAAGGCGATATCCTTGAATTCTGAAATTATTATCATGGATGAACCGACATCTGCTATCAGTGAAAAAGAAGCGGAAAAGCTGTTTACGATCATTCGAAAGCTTCGTTCAGAGGGAAAGGGAATTATCTATATCACACATCGAATGGAAGAAATTTTCCAGATTGCAGACAGACTTACTGTAATGCGTGATGGAACGTATATAGGTACCGTAAAAGCTTCTGAGACTTCAAAAGATGAGATCATAAAGATGATGGTTGGACGTGATATGAGCGAGCAGTACCCGAAAGATCCTACGGAAAAAGGTGAGATCGCTCTTAAAGTAGAAAACCTTACATACACTCCACCAGCAGGAAGTTTCCGAAGATCGCTCAAGAATATTTCTCTGTATGTAAGACATGGCGAAGTTCTTGGAATTGCAGGACTTGCAGGTGCAGGAAGATCTGAGCTTTTTGAATGTCTGTCAGGTGTACATTTTAAAGACACTACAGCAAAGATTTCTATTGATGGTAAAGAAGTAACTATAAAAAATCCTGCAGATGCGATCAAAGCGGGCATTTCCTTTGCAACGGAAGACAGAAAGGGAACAGGTTTAGTTCTGCAGAGATCTATTGGAGAGAATATGTCTCTTCCTCTTCTGAAAAAATTCAGTCCGACATTTTTTATGAAGTCCGGGGAAGAGAAAAAAGAATGGAACAAACAGATGGAAACCCTCAGAGTAAAAGCTCCTGGTACGAAAACTCTTGCCAGTGCTCTTTCTGGAGGAAACCAGCAGAAAGTTGTACTTGGCAGATGGTTGATGACGGAACCGAAGATTCTTCTTTTGGATGAACCTACCCGAGGAATTGATGTAGGTGCAAAAGCAGAAATATATCAGTTGATCAACAATCTTGCGAAACAGGGGATGGCGATTATTGTAGTATCCTCAGAGCTTCCGGAAGTAATCGGTATTTCAGACAGAATCGTTACTTTCTGTGAGGGAGAACTGACGGGTGAATATCTCCAGAAAGAAGCTACACAGGAAAAACTTCTTCAGAGTGCAACAAAATAAGGAGGGTGGATAGATGGATAACAAAAAGAAAATGAAAGCTATGATCAAGCAGATGCAGAGTGTGATCGCACTGGTTATAATTTTTGTGGTGGCATCTACAATCTGTATTAAGGACGGCAGAAATAACTTTCTGGATATAAGAAACCTGATGAACGTGCTGAGAGCCGTATCAGAAAACGGAATCATTGCAATTGGTATGACGATCATCCTGATCCTTGGCGATATTGACCTTTCTGTAGGTTCTGTTGTAGGTCTTATCTCAACAGGATGTGCATATCTGATGGTGAAGAGTGGACTGGGATTCGTACCTGCCATCCTTGTAAGCCTTGCAATCGGAGCACTGTTTGGTCTGTTCAATGGATTATGTATAACAAAGCTGAGACTTCAGGCTTTTATCGTTACACTTGCATCTATGAACATTGCGAGAGGACTTGCAAGATTCTGGGCAAACGGAATCGGTATCCCGCTTGCATATGGTAAAGGTGAAGGAATGGCTCCGCCGGCATTTGAAGTACTTCAGATGCGTCTCTGGGGGATCGTACCTGTACCGGCAATCATCTTCATTGTTCTTCTGATCGTTTTCCAGATCATTCTGAGTAAAACAAGATTCGGAAGACAGGTATATGCAATCGGTGGAAATAAGAATGCGGCATATCTCTCAGGTATCAAAGTAGACAGAATCAAGATTTACGCATTTATGATCTGTGCAATGCTTTCATCTGTTGCTGCTATGATCCACGCAGCTCAGATCAGCCAGGGTGGCCCGAACGAAGGTCAGGGCTATGAACTTAATGCAGTTGCAGCCTGTGCAATTGGTGGAACAAGCCTTGCAGGTGGAAAGGGAACTGTTTTTGGTACACTTATCGGAGCACTTATCCTTGGTATGCTGGATAATGTTCTTGGACTTAAAGGAGTCAATTCAAACCTCCAGCTGATGGTGAAAGGATTCCTTATCATTATCGCGGTATTTATGCAGGCAGATAAAGTAAGCGACTGATAATACAAAGAAAATAATTCTCAGGCTCTGTCCGGCAGCAGGACCGGAGAATAAAATAATAAATAAAGGGAATGCCGGAGAAAGAAGGTAAGTATGAATAAAAAAGCAATCAGTATCCTCTTAACAGCAGCTATGGGTGTTTCTGTTCTGGCAGCAGGCACAGTAACAGTCAGTGCAGCAGAGAAAAAGGACAAATATGTGATCGGAATGTCACAGTGTAACCTTGGTGAGCCATGGCGTGTAGCTATGAATGATCAGATTGCAATGGCAGCAGAAAAACATCCGGAATTTGAGGTTATTTTTGCAGATGCTGCTCAGGATAACTCCAAACAGATTGCAGATATCGAAAACTTTGTACAGATGGGTGTAGACCTCATCATTACATCTCCTAACGAAGCTACACCACTTACAAATGCAGTTAGTGCAGCTTATGATGCAGGAATCCCGGTTATTCTTCTTGACAGAAAGATTGACGGAGACAAGTATACTCAGTTTATCGGCGCAGATAACGTAGATATGGGACGCATCGCAGGAGAATATGTTGCAGATACACTTCTTCCAGATGGTGGTAAGGTTTGTGAGATCAAAGGTCTTGAAGGAACTTCTGGTGGAATCGACAGAGATAACGGTTTCCGTGAAGGAATTAAGAAAAACGACAAGATCGAAATCGTATCTGTGAACAATGCAGACTGGCTTCGTGAAAAAGCAATCACAGTTGCAGAAGAAATGCTTCAGACAAATGATGAAATCGATCTTTTCCTGGCTTTAAATGACCCAATGGCAGAAGGCGCATATATCGCAGCTAAGAATGCAGGAAGAGAAGAAGACATCCTCTTTGTTGGATTTGATGGACTTCCTACACCAGATGGTGGAATCAGAAGCGTTATGGATGGAAGACTCAGCATGACTCAGGTTTATCCTACAGGTGGTGCAGAAGCAATCGAAAGTGCTTATCAGCTGCTCGTTGAAGGCAAAGAACTTGACAAAACTCTGACTCTTACTTCTGAAATCGTTATTCCTGACAATGCAGAAGAACTCCTCGAAAAATTTGGTGGTTCTGCAGAATAATCAGAGTAAAAAACTATAGAAATTAAACATAACCTAATGAGAAGAAACGGGAATAGCTTAGGCTGTTCCTGTTTCTTCTTTCTGTTTGACAGGAAAAGATACTTACTATATCATGGAAGAATAGACAGATAAAAGGAGGATAATATGTTCAGTAAACTGAAAAGAATTCTACATCCGGAGAACATGCTGCTCAAAATGATCATACTGAACTGTGGCCTGCTTTTGTTAGTTACGTTGGTCCTTACAGCTGCTGGAAACTATATATTTGAGGAATCTATTGCGGAAAGATCCTATGCAAACACCATGGAGATCCAGAATCAGGTATTGAAATCGCTTGATCTGATTTTTAAATCCGTAGAGGATAATGTTGAGGCTTTGGGAAATTATTCGGAAGTACAAGAGTATTTAAAAGTAGATGCGGAAAATCAGCAGGCAAGTCGTGTAGAACTGGAAAGACAGGTGCGAGACCTTCTTCTGGAGTATTCAAGGATATACAGCGAGTATTTGAATATTGTTGTTGTCAGTGAGAAAGGCCAGTATCTTTCTAATGATTCATACCGAGTCAAAAAGCTCCCGCTTACGGGAGAAAAATGGTATCAGGATGCGGTTCTGGCAAATGGAGAACTGGTTTTAAGTCCTACCAGTCTGGGACGAAATTTAAAAGCCTGGAAAAACTACAGTACGGACAGCTATGTCAGCACAGCTAAATTAATTTGTGACAGACAGACGTCTGCGGGGATTGGTGTGATCCTTATAGATTTGGATTTGAAGAGCATTCAGAATCTTGTCGAAGATATTACAATGGGACAGACTGGATTTGGTTATATACAGGATAGTCAGGGACATGTACTTTATGCACCAAAAAATGAAGTTGTATATCGAATGAATCCGAACTGGGTCATGGACGGAGAGAGCGGACGTGTCAGATGCCGGATAAAGGGAAAAGATTATAATGTTATATATAGTCATTCAAAATATACAGACCTGACTGCAGTTGGAGTGTTTGACTGGGGGAAAACCATCGAAGGCATTTCCAGAGCAAAGACAGTTTCGAAATGGATTGCAGTTATAATAATGATCTTTGCGGCAGGAGCAACGGTTATTTTTTCGGCATCCATTACAAGGCCTATTTCGACGCTTTCAAAGCTTATGAAAAAAGCGCAGACCGGAGATATGACGGTTCGATTTGAAAATCATTATAAAGGAGAAATCGGGCAGCTGGGTGATTCTTTTAATGCAATGGTAGAAAAGATAAATGAGCTTCTCGCAGTTGTATACAAAGAACAGAAAAATAAAAGAGAGGCAGAACTTAAAATCCTTCATGAACAGATCAAGCCGCACTTTCTCTATAATACACTTGATACGATACAGTGGATGGCAAAGCAGTATCATGCACAGGATATTGTTGATCTGGTGCTTGCGCTGTCGGGATTTTTCCGTATCAGTCTGAGTCAGGGAAAAGAATTTATTACATTGAAACAGGAAGTTTTGATGGTAAAGAATTATCTGGATATCCAGAAGGTACGATATGAAGATCTTTTTGAATACAAAACTGAGATTGAGGAAGGTCTGGAAAACTACATGGTATTAAAAATCTGTCTTCAGCCATTGGTGGAAAACGCTCTTTACCATGGAATAAAGGAATCTGATCAGGACAGAGGAACTATATGGATACGTGCTTTTTCCGAATCAGATGATGTGATCATACTTCAGGTAGAAGATGATGGTGCGGGTATGAGCCAGGAAAGAATGGATCAGCTGAATTCCTGGCTGAGTCTGAAAGAACGTGGAGAAGAAATAAAAGCTTATGGAACGCTGAATGTAAATGACCGCATAAAAATTGCCTGTGGTGACGAATACGGACTTCATTATGAAAAGAGAACGGGAGGAGGAACCGTGGCTGTTGTAAGGCTCAGACGGCTGCAGAAAGAAGAAGTATGTGGAAAGTTTTGATTGCTGATGACGAACCGAAGATTCGTCAGGGATTAAAGAGTGTATTAGAGGAAATGCAACTACCAATTACCGTTTGTGCAGAGGCTCGAAATGGAATGGAAGCACTGGAAAAAGCGGACCAGTTTCAGCCGGATTTTATTTTGATGGATATCTGTATGCCTAAGTTAAGCGGCATACAGTTTCTGGAAGAATTGAGAAAATTGGATAAAGATTGTCCGGTAATTGTAATATCCGGGTTTAATGAGTTCTCTTATGCGAAGCAGGCAATTAAACTGGGAGTTTCGGAATATCTTCTGAAACCGATTGCGGAGGAAGAACTCAAGGCTGCAGTAGTAAAAGTGATTGAAGAGATAAAACAAAAGCGAAAATCCGAAAAATTCATGGAACTTGTAAAACAACAGATGGTTCAGAATCAGGATTATCTGAGGGATGTGTTTTTTAATGAATGGATGGAAGGTAAATTATCCAGATCCGAATGGGAAGAACAGGCAAGATTTCTGGATATGGATTTTCCAGATAATATGATTCTCATACTTGTGTCTGTTCGGAACGGTTACGATAAAAAAATTGATAAAGGTGCAGTAACAGAGGAGATATATAAGATTACTCTCGAAAAAATAATCAGAGAACTTATGGAATCATATCATACAGTGAGTGTATTTTCCAGCAAGTATGAGGATGTTGCGATCATTATGGAAAAACTGCCGGAAAATCTTCAGAAGTTCAGTACAGATCTGCAGATACATACTGAAGAAAAAGTGGGCGGAAAGTGTTTTATCACAGTAAGAGAATGTACCTTTGAAACACTGCCTGATATTAGCCGCGAGATGCGTCGTGAAGTGCAGAAAATGCAGGAATGCAGACCGATCGTTCAGGATGCAAGAAAATATATTTATGCTAATTATCAGGATAGAAATCTGGATCTCAGACAGGTGTCGCATGCAATTGGCTGTAATTCTTCTTATATCAGCCGAATTATGAAACAGGAACTGGGAATATCTTTTAAGGATTTTCTGACCAGGCTTCGGATCAGCCAGGCGGTTCGGCTTATGGAAGACCGGGAATTATCTATTAATCAGATCGCAGAAAAAGTAGGTTACAGTAATCAGCATTATTTTTCTGCTGCATTTAAAAACTGTCAGGGTATGTCCCCTTCTGAATTTCGGAAAAACATGCTACAGCTAGACAGAAACGGATTATAACTATGAAAAAAGTATGGAAAGTATGGGTAGTGATACTGCTTTTGGCGGCAACGATTTTGTTTACGATCAGTATGCAGTATAACAGGAAAGAAACGGTATCTACGGATAGTTATCAGTATCTGATAGGTGTTAGTCTCCCCAATGTAATAGAACCGTGGCTCAATAATTTTGTTGATGTTTTTGCAGAAAAAGTATCCCAGGATGAAAATATAAATGTGATATTTCGAGATGCAGCCGGAAATCCGGAAAAACAGATTCAGGATATCAAGACTCTGATGGAGTATGGGATAGATATTCTGATCGTTTCACCGGATGGAAGCGACAGCCTTGACGCTGTTCTTTCAGAAGCTTATCAGCAGATACCGGTCATACTGACTGGCGTTGGTTCAGGAACGGAGGATTATACCTGTCTTATCCAGTCGGATGACCAGAAGATTGGAAGGCTTGCAGGAGAGTATATTCTAAATAATCTTTATAAAAAGAATAAAAAGATCGTGGTCTTTCAGGGGGTGGAAGAATCCCCTGTATCCAAGCAGAGACTGAAGGGTTTTCATGATTCTGTTCAGGGTACAATACCGGAAGAAGATATCACTTATTACTGTGGGGACTGGCTTCGGGATCGGGCAGAGCTCAGGATGAAAGATTATCTGATCTCGTATGATTCTGCGGATATAGTATTTGCTTTTAATGATGATATGGCATACGGTGCATATCAGGCCTGTCAGCAGTACAGGATTGAGGGCAAGGTACATCTGATTGGTGTGGATGGATTTGAAGGAGAAAGTGCCGGGCTGAGTCTGGTAGACAAAGGTGTGCTGGATGCAACGATACAGACACCGGATTTTGGCGGACTTTCTTATGAAATTGCAAGAAAACTTCTTGAGGGGAAGAAGGTTGATAAAAATATTATTATTCAGCCAGAATTGATTCTTCAGGGAGGAGCGGAAAGGAAAGAGTAATTGTAGTTATGAAAAAGAGTCTGAGGATGACAGAGGGAAGTATCTCTAAAAAGATCATTTTTTTTGCCATTCCATTGTTTCTGGGGAATCTGTTTCAGCAGCTGTACAATACGGCGGATTCCCTGATCGTGGGAAATTTTTCACGAATATGCAGCTGACAAAATGTCAGTGGTTAGCGCACGATGGGCAGCAACCAGATTAGACAACAGGTTTCGAAGGTGATTTTTGCGAACATAAAAAATAAAGCTGATGATAAGGAGAGAGAAGCATATGACTGAAAAAGAAAAAATGCTTGCAGGAAAGATATATGATCCAAGCAATGAGGAACTTGCCGAAATGAGAGTAAAAGCGCATAAGCTTTCACAACGTTACAATTTCTTATATGAAGATGATAACGAAAGAAAAACAATTATTGATGAATTGATACCGCACAAAGGAGAAGGATTATTCTTACAGGGACCGATTTATTTTGACTATGGAGTATTTACATCATTTGGAAAAAACTGCTATGCGAATTTTAATTTTACTGTATTAGATACTTGTCCGGTCAATATAGGAGATAATGTGTTTTTCGGTCCCAATTGCACAATAGCCACACCGGTTCATCCTTTCCGGTGGCAGGAGAGAAATGTTAAATTCAAGGAAGACGGCACTGCTTATGATGATGAATATGGAAAACCTATTACGATTCATTCGAATTGCTGGATTGCCAGTAATGTGATGATTGCCGGCGGTGTGACGATAGGTGAGGGATGCGTGATTGGCGGAGGAAGTGTTGTGACCCGCGATATTCCACCAAATTCTCTTGCAGCAGGAAACCCTTGTAGAGTAATTCGTCAGATCAGTGAAAAAGACTCGGTACAGTATAAATCAGAACTGTTTTTCTAAAAAAGTGGTGGATTTTGAAACGTAGCAGTAACGCGTAGCACACAAACACATTGAAAAGAGTGAAAGCCCTCGAAGTTGCAGCTTCTTGGGTTTTCTTCTTATTTTCACTTGACCTTTGTAGGGTTTTGCGGTATAGTTCTCTACACTTTTTAAAGTAAGGA
>OGXW01002982.1_pt1 | contig 11542 bp, 10 predicted proteins | sample 1576341 | NCBI WGS metagenome assembly OGXW01 (sample SAMEA3541592, study PRJEB24748) | human gut metagenome | biome: human gut; feature: human-associated habitat; material: faeces | place: China | collected 2012
GTTCTTAGCAGCAGCAAGCTTCTCAATATCAGCCTCCTCTGTTGGAACGAACTCACTGCGGGCCGTCTGGCCTGCCTGCTGGCGGCCCGGGCAGACTGCGTTGTGCAGATGTTCTGCGGGTTGCCTACGATTTTGAAAGGAGAACTGCCGAAATGCTGATCTATCTTTTGCGGCACGGTCTGACGGAATATAATGCCCAGAAGCGCTATCAGGGGCAGCGGGATATTCCTCTGTCGGAGGAGGGGTGCAGAGAGCTGCGCCGTGCGGATATTGATCCGAAGGTTGTCTATATTTCTACGCTGCAGCGTACAGCGCAGACCGCGCGGGTCCTGTTCCCCAACGCGAAGCTTATCCCGGTCGATGGGCTGAAGGAGATGTGCTTCGGCAGCTTTGAGGGGCGCAGCTATGTCGAAATGGAGCATGACCCTGACTATCTGGCGTGGGTCGCCTCCAACTGTGAGCGCCGCTGCCCGGACGGCGAGCGGAAGGACCAGTTCTGTGAGCGCATCTGCACGACCTTTGCAGCCCTTGTGGATCAGGCTTTGGCAGAGGGGGAGCAGATGCTGGTCATTCTGGCGCACGGCGGCACACAGATGGCGGCGCTGGATCGCTATGCTGTGCCGCACCGGGATTACTACGAGTGGTGCGCGCCCAATGCGGGCGGCTTTGTGCTGGACGCCCGGGACTGGAAAACACAGCATATTCTGCACCTTGTAAAGACCGTGCAGTACACAAAGGAGGCTACATGCTGACCGGCGTTGCGGTGGCGGGCGGCTTTGTGCTGGATGCTGTGTTTGGGGACCCGGCATGGCTGCCCCACCCGGTCGTATGGATGGGGCGGTGCATCTCGGCGCTGGAAAAATGCCTGCGGGCCGTCTTACCCAAAACGCCCCGGGGAGAACTGCTCGGCGGCGGGATCGTGGCGGCTGTGCTGCCGCTGGCAACGCTGGCTGTAACGGGAACAATCTGTGCGCTGGCCGCGCGGCTGCACCCGCTGGCGGGGCTGGCTGTTCAGCTGTTCTGGTGCGCGCAGGCACTCGCGGCGCGGGGGCTTGTGCAGGAAAGCCGGAATGTTTATAAGGAACTGGCAAAAGGCGACCTGCCCGCCGCCCGCCGAGCTGTGGCGCGGATCGTTGGCCGCGATACCGAGAATCTCACGGCGGAAGGCGTGACGAAGGCCGCCGTGGAGACCGTGGCCGAGAATGCGAGCGACGGCGTCATTGCACCGCTGTTTTACATGCTTATCGGCGGTGCGCCGTTGGCGCTGACCTACAAGGCTATCAACACGATGGACAGCATGCTCGGCTATAAAAATAAAAAATACCTGTATTTTGGACGCTGTGCCGCGAAATTGGACGATGCCGCCAACTGGCTGCCCAGCCGTCTGGCTGCCCTTTTGTGGGTGGCGGCGGCAGCGCTGGCCGGCGGCAGTGCAAAAGGGGCGTGGCGTATCTGGCGGCGCGACCGTCACAACCACGCAAGCCCCAACAGCGCCCAGACCGAGAGTGCCTGCGCGGGGGCGTTGGGCGTTCAGCTGGCAGGCCCGGCGTACTACTTCGGCGCCTATTACGATAAGCCGACCATCGGCGATGCGCTGCGGCCCATAGAGGCGGAGGATATTCTGCGGGCGGATCGGATGATGTACACCGAGAGTGTGCTCGCGCTCATAATCGGGCTGGCCGTCCGATTGGCTTTGATGATGTGAGGAGAGTTTGTATGAAGTTGGTCCATGGCGGTGATTGGGCGGGCTACCGGGCAGAATTTGGCCGGGATGCGCTGGATTTCTCGGCAAATGTCAGCCCGCTGGGGCTGCCGCATGGGGTGGCTGCGGCTATCTCGGCAGCGCTGCCGACAGCGGATCGCTACCCGGACCCTCTCTGCCGGGAGCTGCGCGCCGCCCTTGCTGCCGCTGAGGGCGTGCCGATAGAGCACATCCTGTGCGGCAGCGGGGCTGCCGATCTGATCTTCCGTCTCGTGCTGGCTGTGCAGCCGCGCCGTGCGCTGCTGCCTGCCCCCACCTTTGCCGAGTATGCTGCCGCGCTGGATATGGTCGGATGCACGGTCGAGCGGTTTCTGCTGGACGAGGCAAACGATTTTGCGGTGACAGAGGATTTTGTGCAGGCTGTGACCGAGGAAACGGACATGGTGTTTCTCTGCCAGCCTAACAATCCCACCGGGCAGGTGACACCGCCTGCACTGGTGGAAAGACTCATCAGCCGCTGTGCCGACTGTGGTGCGGTACTGGTCGTGGATGAATGCTTCCTCGACTTTCTGCCTGACAGGGATGCACTGACGGCAGAACGATTTTTAAACGATGCACCGAAGCTTGTGATCCTGAAGGCCTTCACCAAGCTCTACGCTATGGCGGGGGTGCGGCTGGGCTATGCTCTGTGTAGTGATACGGCTCTGCTTGCCGGTATGCAGGCGGCGGGGCAGCCGTGGGCGGTCTCCGGCCTGGCGCAGGCAGCCGGGCTGGAAGCACTGCAGGAGAGTGCCTACGCCGAGGAGGTGCGCGCGCTGATCGAGGCCGAGCGGCCCCGGCTGGCTGCCGGGCTGCGGGCATTGGGACTGTATGTTATCGAGGGCCGGGCCAACTATCTGCTGTTCCGCGCCCCGGCAGACTTTGGCGAAAAGCTGCGGCAGCACGGCGCGGTGGTGCGCAGCTGCGGCAACTACCCGGGTCTGGATGATGGCTGGTATCGAACCGCTGTGCGCACGGCGGAAGAAAACACCAAGCTGCTTGCCATCATGAAGGAGGTACTTGCATGAGCCGGGCAAAATGTATCATGGTGCAGGGCACGATGAGCGGCGCAGGCAAAAGCCTGCTCTGCACGGCGCTCTGCCGGATTCTGGCGCAGGACGGCTACAAAACGGCACCGTTCAAAAGCCAGAATATGGCGCTGAACAGCTTTGTGACCCGTGACGGCCTCGAGATGGGCCGTGCGCAGGTCGTGCAGGCGCAGGCAGCGGGCATTGAACCCGATGTGCGGATGAACCCGATCCTGCTCAAGCCCAGCAGCGATGTCGGCAGTCAGGTCATCGTCAACGGTGAGGTGCGCGGGAATATGCCCGCAGCGGAATACTTCCGCCATAAGCGCGCGCTGATCCCCGATATACTGCGCGCCTACAACAGCCTTGCCGAGGAATATGACATTCTTGTCATCGAGGGCGCCGGCAGCCCGGCTGAAATCAATCTGAAGGCGGATGACATTGTCAATATGGGCTTGGCAGAGCTGGTCGATGCGCCGGTGCTGCTGGCGGGGGATATCGACCGCGGCGGGGTGTTTGCCCAGCTGTACGGAACGGTTGCGCTGCTTGAGGAGCGGGAGCGAAGCCGCATCAAGGGGCTTATCATCAATAAATTCCGTGGTGATGTTGAGATCCTGCGCCCCGGCCTTGCCATGCTGGAGGACAAAACCGGGCTGCCGGTGCTGGGTGTTGTGCCGTATCTGGATGCAGATATTGAAGACGAGGACTCCCTTTCCGAACGGCTTTGCCGCAAAAAGACCGTAAAGCCGCTGGATGTGGCAATCGTGCGGCTGCCGCATATCTCCAATTTTACCGATTTTATCCCGCTGGAGCAGCACCCGCTGCTGGGTGTGCGCTATCTGCGCACCGTGCGTGAGCTGGGCGCGCCCGATCTGGTGCTTTTGCCCGGCACCAAAAATACGGTGGAGGATCTGCTCTGGCTGCGCCAGTCCGGCCTGGAGGCTGCCCTGCAGAAGCTGGCGGCCGGCGGCACGCCAGTGCTGGGGGTCTGCGGCGGGTATCAGATGCTGGGCCATACACTGTCGGATCCAGAGGGCTGCGAAGGCGGTACACCCCGCACCTTGCGCGGGCTGGGTCTGCTGCCGACAGAGACGGTATTCACCGCCGAAAAGCGCCGTGCGCAGGTGACGGCCCGCGCTGCCGCACCCTTTGCGGGGGCTGCGCTGACCGGGTATGAGATCCACACCGGGCGCACTGCGGTCAACGGCGCGCCCTTCTGCACCATGGCGGACGGCACGCCCGAGGGCTGCGTGGAGGGCAATGTGTTTGGAACCTATCTCCACGGCTTGTTTGACTCGGGTGAACTGACCGAGCAACTGGCGGCCTATCTTTGCCGCCGCCGGGGCATTGCGCCGGAGCAGGCTGCGCCGCTGTCGATGGAAACCTACCGCGAGCAGCAGTTTGACCGGCTCGCGGACGGTGTGCGCCTTGCGCTGGATATGGATGCGGTATATGCCGCAATGGGACTGAAAAATCCGAAGGGAGCAAGCCTATGACGCCGCAGCATCACCTGCCCGCGGATATTGAGCGGACGAGCATGGCCATTATCACCGAAGAACTGCAGGCGCGGGGCGCGGACATCCCGCCGGAGAACGCTGCTGTTGTCAAGCGGGTCATCCATACCACGGCAGATTTCGACTATGCGGAGAATCTGCAGTTCACGCAGGGAGCCGCCGCAGCCGGTGTGGCGGCAATGCATGCAGGTGCTACGATCATTACCGACACGAATATGGCGCTGGCGGGCATTACCAAGCCGGGTCTTGCCAGACTGGGGGGTAGGGCTCTCTGTTTTATGGCGGAGCCCGCCGTGGCTGAGGCAGCCAGAGCGGCCGGAACTACCCGGGCGGTGGCTGCCATGCACCTTGCTGCACAGCAGTATCCCGGCGCGGTGCTGGCGGTCGGCAACGCTCCCACGGCGCTGCTTGCCATCGCAGAGGAGATCGAGACGGGTTTGCGCCCGGCGCTTGTCATCGGTGTGCCGGTCGGCTTTGTGAATGTAGTTGAAAGCAAAGAGCGACTGTTGGCTGTCTGCGAGCGGTATGGTGTGCCGGCCATCGTTGCGATGGGACGCAAGGGTGGCAGCACCGTAGCAGCTGCTATCTGCAATGCGCTGCTCTATTCCGCTGCCGAGATGCTGGACCCCACCGCCCGCGGATGGAAATAGTATCATTTACAATGAAAAAGAGCCCTGACAGTCAGGGCTCTTTTTGCTTGAGAGATGTGTCTGGCGCTGCGGTAACTATGCACTCAATGGATAAGAACACAAAAGAGCAAATGGCATTCACATCGCACGGATAAAGTTCAAATCCCGCTGTGCGGCGGAGAGGATCACCTCGTCCCGCAGCAGGGCAGCATCAGGGTGCTCTCGATGCAGCCAGTCTCGCAAAATAGTATAGTCCATCTGCCCCTCGCCAAGCGGGGTGGGGATACGCGGGGCGTTGGGAACAAATAGGGCATCTTTCATGTGGATGCAGGCCAAATCTTTGCCTATGACCTCGCACCAGCCGGGCCAAAATTCGGTCTGATGCGCGGCAGTATCGGCCGTCAGTACATTGACTGGATCAAAAATAATATGGAAATGCTGGGGATCTGCCACAGTTTCCTTCAGCTTTTGCAACGCTTCAAGCGTGCCCAGCGTGTGGGTATAGACAGGCTCCAGTGCAAAGCAGCCACCGATTTGTGCAGCCTGCTCAACAATACGCAGGATGCTGTCGGTCAGCAGCGGTAGGGTAGCCGCCTTTTCCTCAGGGGAAAGATCACGGCAGGCACTCTCACTGCCAACCTGCCCGGCGCCGAGTGTGACTTGGCATTTCAGGGCTGAAAATACACTGGATACAGCGCTTCTGCGCACCTCTGCATCTGGGTTGCTGAGATCCTGATAGCAACTCAGCACTGTGATTTCAATGTTGGCGGCAGCAAAAGCGCTGCGGACATCTTCAAGCTGCTCCGGAGTGACAGCAACAAGACTTTTAATGCCCTGTATAGCCTTGGGCATGGCCAACTGCGCTGCATTGTAACCGTTGTCAGCTAACACTTTAGCGAGTTCCTGTGCAGTAAAGCAGCCGTAATCGTGGGCGCGGCAACCGTATTTCATAGCAAGACCTCCTTGAAAAAATGCCCTCCGGTTAGCCGGAGGGCATCTGTTGATAAGCGGCTTGAAGATCAGCCCTTGACGCCGCCGGCGGAAACACCGCCGACAATGTATTTTTGCAGGATCATGAAGAGAATGACGATGGGCAGGATGGACAGAACCGATGCCGCCAGAATCGAGCTCCAGTCCACGCCGGTGTTGCCGATGAAGTTCTTGATGGCAATCTGGATCGTGTACTTCTTCTGGTCAGACAAAACCAGCAGCGGCAGGATGTAGTCATTCCAGCGCCACATGAAGCTGAAGATCGTCAGCGTGATGGTGACATTGGAGCCCAGAGGCAACATGATGTTGGAGAAGATCTTCCACTCGCTGGCACCGTCGATACGCGCAGCCTCGACGAGGGACAGCGGCAGCGACATATAGTGCTGGCGGTACATGAAGATACCGGTCGTGGTGGTGACAACAGGCAGGATGACGCCCCAGATGTTGTTGTACAGGCCCATGGCGCTGATAACGCTGAACTGGGGGACGGTCAGCGTCTCACCGGGGATCAGGGTGCCCAGCAGGAACACGCCGAACACGAGGTTGACGTACTTGATCTCAAAGCGGTAGATGGCCAGCGCATAACCACACATGGCGCTGATAAGCAGCGTGATGAGGGTGCCGACTACAGCCAGAAACAGGCTGTTCTTCACATAGCCCATGAAGCCGCCGTCCAGAACGGACTTATAATGCTCCGTCGTCGGGGCGGAGGGGAACATATGCAACGGGTAGGTGAACAGCTCGCCGGACGGCTTGAAGGAGCTGAGCACCAGCCAGATAATGGGGAAAATCACGATGATGCCGATTGCCAGAGAAAGGATCGTCATTGGAATGCTGACGTGCTTGTCTTTCATCAGGTTTCACCTCCGTTATTGACCTTGAACTGGGCAAAGGCAATCAGGGCAAAGATGATCATGACAACGGTAGAAATGGCCGAAGCATAACCGTACTGCATCTGGTTGAAGCCCTTGTCGAAGATGTACTGGATAATAAAGGTAGTGCTCAGGCCGGGGCCGCCCTGCGTGATACCTTGGACCAGAGCGTACTCTTTGAGCAGGTTGACGGTGGACAGCAGCACAACCATGAATGTCGTGGGGGCCAGCATCGGAACTGTGATGCGGAAGAAAGCCTGCACACCGCTGGCACCATCGATGGTAGCAGCCTCATACAGATCATTGGAAATGCTGTTGATACCGCCGATGTAGAGGATCATGTTGAAGCCGATAGACGCCCAAACCGATGCGAACGCGATGACAAAGGTGGCAAGACGCGGGTTCAGCGACCATTCCAGCGCGGTGCCGCCCAGCGAACGGATGATAAAGTTTACAAGGCCGTACTCCTGGCTGAACATCCAGTTGATGGTAATACCGACGACCAGCGCACTCATCAGAACGGGGATGTAGACCATCGTGCGGGTCAGGCTCTTGGCGGCAACGCGCTTAGAGCAGAGCAGTACCGCCACCAGCAGCGGGATGATGACGCGGAACGGCAGCGTGCAGACCGTGTACAGCAGCGTCCGCCCCAGAGACAGATAGAACTTGGAGTCTTTAAACAATGTAATGTAGTTTGTCAGACCCACAAAGTCAATGGTTTTCCAACCGTCATAGTTGGTGAAGGAAAAAGCGATGCTGAGCACAAGCGGCACAAGGAAAAAGACACCGAACAAAATGCAGCAGGGCGCACAGAACGCCCAGAATGCGCCGGTGTGCTTCAGCGACGATTTCTTCTTCATATTCATTCCTCCTTTATTCTCTTTGGCCGGGATTCCACCGCCCGGTTCCTTCGATGTGCTTAGTATAGCATTGCAAAAGGCGCAAATACCACCGTTTTTTTGCTTGCTTGTCTCAAAATGCATTGCATTTCTTGCGCGATTTTGGCAGTTGGCGCAAAATCCGACCGTCGTCTTGGCGAAAACGCACAAATGCAATGCTGTGAAATTGTGCAAACTGTAAAATCATGCATCCACAGTGAATGTCACTGCGCAAATTGTACATGGATTGTGCAAATTTCAAAGGGATGCAGTGTCAGCGGCAGGCTGTGCTGCACGGCTTCTTCTCCGGGTAAGGGCTGTTCCATCGGCGTGCAGCGCACGGCAGCGGCATCATCCGGCAGGGCCAGCGCCGCGCGGGTGCGGGTGCCCCAGCTCTCATACAGGCGCAAAATCAGGCCGGAGCCATCCTCGGCTTTCTTCACGGTCTCCAACACGACATTGGGGGCATCTATGCGGAACTGGCTGTACGCGGCAGGCAGCGTGCCCGCGGGTTGGGCGGCCACGGCCAGAGGCAGCGCCGGGGCGTTCAGGTCGTACCCGGCGGGGATGACCCCGCCCTGCCGCCAGTCGCCCAGGTGGGGCAGCAGCGCATAGGTAAAGTTGTGGGCCCCTTGGTCGGCGTGGGGGTCCGGGTAGGTGGCGGCCCGCAGCAGCGAGAGCCGCAGCACGCCGTCGTGGACATCATAGCCGTAGCGGCCGTCATTCAGCAGCGCCGCGCCGTAGCCCGGCTCGGACAGGTCGGCCCACTTGTGGGCGCAGACCTCGAAGCGGGCCTCGTCCCAGCTGGTGTTGGTGTGAGTGTCCCGGGCAATGCTGCCGAACTGGATGTCATACTGGGCGCGGTCGGCGCAGATATCCACCGGGAACGCGGCTTTCAGCAGCACATGCTGCTCGTGCCAGTCGATGTGGGTGGCAAAGTCGATGCGGCGGCTGTGGGGGTAGAGGGTGATATCCTGCACGAGCTGCGACCGGGAAATGGCGCGTTCCAGATGCAGGCGGCAGCAGACCGGGCTGTTCTCGGCCACAGTCAGGCGGGCCGCACCGTCCAGCGCAAAGCGGTGGCGGCGGTAGTATTTTTCCAGATTCCAGGCATCGTACTCGTCGGGGCGGTCCTCAAACAGCTGCAGCTCGTTGGCGCACTGCCCGGCAGGGATCAGCTCGCGGTCGGCCTCCTTGTCCAGCAGGGCGGTAATCTCGCCGCAGCCGTTGAATACGATGTGATAGAGCGGCGTGTCAATGATATAGCCGCCGTCGTTTTCGGTGACTTCGGCGCAGGGGGGCTCGGGTTCTGCGTCGGTAAAGGGGTAGAACCGCCAGCCCTTGGCGGGCAGGTCCTTGGCAACAAAGGTCAGCACGCCGTTTTCGGCATGGCAGGGCAGCGGGTGTCCGCCGTCGGTGATGCCGCTTGCCCCGCAGGCGACGCGGACGACGGTGTCCCGGGCAAAGCCCAGCTGGTTGAACACGACCACGCCGGGACGGTCGGTCTTGACGAGGGCCGCGATGGTGTGCAGCGCGTCATCGGTGATTCTGGCATCGGACGCGAGGATCTCGCCGTATTGCTGCTGCGAGACTTCGTATACCTCGCCCAGGGCCGAACCGGGTAAAATATCGTGGAATTGGTTCAGCAGGGTCAGCTCCCAGTTGCGGTGCAGCGCGGCGGCGGGGTAGGCGTAGCCGGTGCGCAGGCTTTCGGCCAGGGCGGCGGAGGTCTCGGCGGTCAGGTTGGCAAACTCGGCGGCGCGGTTGGCCCGCTTGTTGCGGCCCTGGCTGGTGAACACGCCGCGGTGGTACTCAAAGTACATCTCGCCGTGCCAGCAGGGCAGGTCGGCCTGCGTCTCGTCAAGGTGCTGCTTCAATTTGTCAAAGTAGGGGGCCGCGTGGGTCAGGCGGGTCTGGGGCGCACCGGGGATGCCCTTCTCCATGCGGCGGTTGATCTCCAGCATTTCAGCGGTCACACCGCCGCCGCCGTCGCCGTAGCCATAGCATTGCAGCACATCCTGGGTCAGCTCCTTGTCCTGAAAGCGCTGCCAGCAGCCCATGAGCTGCTTGGGGTTCAGCAGGCCGTTGTAGGTCGTGTTGAAGCTCGGTTTCGGGTTGCGGTCGGGGCGCTTGTCGTAGTCCTTGGTGGAGATAAAGTAGGCCAGTACCTCGGTGCCGTCGATGCCGCGCCAGCGGGTCAGATCGTGGGGCATACAGTTGGTATCGTTCCAGGCCATCTTGGTGGTCATGAACCAGTCCATGCCGCACTGGGCCATAATTTGGGGCAGCGCGCCGCTGAAACCGAAGGCATCCGGCAGCCACAGGATGTGCCCCTGTTTGCCGAATTCCCGGCCGAAAAATTCCTGCCCGTGCAGGAATTGGCGGATCAGGCTCTCGCCGCTGGCCATGTTGCAGTCGGATTCCAGCCACATACCGCCCTCCGGTTCCCAGTGGCCGTCGGCGACGCGGGCGCGGATCTTCTCAAACAGCGCGGGGCAGTCTTTGCGCACAAAATCGTAGAGCTGCGGTTGGCTGGACAGGAACTTGTACTCGGGGTAGCGGTCCATCAGGTAGTTGACGGTGGCAAAGCTGCGAATGGCCTTTTCCCGCGTCTGGGCCAGCGTCCAGAGCCAGGCCACGTCGATGTGGGTGTGACCGACACAGTCCACCGTGACCGGCTGCCGCTGGCAGAAGCTCTCGTAAAATTCCTCTTTCATATAGCGGCGGGCGGCGGCGACGCTGGCGTAGAACGCGGCGCTGTACGGGTCGCGCAGGTCGAGCATATCCAGCGCTTTTTCCAGATACCGCCCGATGCCGATGGCGTTGGTGTCGCCCTCGTCCAGTTGGACAAGCACCTCGTAAGGGGCTTTCAGGTCGTAGTACAGGCCGGTGATCTCATCGTCCCGCACGGCAGTCTCGACTTTTAAAAAGACATCCTGAGCCGGGGTGTTGCAGTAGGTGTACAGTCCCAGCTGCCAGGTCTGACTCTCGGCAGCGGCGGGGGACAGGTCAAACTCGGTATGGTTGACATCCAGCCCGCAGACCAGCTCACCATTTAAATAGGCGAGGAACTGGGGATTGTTGTTGTTCCAGATATCGGTTGCGCCGGTGGAGACCAGGCAGACAAGGTGACGCCCGGCGCCGCCCGCCCTGCCAATGACAGCACTGCCAAAATAAAAATCACATTGGAAAGCTTTACAAAAAATGATTCCAATTCATTGTTCCTCATAAGAACAGAAACAAATATTGTAAAAGAAATTAGCGGCAATAAGAATTCTGCTAAAAAGCCAGTCACTCCATATCGAGACATTGCAATATAGAACAAGTTATAGGCAATTATCAAAAAGATTCCTTCTACAAATCGTTTTCGGACAATCGTATCTGTGAAAAACGTTCTTACTAATGAATACACTATGCATATGACTGCCAGCACATACGTAAGAATTGTATACGGCAATCTTCCCGAAGCAGTCGGTCCATTCGCCAGATATTTCCATACTGCATTTCCATTAAATAAAATGCAAATACATATGATATATTGAATAAGATCGTTTATTATTTTTTCTGTTTTTGGCACTCTTATTACAAATCTACGATTACCTTGCATTTACTTTTCCTCATTTTGCAATATAATCTCATTCAAGAAATTAATATACTTTTCTCCAATATTATTCCATAAGTAATTATCAACTGTTTTTTTATACATTCCCTCACAACGAGGTGCATAAGTCTCAGGATGCTGCAGTGCATTAATGCATCCTAAAGCAAAGTCAGCAGGGGAATTTGCTATGCAGACATCGTCATCCGTATAGATTGTTCCCACTCTACCCTCTTCAGTAGTAACAATTGGCTTTTTCCAGCATCCCATTTCAATCAGTTTTGTTTTTACG
>OGXW01002984.1_pt1 | contig 11537 bp, 6 predicted proteins | sample 1576341 | NCBI WGS metagenome assembly OGXW01 (sample SAMEA3541592, study PRJEB24748) | human gut metagenome | biome: human gut; feature: human-associated habitat; material: faeces | place: China | collected 2012
TTAAGAATTTTCGAGAATCGTATGTGTTTCACTGTTTAGTTATCAAGGTTCTTTGTTTTACTGTCTTGCGACAGCTCATCTAGACTATCACATTCATCAGTGCTTGTCAAGTACTTTTTTCATTTTCTTTTCGAAGCTTTTATGATGTTTGTGCGTCGCTCTCAAGCGACTTGTCTACTCTATCACATCCATACTGGATTGTCAACAACTTTTTTGTTTTTTTCAAAACTTTTCAAATTGTGCATTCAAAAGAATCAATTCTTTGTGACAGCTCAGTTAGGATACCACTTTCTACACAGAGTGTCAACCGTTTTTTGAATTTTTTTATTTCTTATTTTCCAGCCCCTATTCTCTAACTGATATCATTCATTTCTCGATACTCTTTTGGGGTCACTCCATAACGCTTTCTGAACTGTCTGTTAAAATTAGAAAGGTTGGTAAATCCGGCATCCTGAGAAATATTCAATATCTTGTCGTCGGTTTTCTTCAGTGCCTCTGCCGCCACCGCCAGTCTTCGCTCATTCACATAGGCGATCAGACTTAATCCCGTCATCTTTTTGAACCAGCGCATAAAATGGCTGTCACTCCATCCACAGAACTTTGCCATCTCTCCAACTGTAAGATTCTCAGCGATATTTTTTTCAATTTCCTGTAAAACCATTTTCAGACGTTCCCGATCCGGTGAAGGCACCTCTTTCACAGACGGATATTTTCTTATAAGAAGAAAAAGCATCTGAAGAACTGCTGACTTTACTCCCAGCTCATAACCTCTTTCTCTTGTCTCACATAAATCTTCCATCTGACTCAGGCATTGTTTCAGGGCAGCATAGCCTTCATCCTGTTCCTGCACACAGACTGCGGGAAGCAGTTTCCCTGCCGCAAGGGGAATCAGAAATTCTCCAGCACAGAGATCTGCTGCACCGGAACCCAGAAAGTCCATCTCGAAAATAATATTTTCATATTCCATGGAAAAGCCCTTTACTTTGTGCAGTGCATGAAGTGTTCCTGGCGGAACTACAAAAATGTCTCCCTTTTTTCCCTGAAATAACGTTGTCTCCAACTGGATCTCTCCTTTTCCTTTTTTGACGTAGATCAGTTCCATGTCTTTATGCCAGTGAAGAGAAACCGACGGAAAATCCAGCGGGATCGTACACGGATAGATATTAAACGGAAACAGTTTGCTTCCGTGCTGTTTTTTTTCCTGATATTTCTGGTCTTGTTCTTTTTCCATAATATTTTTTCTCCATTATGATAGAATAGTATCACTATTTGCAAGATTTTTACAAGAAACGACAACGAATGTGTGGTATAAATATAAGCACAACATGGTACAAGATGTTTTCTGACAACCAACCTAAAACCCGTAACTGTTCATGCAGAAGAATCTCGAGGGATATTGTTCCGTGAACAGTTACAAAAATCTTTTATCTATGTATATGAAAGGAGTGGCTCACATGAGTGAAACCATGACAAATAAACTTAACGATCTTTGCGAAAAAGACATCAAAACAGCTTCCAATGAGGAACTTTATCACGCACTTCTGAAACTTGTTGATGAAAAAAGTCAGCAGCAGGTTCACAGCGTAACCGGAAGAAAACTTTATTATATCTCAGCAGAATTCCTGATCGGAAAGCTTCTGTCCAACAACCTTATCAACCTCGGTCTTTACGATGAGGTAAAGGAAACTCTGTCTGCTGCCGGAAAATCCCTGGCAGATATCGAAGAACAGGAGCCGGAACCGAGCCTTGGAAATGGCGGTCTCGGACGACTGGCTGCCTGTTTCCTTGACAGTCTTGCAACTTTAAATCTTCCTGGCGACGGTGTAGGACTTCGCTACCATTGTGGTCTTTTTCACCAGAATTTCAAAAACAATATCCAGAACGAGACTCCTGACTTCTGGCTGACTGATGCCTGTGCAGCTCAGGCTACAGATACTGTTTTCCCTGTATCTCTGGCAGGAAAGGAATATTCTGCAAGACTTTATAAACTTCCTGTTACAGGATATGAAGGAAGAACCAACACTCTGAATCTTTTTGATTTGGACACTGTCGATGAATCCGTGATCGGTGAAGGAATCGCTTTTGACAAAAAAGACATCGCCAAAAATCTGACTCTTTTCCTCTATCCGGATGATTCCGACGAAGACGGACGTCTGCTCCGTATCTATCAGCAGTATTTCATGGTTTCTGCCGGTGCACAGCTTATTCTTTCTGAATGTATCTCAAGAGGATGTAATTATCACGATCTCGCTGACTATGCTGCGATCCAGATCAACGATACACACCCAAGTATGGTAATTCCGGAACTGATCCGTCTGCTTATGCTTCATGATATCGATTTTGAAGAGGCAGTACAGATTGTCACAGATACCTGTGCTTATACAAACCACACAATCCTTGCCGAAGCCCTGGAAAAATGGCCGAGACATTATCTTGAGACCGTTGTTCCGCAGCTTATACCGATCATTGAGAAACTTGATGCTGTGGCAAAAGACCGAACAGAAGACACCTCTCTGGCAATCATTGACCAGAATCAGGTTATTCATATGGCTCACATGGATATCCATTTCTCACATTCCACAAATGGTGTCGCAGCACTGCATACACAGATTCTCAAAGAGAGTGAGCTTGCCGGATTTTACCAGTTGTATCCTGAGAAATTCAACAACAAAACAAATGGTATCACTTTCCGCCGCTGGCTTCTCAAATGTAACCCGGCTCTGACCTGTGAAATTGAAAGCCTGATCGGAAGCGGATTCAAAAAGGACGCTTCAGAGCTTAAGAAACTCCTGGCATATACAGATGACCAGAAGGTACTTCAGAAGCTCTCCGAGATCAAGAAACAGAACAAAGAAGCTCTTGCTGACTGGCTTCTTCAGAAACAGGGCGTAAAACTTAACACAAATGCCATGTTTACAATCCAGTCCAAACGACTTCACGAATACAAACGCCAGCAGCTGAATCTTCTGTTTTTGATCCATCAGTATCTGGAGATCAAAGCCGGACACACACCTTCCGTTCCGCTGGTAAGTATCTTTGGTGCCAAGGCAGCTCCTGCATACATCATCGCCAAAGACATCATCCATGGACTCCTCACCCTTTCCCAGGTGATCGAGAATGACCCGGAAGTTTCCAAATGGATGCAGCTTGTCTTTGTAGAAAACTACAATGTTTCTGCTGCTGAGATGATGATCCCGGCATGTGATCTCTCCGAGCAGATCAGTCTTGCTTCCAAAGAGGCATCCGGAACCGGAAACATGAAGTTCATGCTGAACGGCGCCCTGACTCTCGGAACTATGGACGGTGCAAATGTAGAAATCTCCGAAGCAGTTGGAAATGACAACATTTATATCTTTGGCCAGAGCAGCAAACAGGTCATCCACCGCTATGCAGCAGGCGACTACTGTTCGAGAGACTGGTACGAGGCAGACCCGAATCTTCACCGTGCGATCGACTTCCTTACAGGTAAGGAAATGCTTTCCTTCGGTGATGAAGAACACCTGAAACGTCTCCAGAATGAGCTGATCGGCAAAGACTGGTTCCAGACTCTTCCGGATTTCAACGCCTATGTAGTCCGTAAACAGCAGGCAATGGCTGATTATGCTGCTGACCAGGAGAACTGGAGCCGCAGAACTCTGATCAATATTGCAGAAGCCGGATTCTTCTCTTCTGACAGAACCATCGCAGAATATGACAACGACATCTGGCATCTCGGAAAATAATTTTCGAAAAATAAGTTATTGAAAAACAGAGAGGAAATCTTTACACTTCCTCTCTGTTTTTTATTTTCCCGAGTTGGATTTTCGAATCTGCTGTGTCAATTCCTCCCCGCCTTCTTCGTACCACGTTTCTACAAACTCGTCAAAATAACTGACAGGTTTCACGCCCATAATGATCTGGATAAAGCTGTCCTTTTCAAGCTGCTGCAGAGATTTTGGAACTTCACCATCGGTATCATCCAGATATCTGCTCTTTGCTGAGCGGTAATTTCCATCTAACAGTCTTCCTACCGCCACAAGCCTGGATTCATACGCTGCCCAGTCTTCTGCCATCTCTGATTTTCCCTGGATATATTTTTCTGCCGCATCATAGTATGATTTTGCAATCTCACTGAGAGTGTTTTCCTCTCGCTGCCCACTCATCACAGCCAGTATATCCTTTGTAACCTGGAAAGTCGCCTCATTATAATCAACGTTTATGACCAGCGGTCTTGCTGTCGGATCTACATTCAGTGCAAAATATCCATTTACCTCATCTGCATCCTTGGCGGTATATCTGCTGTAATCAAACAGAACACTTATGATCTTCATTACGATTTCCGGATGTTCATATCCTTTGCGTACGACCACATATTTGCTGTCACTGAAAGAAGCATATACATTCTGCCAGTCTACTTCCTGCAGATAATACGGCATCCATTCGGCGTCTTTATCAGTCGCATAAACATCCATCAAAGGATTGTTCGGTGTCCACCAGAGTCCAAAAAACGCTCCACACCTGCCATTTAGTACCAGATCTCTCAGATTATTCTGTGCCCTGAGTGCAAAATTCTGATCCAGAACACCGCGTTCATACAGCTCATGCAGATAACTTAAAGCATTTTTTGTCTCCTCTGTCACAGATCCATAGACAATCTCCCCTCTCTGATTGATCCATTTGCGGGGACTTGCCCCAAATTTGTCAAAAACAGGTTCGACTGAATAGCTGGAACTGGTACTTCCTACAAGGTCTGTATCGCAGACAAGGCCGACCGGCTCCTCGCCTTCTGCTGTTCCCATCCGGTTCTGTACAAATGCCTCCACAATATCAAAGGCATCCTCCAGAGTCTCCGGTTCTTCAAGCCCAAGCTCGTCTATCCAGTCTTTGCGAAGCCACATCAGACGCGGGCCATGATCTATGACCGTCTCCGGAATTGCCATCAGTTTTCCGTCAAATTTCACAGACTCCAGAAGACCGCTTCCATAGCTTTTGAACATTTCTTTGATCCGTTTGGAGGTGCAACTCTCATACACCTCCGTCAGATCCTCAACCAGATCGTTTTCCACCAGTTCCTTGAGCATGGCCCTGTCCGAGATTACCAGAACATCCGGCAGAGTCTGATCCTTTATGAGAATATTTACAAATTCATCATAGCGGTCTTCACTCTCCATATACACATTCTCATTCTGAATGTTCAGGATTTTTTTGAGATAACGTGTATAGGCATTATCTTCATAGGTATTTCCATCCGGAAGATTGGAATTATTTGCCCCACTCATCTGTCCCAACGTGTAAGTCACAAGTTCAGGATACGCACCATAGGGACTCTGTGCAGCATTTTCCCAGCTCCCGGTTCTCACATTTTCTTCTGTTATTTCACTTTTCTGCTTTGTCGGCTGTTTCTGGGCCGACTGGTCACTCATTCCGCATCCGGACAGACTTATCATACAGCCCAGGATCACCGGCAGTTTCCATTTAATCTTCATAGTTTCTAATCTCCTTCGGGAACCTCATGATAACGTTGGTACCCTCTCCCGGTTCGCTGAAAATCCGTATTCCATACGCTTCCCCGTAAAGAAGCCGGATACGGTCATTGACATTCTTAAGCCCATATCCTTTTGCCTGATAGGTGACAAGAGTTTCCGCTTTCTCCTGCTCCATCCCTGTTCCATTATCACGGACAATGATCTCCACATCATCTCCCTGCCCTTTGAATGAAAGAAAAATCTTTTTGTCTCCTTCTTCTTTCTCATCAATCCCATGCTCGATCGCATTTTCCACGACAGGCTGAAGAAGAAGCTTCGGCATCTTTTCGTTTTTGATATCCGGGTCTATATCCCATTCTACTGTAAAGTTGTAATCATGCATCGTCAGCTGGATTTCCAGATATGCTTCCATATTTCGGATACAGGTCTCAATGGTGACCATATCTTCCCCTTTACTCAGCGCAGTTCTGTAAAAAGTCGAAAGTGCAAGTGTCACTTTGCTGATATCCATCTGTCCGCTGCGAATCGCCATCCAGTTCATCATGGACAGCGTATTATACAGGAAATGCGGATTGATCTGTGCCTGCAGTGCTTTCAGCTCATACTCTTTCAACGCGATCTTATTGACATAGACCTCATCAATCAGACGGTTGATCTCATCCATCATTCTTCGGAAGCTGTTGATCAGGATACCAACCTCGTCTTCTGAATCACTGCTGACCGTAACCTCCCTGCTTCCATGATTCACCTGATCCATATTTCTGGTAAGTTCTTCGATCTTTCTTGTAAAAATTCTGGAAAAAGCCAGTCCAAGAGCCAGAGTGATCAGACAGCAGAGTGCCATCAGTGGAATTTCTTCCAGCAGCAGTCTCCGGACAGAACCTGAGATTGCCCGCTGGCTTTTGTAGAGATAAAAATCCCAGTTATTTTCTTCACTTTCCGCCATTGTATAAGCACATTCCTGAGATATCTTTTCAAGAGCAGTGTCCCTGTCATCTGTTCTTTCCAGTTCAATATTTTCAAGGCTGCTTTTGTTGTAGAGGATCGTACCATCCTCATCTGTGACCATTCCTCCGTTTTCCTCATTGAGAATATTCATCAGCGGCTGAAATATCTTATCATAATCCAGCACAATACAGATTGCCGCATCCAGAGTCTGCCCATCATAGATCATACGGACTGCCGCCACCTCTTTGTGCTCAAGATTCACCAGCCACTGGATTCTTACATCGTCCTGAAGTTCACTGCTCCACCATTCTTCCTGCATTTTGGCAAGCGGAACCAGTGTATATTCATGCTCTACCTGAATACTCTCTGCAAAGAGCTGGATCCTGTTAATGGCATCATGGTAAGATTTTGGCACCGACAGAAGAGGATCTGCAATTTGGTTATATTTCTCATAGGCAGTATAATTATCAATGCTTTTTTCTTTGATGATCTCTGCGATATCCGGCGAATATGTAAGATAGTTCAAAAGACTGTTGTAAACAGCAGTCTGACTGTCAATGCTCTCCTTCGTCTGCTCGATGATCGACTGCATGTCCTCCATATCACTGCTTCGAACCATCGCACTCTGTCTGCTGTGACCATAGAGAGCAAGAACCGTCATTGGTACCAGAGCAGTCACGACCAGAAGAAGCGTCAGCCTGTGCCTGTATTTCATGTTTTTGATACACTTAAGAAGTCTGTTCATCCTCCGCTGTTCCTTTCCTGTAGGATTCCGGACTGCTTCCATAGTAATCCCGGAAACTCCGGCAGAAGTAAGACACATTTGCAAATCCTACCTTCTCACTGACCTGTGCCACCTTCATATTGGTGCTGCACAGAAGGTCTTTGGCCTTTTCCATACGGAACACTCGAATATAACGATTCAGATTCATCCCTGTTTCTTTCTTAAAAATAAAGCTTAAATAACCAGAAGACAGATAGACCTTTTCTGCCAGCATTTCCAGATTCAGATCCTCATCATAATGCTGATAAATATAATTTTTGACAGCAGTGACTTCATTTCTGGAACTGTCCATAGAGCGCTCCAGGAAAGCCTCATATTCCTTAATATTGTCTTCTGTCACACTGAGGATTTCCTTTATGTTCCTGCAATTATAAAGGCGCTCGATCTCATGCTCCAGTCTGCGTTCACCGGAAAACTGATTTTCCTGAAAAAGTTCCTGGATCACATTAGAGAATACGAATTTAATATACATTGCAGAATACTGCGTATTATCATGATATTTTTCTTTGAGACATTCAAAATGTTTCTGAAGCTGTTCCGTATCCTTGCGCGTGATATCCTCGGAGATTGCCTGCATGATCTGGGAATCCTGCACCTCTCCTATTGCCATATTCAGGGTATCATCTTCATTTGTAAAGATATGCTTGTCCGGATGATAGAATTTCTCTTCCATCTGCTGCTCCAGCTGTTCCAGAACTGACGGAAGATTTTCGTAACCTTCAAATTTCCTGCTCACAGCCAGATAAAACCGCTCCATATATTCCCGTTTCATGAAATTATAGATATGATTTGCCACCAGCTGATAATCACAGTAGACATCCTGGAATAAAACAAGTGACTGTCTTCCATTCAGATTCAGATAAAAAATTTTCCTTCGAAGCTCCTGCTGAAGTACCTGATCCAGATTTTCTTCTGCCGTATCAAAAAAAGCCACATCTGATTCAAGCAGAATTGCACAGTGCCAGTCATTCCATTTATTCAGATCAATGAGTTCGCCTGCTTTTTCCAGAACTTCCTTCTTGCCGGAATACAGATAGTTCTGAAGAAAATACTGCTGGAGAAAAATCTTCTCCTTGATTTCACGACTTTCCTTCTTTATCCGACTGGCAATTGTCACCTCCGCACGCTGAATCACTCGGTGAAAATCCTCTGGATTTACCGGTTTCAGGATATATTCCGTGACACCATAGCGTATTGCTTCCTGCGCAAATGCAAAGTCGCTGAAACCACTGAATATGATGATCTGAAGATCCGGCTGTTCTTCCTTTGCCTTTTTGGAAAGTTCCAGCCCTGTCATGTGCGGCATTTTGATGTCTGTAAGAAGAAGCTGGATATCTTCTTCGCGCAGAATCTGAAGTGCCTGTTTGCCATTGGAAGCTTCAAAGATCCTGTGCTCCTGTGTTTCTGTGGAAATCAGATATTTCAGTCCTTCTCTTTCGATCTTTTCGTCATCCACGATCAGAACATCGATCATTTCCCCCACCCCCTGTTGTTTTTGTCTGTCACCTTCATTGTACCACAAAATCCCCGGAAAGAGTATCTTCCCGGAGACTTGTATTTGAATATATTTATGCAATTTTTGCAGTAATTTCTTTCTTATCAGCCTTTGACTGCGCCGGCTACAACACCTTCGATAATGTGTTTCTGGCATACCAGATATACAATAATGATCGGAATGATATCGATCATGATACTTGCCATCATCGGTCCCATCTGCACATGTCCGAAGCTTCCGCGGAAATACTGGACTGCCATCGGAATGGTACGATATTTCTTGATATCCAGTACCAGTGTCGGCAGAAGGTAGTCATTCCATACCCACATCAGTTCCAGGATCGCGGTAGAGATAATTGTTGGTTTCAGGATCGGGATCAGAACCTTGAAGTATACCTGCAGAGGTGTACAGCCATCGATCAGAGCCGCTTCTTCGATTTCAAGCGGGATACCCTTTACAAATCCTGTAAACATAAAGACTGCCAGACCTGCACCAAATCCAAGATAGATAATACAAATGTTGTATGGATTGCTCAGACGTAAGGTATCGGCTGTTTTTGCCAGTGTGAACATAACCATCTGAAACGGTACTACCATACTGAATACGCAGAGGTAATAGAAAACCTTGGATAATGTTCCGTTTACACGAACAATGTACCAGGCTGCCATAGAGCAGCACAGCATGATCAGAACAACGGACATCACTGAGATCACAAGACTGTACCAGAAGGATTTGAGGAAATCCATCTGTGTAACACTTGCCACAAAGTTTGCAACACCATTCCATGTCTCAGCTGTAGGAAGACTGAATACACCTGAAGTTGTGATTGCAGCTTCTTTCTTTAAAGAGTTAATCAGGATCAGCACGATTGGATACATCCAGAGGATGCAGATCAGCGTCAGAATAATTGACGCTACCGGATTTTTTTTCTTATTTTCCATTACTGCTGCACCTCCTTAGATGATGTTGCACGAAGCTGTATCAGTGCGATTGCTACAACCAGCAGGAAGAATACAACTGCTTTTGCCTGGCCGATACCCTTCCACTGAGCGCCGCTTCTTGCATAAAATGTATCATAAATATTCAAAGCCAGTAACTGTGACTGTTTGCCCGGATCTCCTCCTGTAAGAGAAAGGTTCTGGTCAAACATCTTGAATCCGTTTGTCAGCGTCAGGAAAGTACAGATTGTAACAGACGGCATGATCATCGGAATCTTGATCTTGAACAGAATCTGTCTGCTTGTCGCACCGTCGATCTGTGCTGCTTCGACCAGATCAGGAGAAACGTTGTTCAGACCTGCTATGTAGATGATCATCATATATCCAATCTGCTGCCACATCAGAAGGATCAGCATACCGATAAATCCGTTTCTTGCAGAAAGTGAAAGCAGAGGCTGTCCCCATTTGGAGAGCAGTCCGTTTAACAGTGTCTGCCAGATATATCCAAGTACGATACCACCGATCAGGTTCGGCATAAAGAATACAGTACGGAATGCATTGGTTCCTCTGTATCCTTTAGTAAGTACCAGTGCGATAGAAAATGCCAGCACATTGATCAGAATACTGGAAACAAAAGCAAACACAACAGTCAGCCAGAATGAATGACTGAAAGTATTATCCAGTAAAATCTTGGAATAGTTTGAAAACCCTACAAAAGTCACATCATTTACGGTTGTAAATTTACAAAATGAAAGATAAATGCCCCAGATAAAAGGCCAAAGGAAACCGATAACAAATGCCGCAAAAGTCGGCAGTACAAAAATCGGCCACCATTTTTTGATCGTTCTTCCTACCATTATAATTCTCCTCTTTCCCTCTCATAGAACCCACAGGAGGAGGCAAGAACCTCGCCTCCTCTTGATGATTGATCACATGTTATTTTAATTACTCGGAGAGAGCTTTCTCTGTAGCCCATCCGTCAACGAATGCACTTACAACATCATCCCATGAACCTGTGCCTGCTGCATATGCGGTAAGAGCTGTTCCAAGTCCGTTTTTCCACTCTTCAGACGGCATTGTTGTGAAGTTCCATGAAACAGGTGTTTTTCCAGCTTCTGTATATTCAGCATCCTGTTTTACAAATACGTTTGTGGACTCCTGTGCTGTCTTGAAAGGAATTGTGAATCCCATGTCATCTGCCATGGATTTTGTTCCTGTTTCAGAAGTTACACACCAGTTCATGAAATCCAGAGTTGCCTGAACATCTTCGTCAGATGCATTCTTGTTTACGCACCAGTAGTTTTCTGTACCTGTTGCAAGTCCCTCATTCTCATCATCTACACCAAAGTAGATCGGGATCATTGCAAGTTCGTCATCTCCGTATGTCTTGGACAGTTCTGCATATTCCCAGGTACCATTCTGGTAGAATACTGCTTCACCGTTTACAAATTCGTTTCTGGAGTCATCTGCTGTTTTTGCAGAAAGTTCAGCTCCGTCACAGGTAGAATCTGTGATATACAGGTCAAACAGGTTCTTGTAGTTGTCAAGATATGTTCCTTTGATTGCCTCTGTATCATCGATTCCGTCTTCTTTGTACTCATAGTAGATCGGAAGGTTTGCAAGATGTGTTTTGAATCTCCAGTCAGAGGATCCGTCCATACCTGCAGATGTGAAAGCACCTTTGATTCCAAGCTCGTCCTTTCTTGCCTGAATATCATCTGCTACTTTCTTCAGATCATCGTAGCTCTTGATATCATCCAGAGAATATCCTGCTTTTTCAAGTAAGGTTTTGTTTGTGATCAGGCCATAGGATTCGATTACATATGCGATACCATCTACAGCATCTCCGTCTTTGAGCTCGTAAGTATCAGAGGTAAGTCCTTTTGTGATCTCTGCATCTGTCAGAT
>OGXW01002985.1_pt1 | contig 11536 bp, 9 predicted proteins | sample 1576341 | NCBI WGS metagenome assembly OGXW01 (sample SAMEA3541592, study PRJEB24748) | human gut metagenome | biome: human gut; feature: human-associated habitat; material: faeces | place: China | collected 2012
GGTGTGCAGCACGCGGCGCAGCCGGTCGTGCACGTAACCGCTGCGGGCGACGAGCATGACGCCCGACGTGCCGCGGTCGAGCCGGTTGACGGGGTGAAACACAGCGTCCGGTCCGAGATAGGCGGCCAGGGCATTGGCGACCGTGGGCTCACCGCGGTCATATCCGCCGTGCACGGCCATGCCCGCAGGCTTGTTGAGCGCGAGCAGATCGGCATCTTCATACAAAATGTCCAGCGGCACGGCCACGGGTGTGAACTTGCCGCCGGAGCGCTTATCATCGATGCGCACGGTGAGCACATCCCCCGCGGCGACGCGGTCAACGGTGCGGGCGTGCACGCCGTTGAGACAGATGCCGTCCGGCACGGTCTTGACGCGGGCGATCGCACCGTCGGCCATATGCAGCTCACGCCGGAGCAGGCTTTTGACCGTGCGGCCTGCCTGCTCCGGCGTGACGGTGAGCGTCAGCCGGCGCATTCCTGCGCGGCCAGCGCGGCGGCATATGCCGCGTAGGTGCGGCTGTCAAAGCAGACCATGCGCACGCGCTCCATTTCGGGATGGTCGGCAAGATAGCGCATGATCTCGCGCACGGCGATCTGTGCCGCCTGATCGAGCGGGAAGCGGTAGACGCCCGTGCTGATGGACGGGAAATCGACCGTGTGGCAGCCGTTCTCGGCCGCAAGGCGCAGGCTGTTGCGGTAGCAGTTGGCCAGCAGCTCCGGCTCGCCGTGCTGCCCGTCGCGCCAGCGGGGGCCTGGCGTGTGGATGACGTGGCGCGCCGGCAGACGATAGCCGCGGGTGATCTTCGCCTCGCCGGTACGGCAGCCGTTGAGACCGCGGCACTCATTGAGCAGGCCGGTCCCGGCGGCCATGTGGATGGCGCCGTCCACCCCGCCGCCGCCGAGCAGCGAGCAGTTGGCGGCATTGACGATGGCATCGACATCAGACTTCGTGATGTCGCCCTGAATGATCTCGAAACGGTTCATGCAGTTACCTCCTTACCGTCGATGGTGACAACGATGCGGTCGTTCTGCGCGTCGATGGCGACGTCTCCGGCGGCCTTGCGCTGCGCGACGACGGCAGAGGCGATGGCGTCCTCCACGTCGCGCTGGATGGTGCGGCGCAGGTTGCGCGCGCCATACGTCTCGCTGTAGCCCTTGGCGACCAGATAGTCCACGACGGCAGGCGTCCAGTGCAGGGCCATGCCGCGCTCGGCCATGGCGGTGCGCACCTCATCGAGCATGAGGGAAGCGATAGCGCAGAAGTTTTCCTCCGTGAGGTGGTTGAAGTAGACGATCTCGTCGAGGCGGTTGAGAAACTCCGGCCGCAGGAACTCATTGAGGGCGCGCTGCGCACGCTCGCGGCTCTGATCGTCCGCGCTCAGGCCGAAGCCGAGCGTGCCGGTGCGCGTGTTGCTGCCGGCGTTCGTGGTCAGGATGATGACAGTGTTCTCAAAGTTCACGGTGCGCCCCTGCGCGTCCGTGATGCGGCCGTCGTCCAGGATCTGCAGCAGCAGGTTCATGACGTCCGGGTGCGCCTTTTCGATCTCATCGAAGAGGACGACGGAGTACGGCCGGCGGCGGATCTTCTCCGTGAGCTGGCCGGCCTCGTCATAGCCGACATAGCCCGGAGGCGAGCCGATCATGCGCGAGACGGAAAACTTCTCCATAAACTCCGACATATCCAGCCGGATGAGCGACTCGGGCGCGTGGAAGAGCTCATCGGCGAGGCGCTTGACAAGCTCCGTCTTGCCGACGCCGGTACCGCCGACGAACAGGAAGCTCACGGGCTTGCGCTTGGCCTGCAGGCCGACGCGATTGCGGCGGATGGCGGCGCAGACGGTATCGATCGCCGCGTCCTGCCCGACGATGTGCGCGCGCAGGCGGTCGCCGAGACCGGCAAGCTGCTCAAACTCATCGGCGCGGATGCTCGCGGCCGGGATCTTCGTCCAGAGCTCGATGATGCGCGCGAGGTTATCCGCCGTAAGCTCCGGGCGGCCCTTGGCGCGCAGCGCGTCGAGCTCGGTCTGCAGCTGCATCTCGCGGCTGCGCAGCTCGGCAATGCGCGCATAGCGGCGGTCAAGCTCCTGATCGTCATACGCGTCGCCGCTCTTCGGCGGCGCGGAGGCCAGCAGCTCGCGCTCGCGCGCATAGTCGCCGATCTCCTTTTCGACCTCGTCGGCGCGGATGAGGTCGGCATTTTTCAGGTTCACGTCCGAGCAGGCCTCGTCAATGAGGTCGATGGCCTTGTCGGGCAGGAAACGGTCGGTGATATAGCGCTCGCTGAGCACAACGGCAAGGCGGCACATGGCGTCCGGGATGACGACGCCGTGAAAGTCCTCATAATAGCGGCGCACGCCCTTGAGGATCTCGACGCTGTCGTCGATGCCCGGCTCGGCCACCGTGACGGGCTGGAAGCGGCGCTCGAGCGCCGCGTCCTTTTCGATGTGCTTGCGGTACTCGGCAAACGTCGTCGCGCCGATGACCTGGATCTCACCGCGCGAGAGGGCGGGCTTGAGGATGTTGGCGGCGTTCATGCTGCCCTCGGCGTCGCCAGCGCCGACGATGTTGTGCACCTCGTCGATGACGAGGATGATGTTGCCGACGCGGCGGATCTCCTCGATGAGCCCCTTCATGCGGCTCTCGAACTGACCGCGGAACTGCGTGCCCGCCACGAGCGCCGTGAGGTCGAGCAGGTAGACCTGCTTGTCGCGCAGCTTATACGGCACATTGCCCTCGGCGATGCGCTGGGCAAGCCCCTCGGCGATGGCCGTCTTGCCGACACCGGGCTCGCCGATGAGACAGGGGTTATTCTTCTGGCGGCGGTTGAGGATCTGGATGACGCGCTCCAGCTCCTCCGCCCTGCCGATCATGGCGTCAAGCTTGCCGTCGCGGGCGCGCTGCGTGAGATCGATGCAGTAGTTCGTGAGAAACTTCAGCTTGCGCGGCGCGCTGCCGCGCTTGTCGGCAGCGGCGGCATCCTGCCGCGGCTGCTCCGGCGTCTCCGCGTCGGGCGCAGAGGGCGGGTTCTGGTTAAAGAGGCGGTTCAAAAACGGGAACGTCGCGGTCTTGCCGTCGTCCTCGTCCGCGTCGGTGTCGGGGGCGTCGGAGTCCGTGTCCGCGTCGCCGCCGAGCATACCCATGCTGCCGAGCATCTCCGCCACGTCGCCGGTGAGGTTGTCGAGGTCGGCATCCGAGATGCCGAGCTTCTCCATCATCTCATCGACGGGCTTGATGTGCAGCTCGCGCGCGCAGCGCAGGCACAGTCCCTCATTGTGGGACTCGCCGTTTTCGATTCGTGTGATAAAGATCACCGCTACATTTTTCTTGCAGCGGGAGCAGAGTGTAGGCTGCATAGACTGGTTCTCCTGTTCGATAGATTCCGTGCGCGCAGGTCACACGCTCGCGCCGAGCGTGAGCACGTCGATGACCTGCAGCGCTTTTGCCAGAGCGGTGTGCGCAAGCGTGTCGCAGCCGATGACGGGCCCGGCAAACTGCAATGCCCAGCACAGCAGGATGCCAAAGCACACGCCGTTGACCGCGCCGATGGCGGCACCGCCAAAGTCGTTGAGCCGCTCCCGGTTCGGGATGCGGAAGGTGAGATTCGGTAAATTTCCGATCGCGGAAAGGATCAGCATCAAAAGCAGAAAACCGACCGCCGTGACAAGCACGTAGCACAGCCGCGCACAGTAAAGCTGCGTCATGGCCGTGCGCAGCGGCACCGATTCCAGGGTGTGCACGCGGGGAGCTTCCTCTTCCGCAAGGCTATCGAACACATCAAACAGCTCCACCCGGCTCCCTGCCGGATGGAGCTCCACGTAAATCGCCATAACAAAGCCGTAAAATTCTACGAACGGATGGGTATGCGCAAATTGCGCGAAGGCGATTTCGAAATCGGAGGCGGATTCTACATGAACGACTATATCATGGGGCTGGAAATCTGATCGGATTCCGGCCCGAATACGAAACGACGATGCCGATGATTTTTCGATCATCGGCATCGCTTTTCCATTACGGGAAACGCCGCCTCCCTACGAATTCACCTTGGCGTGGTCTGCCAGGAACTGCGCCAAACCGATGTCGGTCAGCGGGTGTTTCAGCAAACCCTTGATCGCCGCAAGCGGGCAGGTCGCCACGTCGGCCCCCGCCTCGACACACTGGACGATGTGCTGCGTATGCCGAATCGAAGCCGCCAGCACCTGCGTATCATAACCGTAGTAACGATACATACGCACGATCTCGGCGACGAGAGCCACCCCGTTCTCGCAAATATCGTCCAGACGGCCTACGAACGGCGACACATACGTCGCACCGGCCTTGGCTGCCAGCAGAGCCTGACCGACGGAAAAGACCAGCGTGCAGTTGGTGCGGATATTCTTGCCCGCGAAATACTTCACGGCACGAATACCGTCGGCCGTACACGGGAGTTTGACCACGATATTCTTGTGCAAGGCCGCCAACGCTTCCCCTTCGCGGACCATACCGTCGAAATCGGTGGCGATCACCTCGGCGCTCACATCGCCATCGACGATGGAGCAGATTTCGAGGTAATGGCGACGGCAGGCCTCCTCACCGCGAATGTTCTCCTTGGCCATCAGCGAAGGATTGGTCGTCACCCCGTCGAGCACACCCATTTCGTTAGCTTCCCGGATCTGGGCCAGGTTAGCTGTATCGATAAAAAATTTCATAGTGGGAAATATTTAAGTAACATGAAAAAGCAAACCAATGAACCGGAATGAAGAAGTAAAACCATCGTTCCGAGCCGAATTTACGCCGCATAAAAGTACGAAAAAAAACGAAACCCGAACACTCCTTGCCGGAAAATTCCGCAAAGACCCGCAGGAAACGCCTCCGCCCCGTATCATACGGCCGGTAACAGAAAACAGAAAACAGAAATCGGCAGCCCGATCGCAGCTATCGAATTTATTTCGTCGTTATCGATAATCCGGCGAGATAATTACTACCTTTGCGGCCGAAAAATCGAAACATCATGAATTTCATCACCCTTCTCGACTATGTCGGTACCTTCGCATTCGCCATCAGCGGCATCCGGCTCGCTTCGGCCAAACATTTCGACTGGTTCGGAGCCTATGTGGTCGGATTCGTCACGGCCGTCGGCGGCGGTACGCTGCGCGACCTGCTGCTGGGCCTGCCCCCTTTCTGGATGCAGAACGTTTCCTACCTGGTCGTATCGGGATTCGCCTTCCTGTTCGTAGTCGGGCTGCGCAAATACGTGATCCGGCTCAACAACACCTTCTTCATTTTCGATGCCGTCGGACTGGGACTTTTCACCGTCGTCGGCATTCAGAAAAGCATAGCCGTCGGCTATCCGATGTGGGTGGGTATCATCATGGGTACGCTGACCGGTGCGGCGGGCGGTATGCTGCGCGACGTGCTGCTGAACGAAGTACCCCTTATTTTCCGCAAAGACATCTACGCCATCGCCTGCATCTGCGGCGGACTGATCTACTATCTCTGTATGTATCTCGACCTGCCGGCGGCCCCCACGCAGTTCATCGCCGCCTGCTCGGTGATCCTCATTCGGATTCTGGCGGTACGGTACGGCATCTCCCTTCCGGCACTCAAGGGCGAAACCAGACCGGCACCCAAAGAGAAATAACGAATCGTTTCCGAAATACCGGTCCGGCGGTCGCTTCGACAACACGACAATTCCGCCGACCTGCAGAAAGGGATCGAATAGCAAAAAAGAATTACGGATCTTATTCCGCCGCCACAGACGACGGACGGCTGATTTCGGCCGTTTCGCCCCCGACGAAGCGAAGCAGATCCTGCGGAGCGATCCGGATCTGCAATCCCCGAACTCCCGCACTGATATAAATGACGGAGTGTTGCAAAACGGAAATATGGAAAAAGGTCGGGAACGGTTTTTTCATCCCGATCGGGGAACAGCCGCCCCGGATGTATCCGGTCGTCGGAAGCAACTCCCGGACGGGAATCAGATCGGCTTTCTTGTTGCCCGAAATGCGGGCGGCAGCTTTCAGATCGACCTCGTGATCTCCAGGGACGACACAGACGAAATGGCCCGTCCGGTCACCACGAAGCACGAGCGTCTTGAAAACCGCAGCAACATCTTCGCCGAGCTGTTCGGCCACGTGAGTCGCGGCCAGATGCTCCTCATCCACCCGATACGGGATCAATTCGTAGGCGATTTTGGCTCGGTCGAGCAGACGGGCCGCATTGGTCTTTTCTATTTTGACGTTCCCATGTTTCATTCCGCAGAAAGTAGTTCCATCCGGATCGGCAAAAATAATAATTTTTGACAGTCCGGTAAAATCTTTGTATTTTTGGGTATATTTATATTTTAGGAAAATCCGAAACGACATTCCGGAAAGGCTTCGATGAAACGACTCTGCGGCATACTCCTCGCTCTTGCGGGACTATTTCTGTACGCCCCCTGCGCCGCCCAGAACACCCGGGTGCGCGGTACGGTCACGGACGCACAGACGGGCGAGCCGATTCCCTACGCCGTCGTCCTGTTCCCGGGTACGACCACCGGCATCACCACCGACGACGAAGGGTTCTACTCGCTCGAAAGCCGCGACACGTCGAGCTACATCCGGGCAGAAATGGTCAGCTACGAGCCCCAGATTCGTCCGATCCCGGCCGGAAGCGACAACCGGGTGGATTTCCGGCTCAATCCCACGCACCTCGAAATCGGAAATGTCGTGGTCACACCGGGGGACAATCCGGCACACCCGATTCTCGCGGGCATCGTACGCAACAAAAAATACAACGATCCCGAAGAATACGACCGCTACATCTGCCGCACCTATACGAAAATGGAACTCGGCCTGGCCAATGTCCGGGAATTTCGAAGCAGAAAACTCCAGCAAAACTTCGGTTTCATTTTCGAGCACATCGACACATCGGATGTCACCGGACAACCCTACCTGCCCGTAATGATCTCCGAAACGGCAGCGGATTACTACCACAGCCGCACGCCGTCCGTCGCCCGCGAGGTAATTCGCGCCAGCCAGATATCCGGTATCGAAGACAACAGCGTGCTGGCGCAATTCACCGGACACCTGCACGCCGACGTGAATCTTTACGAAAACTTCATCGACCTGTTCGGCGTGAAGTTCGCCAGCCCCCTCTCCAACTCGGGACGCTCATTCTACAAATACTTTCTGGTGGACAGTACGAACGTGGAAGGGCGCAAGACCTACAAAATCCGGTTTCACCCCAAAAGTGTCGCCACCCCGGTACTCGACGGCGAGGTCAATATCGACTCGGCAAGCTATGCGCTGCGTTCGGCCCGCGTAAAAATGGCCAAAGGAGTCAATGTAAACTGGATTCGCCACCTGGCGATCGAAGCCGACAACCGATTGACGGCCGACTCGCTGTGGTTCCCGCAGCGGGAGAAGATGACCGCCGATTTTACGCTGACCAAATCCGACTCCTCGAAGATGATCGCTTTCCTGGGCAGCCACGAGGTAACCTATTCCGACGTAAAGTTCGACACGCCGATCCCCAAACAGGTTCTGGGTACGTCAGCCAGCGTGATCCTCTCGGACGATGCCATTTCGGGCAAGCAGGTCGAATGGGACTCGCTGCGTCCCTACACCCTCACCCAAAAGGAAAAGGCCATCTATCAAATGGTCGATTCGATCCAGCAGGTCCCCCTCTATAAAAACATATACACCGTCCTCAATACTATCATCGGAGGCTACTACAACACCAAATACGTCGGCATAGGTCCCTACTCCAAAGTAATCAGCTTCAACCGACTGGAGGGCGCCCGTTTCCAGATAGGCGCACGCACGACCAAAGAGTTCAGCCGCCGCGTACGGCTCTCGACCTACCTGGCCTACGGCACCCGCGACGAGGACTTCAAGGGAGCTGCGGAGGTAGAGTTGATGCTGCGCCGACAACTGCTGCGCAAACTGACGGTCACCTACCGCAACGACGCGATACAGCTCAGCTCGGGTGTCAGCGCCCTCTCGGAAAACAACATCCTAAGCTCGATCTTCTCCCGAGGCGGCACCTCGCGGCTTTCGACTATCGAGGAAGGGATCGCCCTCTACGAACACGAGTGGCTGCACGGGATCAGCAGTTCGTTCGAGCTGCGGGGCCGTCACATCTCCTCGAACCGCTACGTACCGATGATCCTGCCGGACGGGCGTTCGCTGCATGGCATCAACGACGCTTCGATACGGATCGGGCTGCGGCTGTCCAAAGACGAAACGATCGTCCGCATGCCGTTCGAGGTACGACACATGGGTTCGAAATACCCGATTTTCTCCTTCGACTTCACGGGGGCAAAAAGAGGAGTCTTACCCGCCAGCTACGACTACCTGCGGCTCGAAGGGCGTATGCAATACCGGCTCAATCTGCCTCCGATCGGTTACTCGCAACTCATGCTCGAAGGCGGCAAGATCTTCGGCAAGGTTCCCTACCTGCTGCTGAAGCTGCACGAAGGAAACGGCACCTATTTTTACGACCGCTACGCCTTCTCGTGCATGAATTTCTACGAATTCTCGTCGGACGCCTGGATTTCGTTCTTCTACGAACACCACTTCAACGGGTTCCTGTTGGGCCGCGTACCGCTCCTCAAAAAACTCAACTGGCGCGAAGTCTTTGTTTTCAAAGGAGTTTACGGCACTCTCTCGGCCCGCAACGACGGCAGTCTTCCGAATACGAAAGCTGTTATGCTCTTTCCGGTAGGAATGTCATCGGTCGAACATCCTTACCTCGAAACCGGCTTCGGCATCGAAAACATCTTCCGTTTGCTGCGCGTGGATTGCATCTGGCGTCTGACGCATCACCGCGCCGTCCCCGGACTGTCGATCCCGACCTTCACGGTCAATTTCAGTCTTAACCTCAAATTTTAAGCGTGAGTATATATTAGGTACCTCTTCAGGTACGCAGCGTCCAAATCCTCTCCGAAGAGGGGATTCAGGAGAGGATCGGAATTACGGATGCGGCCACAGGCCGCAATAAACGGACCTCGAGTTCGATGCCGCGATCGTCGGAAAGGGTACTAAAAAACTACAATCGCCATTTTAGACTACGGCCCCGCCTCGAAGTGCTACGCTGCAATTTCCCGGTCGTTTCGGCGGCAACTCCCGGAAATATGATTACTTTTGCGACTCAAAAAACAACAAAATGATACGGGGAGTCCTGTTCGATATGGACGGCGTACTGGTAAACAATACCCAGGCACACGTCAAGGCATTCGAGATATTCTGCGAGCGTTACGGCGTCGAAGATTGGCAGCACAAGCTCCAGACCGCTTTCGGCATGGGTAACGACGACATCATGCGCCTGATCCTGCCCGAAGAAATCATCCGCGAAAAGGGAATGAAAGCGCTCGGCGAGGAGAAAGAAGCCATCTACCGCGAAGTCTATGCTCCGGAAATCCGCCCCGTACGGGGGCTCGTGGAACTGCTCGAAGAGCTGCGCCGTCGCGGAATCCGCTGCGCCGTCGGTTCTTCAGGCTGCCGCGAGAACGTCGATTTCGTCCTCAGCAACTGCGGTATCACCGACTACTTCTCCTGCATCGTCAGCGGCGACCGGGTGACCCGCTGCAAGCCCGACCCGGAAATATACCTGCTGGCAGCCGAAGGACTGCACCTGCCTTCGGCCGAATGCCTTGTATTCGAGGATGCCCGGGTCGGCATCACTGCTGCCCGCCGGGCCGGAGCAGGCCGCATCGTGGCCCTGGCAACGACTCTACCCCGTCATACGCTCGCAACCCAAACGGAAGCCGATGTCGTCATCGACGATTTCGCCTCGATAACCGATCTCAATACTCTGCTATTATGAGCCGTGCCCTCGCCACCATCGCCCTGCTGATCCTTTCCAATACCTTTATGACATTGGCTTGGTACGGGCATATCGCTTTCAAATCCAAAATAGAGCGCTTCGGGATGCTGTCCATCATCCTGCTCAGCTGGGGGATCGCCCTGTTCGAATACTGTTTCCAAGTCCCGGCCAACCGCATCGGCAGCTCCCAACTGGGAGGCCCCTTCTCGATCTGGGAGCTCAAAGTGATCCAAGAAGTCATCTCCCTGCTGGTCTTCACGGTCTTCGCCGTCGTCTTCATGAAATCGGACACCCTGCGGTGGAACCACCTGGCGGGTTTCGTCTGCCTGATTCTGGCCGTCTATTTCATCTTCCGCAAATAGTCGTTTAACAAAACCATGTTTTTCAATGAATTACAAAATTCATTGAAATTTATTTCCGATTTCGTTTGCGAATAATCCCGGAAAAGCAATACCTTTGCACCCGCAAGGTTCGGACTTGGAATCACTTTTCCAAGCCGATTAATAGGGAATGCCGTGAAAATCGGCGACAGTACCTGCTGCTGTGAGTTTCAGCCCCCGACCGGGCAACTTCGCGCACTCTTTGCCACTGGCTATATCGCTGGGAAGGCGTTGCGGAGGAAACGAGTCAGAAGACCTGCCTTGACAATCAGGATTTACACCCGCGGGTTTCGGGTCGAAATCGTGCAAGATAGTCTTCGGCGCGCTATTTTTCCATGTATTTCTTCTGTACCCTCGCGTGTAAGTTCCGAACAGGACTAAACGACAGGAGTATCGATGACTTACGGCTATTTTACGGCTGACATTTCAACGGGCGTGACATGCGCTCACTCTACCCGGCCTTCGCCGGGCTGCGCTTCAGGCGTTCTCCGGAACGGACATTCGTTTCCTCCGGCGGACGCCTTCGTCGTTTCGGCGCAGCACAATCCCCTCCTCCGAACCGACGGGTTCCGATACAGCCTGCCTATTCTGCGGAACATGGAAAACAAAATTCAACCAATAAATCAAATTCTTAAATTATGAAAAAATTCTTTACGCTGTTAGTTCTCGCTGCCTGCTGCGCAGCAATGACCTGGGGCTGTTCGGACGACAAGTACGACGACACCGAAATCCGCCAGGAGATCGAAAACCTAAAACAGGAGATCGCTTCGATGAAGGAACAGGTCAATTCGCTCAAGACGATCATCGACGCCCTGAACGAAAACAAATTCATCACCAACTACACCGAAGCGGCGGACGGAAGCTGCACGATCACTTTCAACGACGGCAAGACCATCACGTTGCACAACGGCAAAGACGGCGCAGCGGCGCCGGCCATCGGCATCGCGCAATTCGAAGGCATCTACTACTGGACGCTGGGCGGCGATGACCAGTGGTTGCTCGACGATAACCAGAACAAGATTCCGGTTGCGGGCCAAAACGGTAAAACCCCGACCATCAACAAGGACGGCTATTGGGAGATCGACGGCGAAACCATCAAAGGCGAAGACGGACAGCCGATCAAAGCGGTCGGTAAGGACGGTGCGAACGGCGATAAGGGAGAAGACGGCGACTCTTTCTTCAAAAGCGTCGTACAGGACGATGAAAACGTAACCTTCACGCTCACCAACGGCGATCAGATCGTTCTGCCCAAAGCCAAGGAGGTGAATTTCGTCATCGAGCGCACATCGCTGACGCTGAAATTCGGCGCTTCGCAGAACCTCGCCGTTACCCAAAAAGGCGTTGAAAACCTCGCCATCGCCAAACCCGACGGCT
>OGXW01003012.1_pt1 | contig 11484 bp, 13 predicted proteins | sample 1576341 | NCBI WGS metagenome assembly OGXW01 (sample SAMEA3541592, study PRJEB24748) | human gut metagenome | biome: human gut; feature: human-associated habitat; material: faeces | place: China | collected 2012
CGACGATGATGTCATGCCCCAGACGCAAAGGAAGTGCGAAGCCAGCGGCTTCGCACTTCCTTTATTCATATTTGGCCCAGACCCAGCGGTCAAAATCATCCGCACGGAAGGCGGCGAGCTTTGCTGCATAGTCTGCGCTGACCGCAGTAAAGCGACGAAGTCCGTCGTTCATCTGCACCAGCGGGTCGATGCTGCGCTTTTTGGCGGCGATCTTGACGGCGTAAGTACCCTCCGGCTTTTGCGCGCCGGACCGCGTACCGATTATGCGGCGATAATCCTGCCAGCGCGCGGCGAGGACCGGATCAGAGAGGAGCAGGGCGATGACATGAGGTTCGTCGAGGTAGAGATCATCCACCGTCAACACATTGCGCTGCCGTGCCTCACGCAGGAGATCGGCCAATGCCTGCATGCTGAAGCGGTCCTCATCGGAGACGAACCACTCCGACTGCCGCAGCGAGAGCTGGGTAAAGATGTCGGCAATCTCCGCGTGCGCAAAGCAGAGCTCATCGACGTTTTCCTCATTTTTGCCGACAAAGATGTCGTCAAAAATGGGTTTCAGCTCTGCTTTTGGACAGTGGAAGACAAGATGCGCGTTGCCGAGCGTATATTCGAGTCGGTCGGCGGAGAGGCGGGGCGAATCGTTGTCGGCGATGGGATAGCGGTGGTAGTCGTCCACATCGTCGAGCGTCAGGCCGCTTTTATCGAGCAGCGCCATGAGTTCCGGCGACGAGGCGATCATCATGCGTGTGCGGCTTTCGGTCGATTCCTGCCGCATGTGGTCACCGTTCAGAAAGTCGACCACGTGGGCGAACGCGGGCGTCGCAATGTCATGCAGTAGTCCCGCGACAGATTGCTTCAAGTCATGCGTGAAGTGCCAGACGATGGCCGCTGTGCCGAGCGAATGCGTATAGCGCGAATACGGCGCAACGGCGTCGCGGTAGATGGGATAGGCCGTGTATTCGCAGCCGCAGTGCATGCCGACGCGCAAAAGCCGCTGCATCACGGGCGTTTCGGCCATGGCGAGGAGCTCCGGCGGCAGGGAAGCGGTGTAGATATCGGTATACATAATATCCTTTCCAAAAGAAAAGCGCCTTGCCGCGGCAAGGCGCTTTTTTGATTGAATCAGCCGATCTGGCGGGTCTCAACGGTCTCGTCGCACTCGACGCTGTCGATCTGCGCGCCGAGGTTGCGGAGCTTGCCGATGATATCCTCATAGCCGCGCTCGATATAGTGGACGTTCGAGACCTCGCTCGTGCCCTCAGCGGCCAGCGCAGCGATGACCATGGCGGCGCCCGCGCGGAGATCGTAGGCCTGCACGCTCGCAGCGGTCAGGTGGTCGACGCCTTCGATGACGGCGCTGCGGCCCTCGACGCGGATCTGCGCGCCCATGCGCGTCAGTTCGCCGACGTAGCGGTAACGGTTGTCCCACACGCCCTCGGTGACCATGCTCGTCCCCTCGGCAAGGCAGAGGGCAACGGTGATCTGTGGCTGCATATCGGTCGGGAAGCCGGGATAGGGCAGCGTCTTGACGTTGGTGCGGCGAAGCTTGCCCGAGCGGCGCACGAGCAGCGTGTCGTCCTGCTCCTCGACCTGCACGCCCATCTCCTGGAGCTTGGCGGTGATGCAGTCCATGTGCTTGGGGATGATGCCGCGCACGAGGACTTGTCCGCCGCAGGCGGCGACAGCCGCCATGTAGGTGCCCGCCTCGATCTGATCGGGGATAATGGCATACGTGCCGCCGTGGAGCTTGTCCACGCCGAAAATGCGGATGGTGTCGGTGCCGGCGCCCTTGATGTTCGCACCCATGGAGTTTAAGAAGTTGGCAAGGTCGACGATATGCGGCTCCTTGGCAGCGTTTTCGATGACGGTGGTGCCGTCGGCGAGCGCCGCGGCCATCATAATGTTCATCGTCGCACCGACGGAGACCACGTCGAGGTAGACGTTCGCGCCCTTCATGCGGTCGCCGCTTGCCTTGGCGCAGATGAAGTCGCCCTCGCGTACCTCGGCGCCCATGGCGGCGAAGCCCTTGACATGCTGGTCGATGGGACGCACGCCGCCGAAGTTGCAGCCGCCGGGCATCGAGACCTCGGCCTCGCCGAAGCGGCCGAGCAGCGCGCCGATGAGGTAGTAGGAGGCGCGGATCTTGTGCGCGAGCTCCTGCGAGACCTGCGTGGTGGCAATATGGCGGCAGTCGATCTCAACATCGCTGCGGTTGAGGAAACGGACATTCGCGCCGAGCTGCTCTAAAATTTTGAGCAGCGCGGTCACGTCGGAGATCTGGGGAATATTTTCGATGCGGCAGACGCCGTCGACCAGAAGGGCGGCGGGAATGATGGCGACCGCGGCGTTCTTTGCGCCGCTGATGCGCACTTCACCAAAGAGCGGATGACCGCCCTGCACGATGTATTTCGTCATAGTAACTCCTTAATAAGAGACGGTGAGACTTCTTTTCGTTATCGTAAAAACAGCAGGGGAAAACCGCCTGCTCATGGTATTCACATAATACATCAACAGTATACCAAAAAAAACAGAAAAAGCAATGCTGCGCAGTAAGAAATTAGAAATGCTGCAAGAAAAATTTCATTCTCGTGTGATCTCACCGGTCTTGCAGTTCACATAATAACTGCTGACATCCGTGGAGATGCGCCACACGCCTTGCAGCCGCAGCGGCGAGGCAGACGACGTCTGGAGAAGATACCCTTCGTCCAGCGCTCGGACCTCGGTACACACGACGCCCGAAACGCTGCAATAGTCCAGAAAATGCACAAGCGCGTCGACCGCGTCGAGGCCGTCTGTGCGGCGGCCCTCGTCGAGCGCGGGCAGAAAGGTACCGGAAACGCCGGTGAGCGAGCTGTCAGAAAACGTGAGCGTCAGCGAGGCGTTAAAGATGAGCTGACCTTTTTCGCTGCGCATGCCCGTGACGCTGCCGCTGCCATCCGTGAGCTGAGAGGTGAGAAAAGTGTAGCCGAACGTTTTGAAAAACTGTTTGCAAAAGCCCTCGGGATCGTCGACCGGTCTGGAGAGGAGCGCGTCGGCCGTGCCGCCGGAGCGGATGGAACACGAGCCGTATTCGCCGGTGAAGCGGCTCACACCGCCGCCGGAATCGCTGCTCTCGGCAGTGCCGAGCAGGGCGGAGGCGAAAGCCTCTTCGCGTGCGGCGTCACGCTCAAGCGAGAGGGAGAGGTGCGTTTCCTCATCGGGCAGCAGCGCGCGGTCAAAGGCGACGCCGTTTTTTTCAAAAAGCGTGCAGAGCTGCTCGACGCGGCGCTCGTTCGAGTCGCGCTCCTCGGCGCGGCGGCTGAGCAGCAGAAAGAGCAGAAATGCGTTGACGAGCAGCAAAATGACGATGACGATATTTTTGAGCCGCGAGGTTTTCATGTTCGGGCGTCCTTTCCGGAAAGATCAGTCGGCAAACCAGCCGACGCCGACGGTGTCCGCGCCGTGCTCGTCGTAGCAGACGTGCAGCTCGGCGCTCAAATATTTGCTGTCCGCGATGGCCGCGGCCTGCCGGATGGGCAGCAGCAGTGCGGGCGAATCGCTGAGCGTATAGCTGCGGCAGTGGAGGGAAAATTCCGTGATGGTCTGGTCTTCGATCGTGACCGTGGCGGCGTGGCTGCCGTCGGAAAAGCGCAGCGGCGTACCGCCGACCGCATAGTCAAAGCTCACGGTGAAGCGCTTGTTGCTGCTGTCGATCTCGCTGAGATAGAGCTCGGCGTCGCCGCTTACGTCGCGAAGCAGCGTGAAGGCGAGGCGCTGCGCGCCCGCGACGGCTTCGAGCATCGTGGGCTTTCCGGTCGAGGCGGCGGAGACATAGTAGATCGAGCCCGCCTCGGCCTCGTCCGCGCCCTGATAGAAGACGCTGCCGTCGGGCTCAAGGCGCAGCGTGCCGTAGACCTCTTTGATAATGGTGCTGCCGGAGGAGTCGGTGTAGCCGCTTTCCGTGTGGGGGTTGAACTCCGCAAGGCGCAGAAATGTCGCCTGATCGGTGAGGGCATTGCTTGCCGAGAGCGTGTAGCGCTGCGGCGGTTCGCTGAAAATGAGCGTGTAGGGCGAGAGCTGAGAGAACTCGCCGGAGAGCGAGAACGCAAAATCTGTGCCGTTGCCATCGAGCGAGGCGAGCGCTTCGCGCAGTGTCGCGCTGCTTATCGCCGTCCGGCTGACAAAAAAGCCCTGATTGGCGTCCTGTAAGTAGAGCGTTGCGCCGTTTTCCGCGGGGCAGAGCACAAGCCGCGTGACGCGCAGGAGCGAGGACTCCGGCGCGTCGTTGACACCGAGAATGCGGCTGAGCACTTCGAGCGGCGTGGGGGCCTCCAGATCGAGGTAGATGCTGCTCGCGTGCAGTGCGGTGAGCAGCTTTTCACCGCTGCACGCTTCATAAGTGGTAGCAGAGCCAAGCGCCTCGCCGAAAAACGTGCCGGCGAGCTCAAAATCTGTGTCAAGCGTCGTGATGGCGCTGAGCCCGTAGCGGGCGTATTCGTTCGTGAACACCACGCGCACGGGGAGCGCGAGCTCGGTCAGATCGGTGGTGACGGTGGTATCGGTCGAGGTGTCGCCCGCGAGCCAGTCCTGCGCGAGCTCGTAGGGCGTCTTGTCCGCAAGGTCGCCGACAAGCGGCGTCTGGATCAGAAGCAGTACGGCGGTAACGGTCAAAACGGCGATCGCGGCGTTTTGCAGATGACTTATGAGCGTGACGTTCTTATTCATGGGAATCCTCCCCGCCGATGGGCTGGGTGATGGGCAGCTCTAAGCGGACGGTCGTGCCGGGGCCGGGGCGGTCAACGAGCGTGAGCGAGCCGTGGTGACGCTGGACGATCTCCGTCGCGATGGAAAGGCCGAGGCCTGTGCCGCCGGATTCGCGCGATCTTGCTTTGTCGACGCGGTAGAAGCGCTCGAAAATGCGGCTGCGGTCGGCCTCGGGAATGCCGATGCCGTCGTCCGCGACCTCCATCCAGACAGTTTCGCCCTCGCTGCCCGCGGTGACACGGATGTGGCCGCCGTCGGGCGTGTACTTGACGGCATTGCTGAGGACGTTGAGCATGACCTGCTCGATGCGGCCGCGATCGCCCATGATGAGCGGGAGATTTTCGGTATAGTCGTGCGTGAGCTCGTGCTTGTGGCGGCGGGCCTCAAGCTCCGTCGAGCGGAGCACGGAGTCGATGGCGGCGGAGAACGGGAAGCGCGCCATATTCATCTCGCTGCGGCCGGAGTCAAGGCGCGAGAGCGTCAGAAGGTCCTGCACGATGTGGGTCATGCGGTCTGTTTCGCTGATGACGACATCGAGGAAGTCGTTTTCCGTCTCGCGGCTCAAGTCGTCGCCCGCCTCGCGGATGGTCTCGGCATAGGAGCGGACATTCGTGAGCGGCGTGCGCAGCTCGTGGGAGACATTGGCGACAAATTCCTTGCGGCGCTCCTCGGTCTTGCGGTGCTCGGTCACATCGTGCAGCACGATGAGAACGCCGCCGCTCTCCTCATCGGAGAAGGGAGCGAAGTAGAGCTCCACGCTGCGCTCGCCGACAGTGAGCTCGCCCTCGACATAGTCGCTGCGCTGCATGGTGATGACATGGGAAAACGGGCAGATGGATTCAAACAGCTCGCTGTACACGCACTCGTCCGCCGTGCGGCCTAAGAGCTCGCACGCGGCGGGGTTGCAGTGGATGAGCTTGCCGCTGCCGTCGTAGGCGACGACGCCATCGCTCATGTGGAGAAACAGCGTGTCGAGCTTGTTGCGCTCGTTCTCCACGGCTTCGAGCGTGGAGTGGAGCACGGATGCCATGTCGTTGAATGTGGTGGTCAGAACGCCAATCTCGTCCGTCGATTCGACAGCAAGCGTTTCGTCGAAGTCGCCGGTCGCGATGCGCTCAGCGCCCTCGGTCAGTTTTTCAATGGGGTCGATCATGGTCTTGGCGAGCAGGAACGACAAAAGCACCGAGACGAGAAGACCGACGAGCAGTGCTTGCAGAATGATGAACAGCAGCTCAGAGTTCAGCGACGAGACCGTGGTGCGACTGTCGCGGATGTAGATGATGAAACTGTTGTCGCCGCCGGAGATCGGGATGGCAACATCCATATAGCTTGCGGCGAGGTCGCTGTGGTCGCCGACATCGCCGTTGCGCGCGGTGAGGATATTTTCCGTCTGCTCAAGCAGCTGGCCGTCCTCGTTGCTCGAAGCAAGCACTTCGCCGCTGCGGCCGTCGAGAACATAGTAGTTGCGGTTGCGCGAGTCAATGCTCAGTGTGCCGGAGTAGGCCTCGAGCATCGTTTGCAGGCGCACGGCGCCGTCCTCCTGCGCTGCCTCTTCGCGCAGTGAGCTCACGAACGTGGCGTTGGACTCGCCGAACACTTCGCTCATCTGCTCGTAAAAATCGTCAATATAGAAGTTCGTGACGCTGGTCATCAAAAACGCGCCCACCACCGCCATCAGCGAGGTGACGAGCAGCAGCATGATCATCACGAGCTTCATATGCAGGCTGCGGAACATAGCAGGAGACTCCTTTCCCGGAAAAGTGCGCGCAACTTACGCCTGCGCGGAGAAATAATAGCCCACGCCGCGGCGCGTGAGGATGTAGGCCGGCGCGGCGGGGTTGTCCTCGATCTTTTCGCGCAGGCGGCGGACGGTGACGTCCACCGTGCGCGCGTCGTCGCCGACATAGCCATAGTTCCAGACCTGCTCCATCAGGTCGACGCGGGAGAAGACCTTGCCGGGGTGGCTGGCGAGGAACGTCAAAAGCTCATACTCGCGCTGTGTGAGGTCGATGGGCACGCCGTTTTTGCGCACCTGAAAGCTGTCGGTGTTGATGGTGATGCCGCCGCCGGCGCTCATGGCGTTGTCCTCCGCCGCGGGAGCGGAGAGCATCGTTGTGCGGCGGATGTTCGCTTTGACGCGCGCGAGCAGCTCGCGCATGGAAAAGGGCTTGGTGATGTAGTCGTCCGCGCCGATCTCAAGGCCCAAGATCTTGTCCTCCTCCTCTTCGCGCGCGGTCAGGATGATGACGGGCACGTTGTCACCCTCGGCGCGCAGCGCGCGGCAGACGTCAAAGCCCATCATTTTGGGCATCATCACGTCGAGAAGAATGAGGTCGGGCTTTTTCTCGCGCGCCATGGCAAGGCCCGCCTCGCCGTCGTAGGCCTCGAGCGTGTTATAGCCCGTACGCTGGAGGTTGAAGCGGATGATATCGACGATGTTTTTCTCGTCCTCGACAATGAGGACGGTCTTCTTCTGTTCCATCAGTTTTCTTTCTCCTGTCTCTCTTTTTGCGCTGTGCGCAGGGCGTGGACCTTGAGGATACCGCAGACGGTCTTCGCATCTTCGATCTCGCCGCGCATCACGCGTGCGAGCATGTCGGAAAACGGCGTGCGGTAAAGCTCTAAAAACTCGTCCTCGTCAGGATTTTGCTCACCGAAGGTCAGACCCTCGGCAAGATAAAGGTGCAGCACCTCGCTGTAGCAGCCGGGGGAGACGAGGAGCTTGCCGAGGTTCGTCATGCGCTTCGGCGTTGCGCCCGTTTCCTCCTTCAGCTCACGCAGCGCGGCCTCATCGAGGTTCTCGCCACGCTCCAGTTTCCCTGCGGGAATTTCCTCAAGCACACGGGAGAAGACATAGCGGTACTGCTTTACGGTGAGCACATTGTCGTTTTCGTCAAGGGCGACAATGGCGACGCCGCCGGGATGCTCGGCGACTTCGCGTACGCTCGTTCTGCCGTTTGGCAGGAGCACGTCGTCGCGGTAGATATGCAGAATTTTTCCCTCGTAGATCGTCTCGCGGGAAAGCTGGCGTTCGGTCAGATCCATGATAAAACTGCCTCCTGAGTGCGGCGGATCGCCGCCAAAGCATGGGATAGATACTAAAATTATAGCACGGCGGCGGGCGGAATTCTACTATAAATTAAAGTGAATGGGCAGAATAGAGCGGAATGCGGCGTTTTTTCGAATTGTTACGTTTTTGTGACAGCCCTTGTGCTGGGCGAAAAAGTATGCTACACTATCATGGAAGCGCAAAGGAGGCGATGTGCCGTGGCGGAGAAAAAGGGGATAAAAATCGCGGCGCAGAACCGCAAGGCGTTCCACGACTATTTTGTCGAAGACCGCTACGAGGCGGGCATCGAGCTCAAGGGCACGGAGGTCAAGTCCATCCGCGCCGGCACGCTCAACCTGAAAGACAGCTATGTCATCGTCAAAAACGGCGAGGCGAACGTGCTGTCGATGCACATTTCGCCCTACGACAAGGGCAATATCTTCAACCATGACCCCGACCGGCCCAAAAAGCTCCTTCTGCACAAGCGCGAGATAGGCAAGCTCTATTCGCTCATCAAGCAGGACGGATACGCGCTGATCCCGCTGAGCGTTTACTTCAAGGACGCGCGCGTGAAGGTCGAAGTCGGTGTGTGCAAGGGTAAGAAAAACTACGACAAGCGCGAGGACGCCGCCAAGCGTGATGCCAAGCGCGAGATCGACCGCGCGATGAAAGCGCGGAGATAAGGAGAGAAATTATGGCAAATCCGATCGTGACCATCGAAATGGAAAGCGGCGCGGTGATGAGCGGCGAACTCTATCCAGAGATCGCGCCCAACACCGTCAACAACTTCATCGCGCTGGCAAACTCCGGTTTTTACGACGGCGTGGTGTTCCACCGCGTCATCCCCGGCTTTATGATCCAGGGCGGCGACCCGGACGGCAACGGCACAGGCGGCCCCGGCTACGAGATCAAGGGTGAATTTTCCGCCAACGGCTTCAAGAACGATCTTAAGCACACGCTGGGCGTTCTCTCGATGGCGCGCACGATGATCCCCGACAGCGCGGGCAGCCAGTTTTTCATCATGGTGGCCGACGCGCCGCACCTTGACGGTCAGTATGCGGCGTTTGGTAAGATCACCGAGAATGCGCAGGCCGCTGTGGACATCTCCCGCGTGAACCGCAACATGTACAACGACATGCCGAAAAAGCCACAGGTCATCAAGACCATCCGCGTGGATACGCAGGGCGTTGACTATCCCGAGCCGGAGAAGATGTAATTTCGTTTCCTTTTGCTTTCGCATACCTGACGGGTTTCCCGTATTCGCGGCGCACTTGTCGTGCGCCGCTCACACGGGGGCGTACCGGTTTCGACGGGGGTGTGGAGGCAGGATAAGCGGGCAGAGGCGCCTGGCCTCTATAAAACGGGTAACTTATAAATTAAAGAACAACAACGAAGTTGCTCTCGCTGCCTAAGTAGGCGGCCGTCTGAACCGGAGAGGCCACGGACCGGGGAAGGCGTCGTAAACGTGGCGTCCGTGAGGCGGGAAAGAGTTGACCTGCCCACGCATCATGACTCTACCAAAGCGTAAGGTCCGTCAGGTGTCCTTGCGCGGAGGGAATGTTTAAATCCTGACTGCGCCCGGAGAAAGTCCTGTTAAAGTGCTTTCGGACGCGGGTTCGACTCCCGCCGCCTCCACCATAAGTCTCGCCGTGATTTTAGTCAAATTGCGGCGGGCTTTTTGCGTTGACACATTGATGTTTGAATTGGACAGGGAAGTGTATTGTATGAAAAAAGTTCTATCGGTATCAATAAAGACGATCATCTTTTTTGTGGGTTGGGCCATATGCGTATCGGTTATCCCGATACCGGATACCGCAAGTGCGGTAATCTGGAGATTTTGGGCAGAACTGATCCCGCTTTTGTCCGTTATTGCGATCACACTTATTTTCTGGCTGGCAGATCAGAAAAAGATACGATTACATCTGACCGGGAAGCCTGTTTATAACATCATATTGGGCGGCGTAACAGGGACGATTTGGCTGGGGGCATCTGTGGGGATATTATCTATCCTCGGAGTTGTACAGATAGAGGGCAAAAATCAAATCGCTATGCTGTGGTTGTGGCTGCTTGCGGCTTTTCTCAATACCGTTATGCAGGAAATGCTGGTTCGCGGCTATTTATACCAGATGATAAAAAGTAACGGTAGCATCGCCGCCGCGATTATCGTATCTACGGGCTTATTTACATTTGCGCACGGCGGCGCGTTTGAGGCAGGAATCCTTCCTGTGCTCAATGTCATCACAATGAGCCTTTTTATGACGGCGGTTTTGGAATACACGGGTTCCTTGATCGCGCCGATTGTGATCCATTTTTTGTGGAACGGTGTGGGCGCGATCATTCTGGGAGGAGTCTCTCTGGCGGAAGATTATCCTCACTTGTTTGATATGACGATTCACGGCAATCCGATTCTGTCCGGCGGCAGCTGTAAAATCGAAGGTAGCATCATTGTGCTTTTTATGAATCTGGCGTTCTTGATTGGGTTTGTAGCCGCAAAAAAGAGAAAGGATCGGAATAGATAGTATCCGATTTGCTGTAATGAACTGTTCCTTACTTTGACGATGAGATGGGGGAATAACAACGTCCCGCTTTGCAATGTCCGCTACAACATCATCTATGAAAAAATCCCGAAAGATCATCTTTCGGGATTTTTTGTCAGCCGCTGAGCTCGCGGATTTCATCCTGAATGAGCCGACCCGCCGTAGCGGCGAGCTGGTCGATGCGGCGAATGCGCGCAAGGTCGCGGCCATAGATGGCGTTCGCGGCGGGAACGCTCGCGTTTTCACCCATGAAGACGGCGGCGACGCGGATGCCCTGCGCGCGTATCCAAGAGCCGGGCAGATTATCTGCAAAAGGCCGTGCGGATCTTACTGCAAAACGGCAAGGCACCGCAGACGATCTGCGGCATCGTGCGCAACATTGGCCGCGAGGGGCAGGCTGCTAGCCTGCTGACGCTGGCCGAGCTGGAAAACACGGCGGTGGACATGTTCACTACCGTGTACATCGGCAACGCGGCCACCCGGGCGCTGGGCGGCAAAATGGTCACACCCAGGGGGTATCGCGGCGTATGAAGGTAGTCATTTTCAGCGGCACGACCGAGGGACGGGAGCTTTCCCGCGCCGTGGCCACCCTTGGGATAGAAGCTACGGTCTGTGTGGCAACAGAGTTAGGGGCTGAAGAGCAGGGGCGTACCCCCGGCATCACAGTGTGCACTGGCCGCCTGGATGCCGATGCCATGGCGGCACTTTTGCAGGGCGCGGCCCTCTGCGTGGATGCCACCCACCCCTATGCCACCGAGGCTACCCGCAACATCTGCGCGGCGGCTGCGGCAGTGGGTGTGGAATATCACCGCCTGCTGCGCCCCGCCAGTGACCTGCCTGCAGGCAGTGTGGTGCTGCAAACCGCCGCCCAGGCCGCGGCGTACCTGGCGGGCAAACCGGGCAATATCCTGCTGGCAACCGGTGCTAAGGAACTGCCCGCCTTTGCACCTCTGGACCCCGCACGGCTTTACCCCCGCGTGCTGCCTACGCTGGCGGGTATTACCGCCTGTGAGACAGCGGGCATCCCACACCGCAACATTATTGCCATGCAGGGGCCGTTTACCCGTGAATTGAATGTGGCGGTCATGCGCCAATTCCATATTGCCTATATGGTCACCAAGGATGGCGGCGCGGCGGGCGGCTTTGCAGAGAAGG
>OGXW01003013.1_pt1 | contig 11479 bp, 4 predicted proteins | sample 1576341 | NCBI WGS metagenome assembly OGXW01 (sample SAMEA3541592, study PRJEB24748) | human gut metagenome | biome: human gut; feature: human-associated habitat; material: faeces | place: China | collected 2012
CTTTCCCATTCTTGATTCCCCAGTTGAATTTTGCGTTGCTTGCGTCAATGGATTTCTCCTTGAAGTGCCGCACCATCGCAGGATTCATGGTTTCCACAAATACGGTGGCTTTGGAAAAACGGCTGGAAATCACTGCAAAAATTTGCCGCACATCTTTTTCGTTCAGGTACATGGTCAGTCCCTCAATGACGATCAGCACCGGCACATTTTGCTCCTTGATTTCGCTGCCCCAATCTTCCATGGCGGACAGGGCAATCTGCGAAACCGTACCGCTTTCCGGCAGAAGCTTTTCCCGCACCGCCATCGTTTCTGGCAGGTCGAGGTTATACCAATGTGCGTAACCCGACATCCGATAGCAGCGGGTATCCAGCCCGCAGGCGATGTTGACCACCACCGCGCCGGGGTGCGATGCAAGCCATTCCTTCGTCATCCGGTCGAGCACGATGGTGCGGGCGATAACGCCGCTGTGCATGGCCGTATCCTTGTCCGCAAGGGAAAAATCGTAGTCCAGCCTCTCGATGATTTCCTCCGCTTTCGCATCGTGAATCGCACCTCTGCCGCTGCTCTCCTTCGCCCTTGCGTAAAGGGTTTGCAGCATGGTCTCCGGCACGCCGGAGAGCTTGATTTTTTCTCTCATGTCACATCTACTCCGATTTCACGCACTCTGCGTAGGTCAGCGGGAAGGATGCTTTCAGCACGGTGCTTTTCCGCACCGTCCAGCCGTTTTCCCGCAGGAACGAAAGATAATCTGCACTCGTCCACTTGCTGTGCAGCGGAAAGCCTGCCAGCTTCATAAAAAATGCTTTAACCTTTCCGAAGAAAGCGTTATCCGCATGGGTAAAGGTGGGCGCGACCAACACGCCGTCGTCCTTCAGCACGCGACGAATTTCAGAGAGGGCTTTCTCCGGTTCCGGTACAATGTGCAGCGCATTGACCACGATCACCACATCGAAAGACTGGTCAGCATAGGGCAGATGGAACATATCCTGCACCGAAAAATAGAGTTTCGCAGATTTTACGCCCTGTTTCGCCTGCTCGATCATCTCTTTGGAAGCGTCGGTAGCTTCAATATGGTCAGCAGAGCGGACGATATGCTTGGCAATCAGCCCTGTGCCGGTGGCCAGCTCCAGCACGGTTTTTTTCCGTACCACAGGGCGCAGCAGCTCGTACAGCCGCTCGTAAGCCGCTGCATCCTTGCGCATGAAACGGTCGTACCGCCCTGCGTTTCTATCCCAAAAGGTTTTTGGACTTTTCATCACTATTCCTCTTTTTGATTAGCATAAGCTAACTATCATATATAGAGACTTGTTAGAGAATGCTAACTGCGTTGTTTTTGAAAAGCCGCATTTCTGCGACTTTTCCTTTGTCCTTATAATAGCAAGCATCACTGCTCCTGTCAAGATTTTGCAGCACGGACCATTTCAAAATTCCGACAACCGGACATTCTTTCCCTGCAATCGCATTTGTGGGATGATTTATTTATGGAACAAAAGCCAATAAAGCCATACAAGCAGTTAAAACAAAAGCAGAAAGCAAAAATTTCCGACTATATGTATTTGGAAACACAATGATAACCGGATACAGCAGACGGTATCCGCAATTTTACAAGATGCGAATGGGGTTGTCTCAGGAAAAGCAGCCTGTGAAAAAGCAAAGGGGGCTGTCTCAAAAAGACAAAGTGCCCAATTAGAGGAAATGTCTGTCATTGCGAACCAGTCCGCAGACTGGTGTGGCAATCCCCCCGATTTTCGAACAATTACGTCCGAAAATCGAGGGGATTTACTTCTATCCGGGAGATTGCCACGCCAGTGACGTCGGTCACTGGCTCGCAATGACAGCTTCTTTTAGGCTATTTTGACCCATTTGAGACCTTAGTGAGGCAATCTCTGTGGGGCTATTGGCTGTTACAGCGCCGGTGGTGTCCACAGGTCGCTGCTGCCGCCGGAGGAGCCGCCGCTGCTGCCGCCGCTTTCCGGGGCTGGGGTTACCACCAGCGGGGTCTGGCGCAGGGTGGCGGAGGCGGCGTAGAACCGCTCCCCATCTGCCTGGACCAGGGCGGTGAGGCCTGAATCCCAGAGTACCGTCAGGGGCTTGTTGGTATACAAAGTCTTGACCTCCTTGCCAAGGAGCAGATAGTGTTCGTAGAGCTTGCAGTTACTGCCCGCATACCCCTCCCAGGGGGTGAAGGTCTGGGCATCGGCCAGCCAGGCTGTGGGAATATAGGCGGTGGTGCCGTCAGATTCCAGGATGGCGGTGTAGCCCGGAAGCTCCGGGGCGGTGCCGGATTCCAGGACGGAAACCCGGTCCCCGTAATCGCAGAACCGGAGCACCAGGGGCACGCCGGAGACCTTCACCTTGGCTTCGCCGGTTTTCACCTTGTCAGCCAGGAGCCGGAGGGTGCCGGGGTGCATCAGAGTGATGTCGCCGCCGTCCTGGGGGCCGGAGCTGCCGGAGCCGCCGGAACTGCCGGAGCCGTTGTCTGCCGGGGCCTGATAGGGGTAGCGGCTCTGCTGGGCCATGGGTACGAAGCCGGTCTGCTCCCCTGCCTGCACATACAGGCAGTTTTCCAGTTCCTCCAGTACCTCCAATTTGGTGTTGGTGGCCAGCTTTTCCAGGGGTTCTCCCAGGCAGGAGAAGTCCGGGTAGAGCCCCGCATTCCACAGGGCGTAGGCGGTGCGGCGCTCAAAGGGCTCATCCGGGAAGCGGAGGAAGCCCGTCCCTACAAGGCCCTGTTCCTTCTCCGCCGTGACCTTTGCATAGGTCCCTTCATAGCCCGTGACCTCCAGGGTCTGCCCCCCCTCCAGCAGCAGACGGATCACCGGGATGCGGTCCCCCATGACCTGGACTTCCCTGGTTTTGGGGGCGGTGGTTTCCGGGGCGGTGGTCTCCGGCGCTGTCTCCTGCGTGGTGGGGGCCGTGGAGGCGGGAGGCTCCGTTGTGGGGGCCTCCTGCCCTTTTCCGCAGCCTGCCGTCAGCAGGCACAGGGCCAGAAGCAAGGCCATATATTTTTTCATTTGGTTTCTCCTCCCTGCTCCGTCTTGCCGTAGACGGCATCGATGATTTCATGGATGTACTTGTAGCCTGCCGTGCCGGGCTTGTAGGTATTCTCGTTCTGCTTGGCGATGTAGCCGATGGACCGGCTGACGCAGCCGCCGTAGAGAGTGACGGTTTCGCCGGTGGTCACATCCTTCAGCTTGATATAGGGCCGCAGGGTCAGCATATCCTTGCAGTCCTCCAGACTGAAGCCCACCAGGACGTTGGTATACTGGATCATCCCGTTCGCTCTGCTGAAAATCGGGTCAGCCTTGCCCTTTTTGTAGGCGAAGTTGTGGCTTTTGCTGTTTTCCAGGGTGGGGGTGCCTACGCCCCGCATGACCACGGTGCCGTATTCTTCCAGGGTGTAGCCCCCCAGACCCCGGGCACCAGTCAGGGCCGTTCTCGCATTCTCGCCGATGCCGGTGATCATGCGGATGCCCTTGGTGCCGGTAAGGCGGATGGAGCAGCCGGCGTAGTTCAGAAGATTCGCAAACTCGGTGATTTCCTCGGCCTTCGCGCCGCCTTCCTGGCGGGTGATACGGAACACCTGCATACCCGTAGGATAGTTGGTGCAGGAGCCCGTCGGCGTGCCGTCCTTAAAGGAGTAGATAGTCAGCAGATCGCCGGTTTCCGGCAGGTTGACATAACGCGTACCGTTCATTTCCTCAATGGGATATTCCTTCCCATCGACGGTCACGGTGGTCTTGCCGTCAAATTCCGGTTTGCCCGTCACATCCAGGTAATTGGCAGGTATCTTGACGGTGAAGGTAACGTCTTCGGTTGTGCCTCCCCTGTAAATCACCGCAAAGCTGTGTTCCCCGGGCTCCTGGCACTGCAAATACTCCGGCTTCAAAGCTATGGTAAACGGCGCATCCATCGAATCACTGACTGTCAGCATTGCTTTGCCAAGCGTTTTATCATTCTCCAGGCGAACACCGATAACTTTCCGGCTCTGGCCGTTGACGGTGAAGCTCAGGGACTTGCCGCTGCCCTTGTACCAGGTCTGGCCGTCGCCCTCAGTGATCGTCCAGGCGTTCAACTGGGCTTCCAGCCGAACCAGCTTGTCAAGCTTCGTGCTGTCCACCAGGGTCTTCTGGTGGTCGGTCAGGTCGCTGTAGGCTTGCCGGGCGGGCTTGATCTGGGTATCCTCCACGGTCTGCTGGTACGGCTCCACGGAATCCGGCAGGGCGGCGATCTGCGCCTCTACCGCCGCCACCTGATCCAGAACCTGACGCAGCTGCGCAATCCGAGCCAGCGCATCGTTAATTTCCTTCTTCTCCGGCTCGGTGGCGTAGGTCACATCCAGACCCTTGAGGGTCGCTTCCACATCGTCCAGGGTGGCACGGTCGGATTTGCGAATTGTGTCTTCCAGAATGCTGTCCAGGGGCTGGGTCAGGTCGGAAAGGGGCTTCATGTACACGGTGATGGAAGCTTCATTGCCGCACCGGTCACCCACCGTGAAGGTATAGGAACTGCCGTTGTTTGGCAGCTGCAGCTTGACTGGATTCTCATCTCCGCCATTCGGAACCTCTCCGATTGAGCCATTCGTCATATACCAGTCCGGCATACCGTCGTCATGAATCTCCATCTGCTGGGACACATAGTAGGTTTTCCCATTCTCCACGCCGGAGAAGGTGGGCGGATTGCTCTCCTTGACCAGCTTGCCGGTGCAGGCGTAGCCCACATTATTCGCCTTGTCCAGCGCCTTGACGTAGAGGTAGTACTCCCCGTCCTCGGTAATAGACACCTTGCCTTGATTCGCCGGCCGCGCCCAGAAAGCGCCGTTCATTCCCTTCAGTTCCTCCAGGGTCAGAGGCTTGTCGGACAGGTAGTACCAGAAGTCGGCCATGCCGGAGACACGATCCGTTGCCGAAATCACAAAATCGCCGTTCACAAAGTCGTCCGCCGGGTTCTCCCGGAAGCCCTCCCACTTGACATAGTAACCGCTGTCCTTACGCAGTCTGCCCCGGATGGAGGCTTGGGGTGCCACGTTGTCCGTCTTCACGCCGGTGACGGTGATGGTGATGTTCTTTTCGGGGGCAGTCAGTGTGACCGCACCATCATTGCCGAGGGTCAGCTTCGTTTTCTCACTTCCGGCTTCCGCCCAGATGCCAAAATCTGCGGCCTTATACGCACCCACGGAATCCAGTTGGAAGGTCAGCGTCACATCCTCGTGCCAGTCCAGCTGGGTCTTGCTTGCCGTCAGGGTGTAGCCTTTCTGTTTGTCCGGCAGGGTGACTTTCAGCTTCCGGCCGGGCTGGACGGTGATCTCCTGAATAGCGGAGGGCAGGTAGTTCTTCGTCTCTGCCAGACGGATTTCATAGGTGACTCCCGGGGCAAGCGTCTTAAAGGTCTGACCCTGGGATGCCGGTATCGATTCAAAGGTCGTCTCGCCCTTCTCCCGGCTTTCATAACCCTCTGCGGAGGGCAGCAGGGTCACGCCGCCGTCGCCCTTGCCGGAGATGGTTTCGTTGACCACCGCAATGTTGGCGGTCTGGGCGGCCTTGTGAATCGTGACTGCCAGGCTCAAACTGGCTGTGGTGTGGTTGGTTTCTGCCGTCCAAGTCGCATACAGGATGTAGGTACCAGCGTCTACCGGATTCGCGCCTGGTTCCAACCCGGAATTATTCCCTGTCTTCCAATGGTAGCTGAACGTACCGTCCGGGTGATTGGAGGTGAAGTTCTCGGCCTTGGGGGTGGGAACCGTGTCGCCGTAGGTAAACTCGGTGGGATAGTCCTTGTTTACCAGAATGCCCTTAGCCTTGGTCACGGTGATCTGAATGTCCTCACTCAGGGTGTAGTCCCCCACGGTGACGGAAACCCGGTAGGTATGCTCGCCCGCGTTCACGCCCGCAGGCAGGGTGAAGCTGGTTCCGACTTCCTCCGTAAAGGTCTGGACAGTGCCGTCGGACTTTACCTCAGCCCAGGCGTAGCTGGCAGTTTCGCCCTCGCTCAGCGTGGCGGAAGCGGTCAGGGTCACGGTCTGGCTCTCGCCGTAGGTGACGGTGGTTTTGTTGGCGGTGAGGGTCACGCTCTTGACGGGGGCTTCCTTCACAGCTACATTTTCCAAGGATTGAATCGTGGCCGCATCTGCGGCGGAAATCCAGGTTCCGTCATGCGCAATGTAGGCACCGCCCTCGGGCAGCAGGTCTGCTACGGAGCCGATTTCAACCCACACTACATTGAAGTGGATGCTTCCGGCGGTATCGGCAATGGTCACCTTTGCGCCGTTCCACACCTCCAGCCTCTCCATTCTGGACATGTCACTGCCTCTGTTTACAATCTGCAAACTGCTTCCCTGAATGCATGTCAGGTCGCACGCCAGATTCTTGCCGTTCAGATCCAGGATGCCGCTTATCCTACCAAAGGGGTGACCTTCCTCCACGGGTACATCCTTCAGCAGCTTCAATGTGCCGCGCTTGCCATCGCAAATCTCGTCGAGTGCCGATAGGAAATCGGTATAACCGGCGGTCACGCCGTCCTTGGTCACGGAAGCCACAAAGCCTGTGGTATTGCAGTAGGTGCAGCGGCCGGAGCTATCCAGGCCGGTGTGGGGGCAGGGCTCGATGGTCAGGTTGTTAAGAATTTTGTCCTGGTCGGAGATGGCATGGTCATAGGGCAGGTATTCGCTGCCGCTCTTGGCCGCATAGCCGGATTTCAGCAGGCTCCCCAGGGTCATCCGGAAGCTCTCGAAGCTGTTCAGCCAGAGCTTGCCGATGGTGCCGCCCTGGAGCAGGATGGTGCCCTTGTTGTCGCTGCGCCAATTGCTGATATTCAGCGCACCCAGATGGCCGTTCCCGGTGGGGCCGACGAAGTCGCAGGCATTCTCAAGGTCGACAAACGCTACCGTTCCCGTCCAGCCGCTCATATCCAGCTGACCGCCATCAATGGCCTTCACGTTGAATCGAATCTCGCCGGAGCCGGTGATGACGAGCTTCGCCTTAGTCCCGTCGTCGGTATTGCCCTTCACTTGGATGATCTGCCAGGCCGCCCGGGTAATATTGTGGCCGTTCAGGTTCAGGGTGACGTTTTTACCGCCTTCGATATTTGCGCTCTTCGTCAGAACAAGGTCGCCCAGCAGCTTCACGGTGGTGCCGTCCTCGGCGTTATTCAGGGCGGCGGCCAGGTCGGTGGTGTAGCTGATACCGTCCGCAGTCTCCACCATGACGGTCATGGTCAGGCCGCAGTTATCGCAGGTGTAAACGCCGCCATTTTCCGTTACGTCCTCGTGGGGGCAGGGATAGCCGCAGACGGTGCACTTGCCGTTTTCATAATGGTCGTGGGGGCAGATCTTGCCGCACAGATCGCACATGCCGTCCGTCCAGTGCTCGTGGGGACAGGTGTAGCCGCAGGCGCACACGCCGTCCTCATCAAAGCTATCGTGGGTATGCGCCACTGCGTAAACGGTTTTATTGCTATCCGACTTTCTCTGAGAATAGACATCGAACAGCTCATCATCCTCATAGGCGAAGGTATAGCCCGGGGCCAGCAGCTCCGCCAGGGCTCCGCTGTAGCAGTACAGTGCCCCGTTCCTTCCGCTATCTTCGGGGTTCTCGAATCGGCCGCCGCTGATCTGGATGGGTCCGTAAGCGGTCCGATCTTTCCATAACTGGGGAGAATAGACGCCGCCCTGGATGGTCAGGCTGCCCTGGGACCTCACGTAGACACCTATGGCCGCTCCATCTGTATTGCGAAGGCCGCCGGTGCCAACGCTGTCTGTCAGCGTCACCTTGGCCGCATCCGTAATGCACAAAAGAGCATTGCTCGTTTCACCGGAAAGGGTATGGCCGTTCCAGTCGATGGTGAAGGTGCCGCTGTCGATGTAGAGGTTACTCTCCCCTGTCAGGGCCACGTCCTGGAAGAGGGTGAGGGTGGAGCCGGAGGCAGCCTTTGCCGCCTCAAGGGCTACGGAGAAGTTGGCGAAATAGGTCGTGGTTCCGCCCGCGGCAACGCTTGCCGTGGCCTGGAACAGGCCGCAGACCGTGCAGTTTCCGGTGGTGCTGTCAATTCCCGGATGGTTGCAGGTCAGGCCGCAATAAGCGCAAGCCTCCGTATCCGTCAGTCCATCGGGATGTCCACACTTCACGACCTCTACAGCAATACCGTCCGCCATATTCTCCGGCTTCACCAGTTGGCCCTTCGCCTGGTAGGCGTAGCCCTTTGCCAGCAGGGAGGCGTAGGTAACGCCGGTCCCAACATAGATATGGTCTGCTTTGCCGCCGTTGAGGGTCAGGCTTCCGTTCACGGAAATACCACCGATAAAGGTACCGTTTTCCGCCTGGGCAGTATTCCCAGCGAAAATAGACAGGCCGTAATTCCGAGGGGCGCCATGGCTCTCGCTTCCTTCAAAGATTGCGTTTTTTACGGTAAGCTTGGCTCCCGTTGTATGCAGCGTCCCCACCTGAACCGCCGGAGAGGATTTGGAGGTGTCCGTGTTCTTGACCGTACCGTTCTGAATGGTCACATCCGGGGCAAGGATTGTGAGAATCGGCGCATAGGGCCAGCCGCTCAGCGTATGACCGTTCAGCTCCAGCGTGATACTCTTTTTGATTTCTACGGTAGCGGCCTGCATATCATAGTCTCCACGAAGGGTAACGGTGTCCCCTTCCTGGGCGGCTGTCAGCGCCGCTTCCAGGCCGGTGTAGAGCTTCTCTCCAATGGCGAAGGGATAGACAAAAGTGCCGCAGTTGGTGCAGTAGCCGTTTTCGTCCGTGGTGCCCTGGTGGTCACAGCTGCGGCCACAGGCGCATTTGCCGTATCTATAATCGCAAGCGTGAGAAGCCACGTGGATCTCCCTGCCCACGAGCCTGGCGGAGTCCGTAGCATCCACGACTTTGTTGGCGCTGTCGTAGAAGGCAAAGCCATCCTCCAGAAGCTCCAGGGCCCGGTCGACGCAGGCAGAATCCAGCCCCCCATCGAAGTGTCCGCCCCGCAGGTGGGTGGTGCCGTGGAAGGCAACCGGCTGCTCAAAGCGCGTGTTCTCTCCCTGTACGGTCAGCTCAAACTGGGCGCTAATGAGCGTATCCTTATAGTGAATATTCTCCAGAATCAGCTTTCCGCTGGCAACGGTCTGAATCTCTCCCAAGGTGCCGTTTTTCAGGGTGAAGCTGCCGTAGGGGAAGTTGCCCATTTTCAGGCGATTCAGGGTATGATCCTGCAAATCCAGGATCACGTTCTCGCTCCCTGCCGTGTAGTTGCCTGCGTTCATGTCTCTGGACAGCACGTCCTTCGTCAGGTAGAAGGTTCCGCCGCTTGTCAGGATTCCGCCGCCTACCTCAGCGTCGCCGATTCCGGAAGTATCCACGGCGTAGTATGCGCCGTCCTCGCGCACCAGCAGCGGCTCCGAGCTGCAAGGTTCCCCGCACTGCCGGCAGTTGCCGTCGGGCTTTGCATTTTCATGGACGCAGGTGTTGACCGTCAGGGTGACGGCGTTGGTATTGACGCTGTGGCTGCCATAGGTCAGGGTGCAGTAGACCTTGGCGGAAGACAGCCAGGGCTTGCCGGCCACCGGGGGCAGCTGGTTACCCGAATAAAGATTCTTCAGAGAGAGGGTCGGCTGGTTGAAGCCCACAAGCACGGTGCCGTCCTCCAGCTTCCACTGGTAGGCAATGTCCCCGGTCAGGCCGGCGACCAGTGTGGCAGTCACCCGGATTTCCTTATCGCCCTGCCAGGCATCCAAATCCCCTCTCTTGCATCTGGCGGAGGCATCCTGGGGCTGGGTGGTGACGGTGATGGGCGCACCGAGAACGGTGACGGTGAAGGTCTTGGTGGCCAATGTGTTCACGTTCTCGGCATCTCTGGCAATGAGCTTCAGCTCATAGGTGCCCTGCTTCACGGTGTCCTTGGTCGTGACGATTATGGTCTGATCGACGCTTAGGGAAAATTCTGCCGTCAGACCCGGGTGGTCACCCGTCCATTCGACCCCAAAGGTGCACCCGTCCAGATTCTTGGCAGAATAGGAGAAGGTGGCCGTCTGATCGGCAGTGCCCTCATAGAGGTAGCCCTTCTGAGCCTTCACCGAGAGCATGGGGCCGGAGACTTCGCCGATGTAGACAGTTCCAAATTTCCCTCTGCTCGCATTCTTGATCGCTTTCTCATCTGAGGATTCCATCTCCGCAATATCCGCGTCTTTCTTGTTGGAGACCAGAATATCCAGTTTGTTAACATCGGAACCATAGAAGTAGGGATAGTACATGCTGATGCCGTAGTCGTCGCCGGTGGCGTAAAGAGAACCACTCGTCGTTTCCAGGAGGGCGCAGACAATACCGGCGTTTTCGCCGCCGTGAGCCTCCAGATTGCCGCCATTCAGTTTCAGACTATAGACGCATACGGCGTTCTGCAGGCTGCCTCTAACCTTAACGGTACCGCCCGCAAGGGTCAGAGCTCCGCCCCTGCTGGAGGAGGAACCAGTCCAGGTGCTGTCACAAAGTGTGGCACCGACCAGGAAGCTGCTGCCGCCTTTGCCCACCAGCTCCAGGGTACCGGTGCCCTGAATGGTCAGGTCGAAGCCATTCAGATCCAGGGGCTGATCGCACTCGATCCGGTTGGTGCCAGTCAGCGTCAGGGTGGTGTCCCCGGTCAGCTTGACGGGGGTGGTAAAGGTCCGGTTGTTCCAGTTCACCTCGCCGGAGATGGTTTCCTCCGCCGCCAGGGTGGACACCTGGCTGTTTACCCAGCCGAACAGGGCTTCCAGCTTCTCCACGCCGGTGATCTGCGCCTGCTGGGTCTCGCTCAGGGCATCAAAAGCAGAGTACGCCGCTTCCAGCGCGTCCAGGTAGCTTTCGGACATATCCTCCACGTCCGGCAGGGCATCGATCATGGCCTGCACCGCCGCCACGGCCTCATCCTCCCCGGGGGCAGCAGTCTCCTCGGCGGGGACCTCCGCGGCCTTGGGTGCCTCGGTAGGCTCCGTTTCCCCTTCCGTAGGCTCCGTTTCCGCCTCCGTGGGCTCCGTTTCCTCTTCCGTAGGCTCCGTGGTGGGGTCCGTCTCCTCACTGGGGTTGGCAGCCCCCACCACCTCCACAGCCTGGGTGGGATCCGTAGGCTCCTCCGCCCAGGCAGGGGCGGGCAGCATCCCGACACACAGTGCCAGGGCCAGAATCAGACTGATGATCCGTTTCTTCATGGTTCATTCTCCTTTTGCGATAAAAATTTCCAACCTTCCCCTGGGGGAAGGTGCCCGCCCCGGCGGGCGGATGAGGGGCAGGCTCCCTTGTGTAAAGGGAGCTGTCAGCCCCAGGCTGACTGAGGGATCGCCTTGCTGTAGGCTTGGTCCGCCCCACACCCGTCAGGGCTTCGCCCTGCCACCCTCTCCAAGCAGGAGAGGGCTTTTTGTTATTTCATGGCGGCACGGGCGGCGGCTTCCTGTTCTTTCAGGGCTTCGTCGTCGCCAAACATATCGACGGGTTTCGGTGGAGTAACGGTGGAAGCGGCAGGTGCAGGC
>OGXW01003017.1_pt1 | contig 11473 bp, 12 predicted proteins | sample 1576341 | NCBI WGS metagenome assembly OGXW01 (sample SAMEA3541592, study PRJEB24748) | human gut metagenome | biome: human gut; feature: human-associated habitat; material: faeces | place: China | collected 2012
CTGAAGGAACTGGTCGGCACCTTCAAGAAGATCTACGAGGAGAACGAAGGCCGTCTAGAATGTGTGATAGAATGTATTGTGAAATATATGAGTATTAATATTTATAACATACATTATAACGTGCATATACATATATATATTAACACATTATATAATGTATGCTGTAGTATAATACTAAATATAAAATAAAATATAAAAGATAAAATATTATGCAATGGGAGATATAATAAATGCTATAATATATTAAACATACATTATAAGATATGTTGTAAAATATACATGAATGTATAAAATATAATATAATTTATAATACAACATAAAATATATTATAAATTATATTATACAAGATAATAAGCAACAGCATATCAATTATACTAATATGTATATAATATAATGTGAAAACAAATATATTAACAAATATACTTGATAACATAGCAAAAGATATGTTATAAATATTATTTAGAGATGTATTTAATATATACAATATAGAAGAAATTTTCAAGCCTATATATAGGGCGAAGCCTTATATTATAAGGTTGAAGTGGATAATATAATATGTATTACAAAATATAGTATAAAGTGCTGTATTAAAAGGAAAGGACTAGAAAATGAAGACATTAGCTATCGCAAACCAAAAAGGAGGAGTGGCAAAATCAACAAGCTGTTGGGAAATTGGAAGCTGCCTCAGTGATTTAGGATACAAGGTTTTGGTGATTGACTTTGACCAGCAGTCAAACCTGACAGGCTATGTTAATGCAGATAAGACAAAGCCATCTATATATGATGTTTTAAAAGCTGACAAGACTATTGAGGAAGCAATACAGCAGACAGAGGACTTTGATTTCATATCAGCATCAGAAAAATTATCAAAAGCTGATAAGGAATTCAGTGCACCAGAGGATATATACTTATTAAAAGAGGTGCTTAGTTTTGTGGAAAATCAATATGATTTTACAATCATTGATAACAGTCCATCACGAAATTCACTCCTGAACATGAGCTATATTGCAGCGAATTATATGATTATTCCAACGGAATGTGATACTGGAAGTATTGATGGAATAGATGCAATCTATGGGGATTTAAAGAAATACAGAAAGCTAAAATGGACAGATGCACAGGTTATAGGATTAATCCTTACAAAAATGGAGAACACAGCTATGCACACACTTGCTTTGGAACAGTTAGGTGAGAAAGCAAAGGAGATGGAAGAGAAGCCATTTGTTATGAGTGTAAGAAAAGGTATCAAGGTTTCTGAAAGTAAACTGGCAATGCAGAGCTTACAGCATTATGACAAGTACAGCAATCCAGCAGTTGATTACAGAACAATTACAAAGAGAATTTTAGAAAGTGTGGAGGGATAATATAAAATGAGCAATCTGGACAAATTAAGAGCAAAGAACAAAGCTGCACAGGAAATGAAAGCACAGAATCAGGCAAAGAAAAGTGAGAACCTGGTAGACGATATTATCCAGAGCGGCGTGTCGTATGAAGAGGCATCGAATGATGATGCTAAAAAAGAAACAGTAACAGCAGAGACTATTACAGAAAATGCAGAGAATGTAAAAAAAGAAGAAAATGAGAAAAAAGTACCAGTAACAGAAGGCTCAAAACAGCCAATAAACGAGGACCAAGGTAAAGATGTTAGCATAGAAGAGAAAAATGCCGTAGAGACCCCTTTAAACGCCTCAGAAGGCAAAATGACTAAAAAGCCATCCAGAGAAGCTGTAAAATCAAAAAAGAGTACAAAGGGAGCAGAAGAACAGCAGACAATTAAGGCTGCAATATCTCTGGTTGCCAGCAGAAGAGAAAATAAGAGTGTCAGAAAGAGCTTCCTGATAAAGGAGTCAAGCAACGAGAAATTGAAAATTCTTGCAGACCAGCTCGGCACTTCAGAAAATGATGTCATAAACCAGATACTTGAGAGTGTTTTAAGTGATGTGGAGTAAAAAGCATATTTGAACACTGTTCAAACGGCGAATTAGCGTATACGCATAATACCATATCAATATAGAGGAAGAAGCATAAATGAAAGATTATTCTATAGCAAACACGACAAAAGAGGAGCGTATAGCTCTGATTAAACAATGGATTCCAGATGATGACGGAATAGAAGACAGCACAATGGATTTGTGGGATGTGTATGCAGATTACATAAACGGAGTGAAAGAAATATCTGAGATAAACGCATCCATGACAGGTACCTTTTATACAGAGGATGACCTACAGTAATATGGACTGAGATAATACATATCAGAAAATAATAAAGTCAGGCAATTGAAATATTTTCAGATGCCTGACTTATTATTTATTTAGTAAGCTTATTATGACTACATTAACAACTACACCTCAGTAGTAACCTTAGCAGAATCAATAATAATCTGTGAAGCCTTCATGTGAAGCATATCTGATTTAATCTGAGCCTTAGGCATAACCTGTTTAATAACTTCAACAGGCTGGCTGTAGCGCTCAGAGATAAGTGAATACTGTTCATCAATCTCTTCATCAGAAACTGCCACCTTTTCAACCTTAATAATCTCATCAAGAATAACCTCAAGCTTAGCCTGCTTTGTGGCATAAGGCTTGATTTCTTCACGGAGTGAATCAAGGGTTTGTCCCATCATCTGCACATACTGCTCTAACTGAATACCCTGTTGTGCCAGCTGGGCAGCCATCTGCTGTAACTGCTGTTCGATTGCTGCATTAACTGCTTCTGGAGCAAGGATACATGAGCAGTTTGCAAGAAGCTTGTCATATACCTGCTCGCGAATTGCGTCATCCTTCTTTAGCTGTACCTGATACTCGAGGTACTCAATAATATGCTTTTTTAAGTCCTCAACAGTCTTAACCTCAGGAATCTCAAGTGATGCAGCAAAAGCATCATTAAGCTCTGCGGGCTTTTCTGTATAGATTTCATGAAGCTTGACTTTAAAGACAACAGCCTTTCCAGCAAGGTCAGGTGCGTGATACTGCTCAGGAAAAGAGAGGTTGATGTCACGATTTTCACCGATATTCATTCCTATAATCTGCTCCTCGAAGCCAGGAATAAAAGAACCAGAACCAATGACAAGTGGGTATTTCTCAGCCTTTCCCCCCTCAAATGGCACATCATCCTTAAATCCTTCATAATCAATAACGGCTGTATCACCATTGTCTACAGGACCATTTTTTGACTCTCTTACAGGATTCCCTGAAAGAAGAGAATGAAGCTGCGCCTGTATATCTTCTTCTGTGTAGTTAATCATTGGAATTGCTGCTTCAAGACCTTTGTATTGTCCTAATAAAATATCCATGTTTTATCCTCATTTCTTAAGTTATGGATGTAGTATACATTAAAAGCGTACAAGCCGCAAGGATTAAGAGGAAATAGGCTTGTTCTTTCTGTTTCTGAAAGCAATTTTGCGAAGCTGTGACATAGTATCGCCTATTATCTGCTTTGTCTGGCTGCTGGCATTGCTCAAAGCCTTCATAATCAGATGAAAGTTTGCCGGCTTGACCAGATCAGACAGGGTTTCAGCCTGACTTTCAGAAATAATATTGTATACATTTTCCACAAAGAGCGCTCTTTGCTCATCACTTAATCCATCAATCCAACTATGCAGGGTCTGGCGTGTATATTGGCTCATATTGTCCACATCATCCAGAAAAGCGAACTCTTTGCCCAATACATTCCAGGAGTAGGGGTCATGCTGTAAAAGCCCTACATTTGAGCTTTCCACCACCTGATAAGGTTCCTCATGAGCGAGAAGCATGCCCACTACAGAAGATTGCGGTACATAGGTAAATATTCTAGGCAGCATATTTAAGTAGCCTTCGCTTTTTAAAAAATCTCCTCTGAAGCCGGGACCATCATAATCATATATTGCCTTAATGCGCGACTGAGTGCGCTTGCCAATGCTTGAAGCCGCGTACATGGCCAGGTTGCCGCCCTTGGAATGACCAACAATATATAGAGGACCATGGGTGCTTTTGGCGGTCATGTCCAGAAAATCCCTCGCATATTCCTGCCCGGGAAGGGTGTCCAGATAGGCAAGGTTCATATCCTCTTTCCAGCCAATCAGTGAATGGTCTGTGCCACGGTAAACCACGAGAATGCCATAATTGCAAAGCTCTATGGTATAGGCAGCAAACTGGATTTCACGCTCCGTATCTAATATATTGGTATAGTAAAGTATTTTGCAATCAGAGTAGCGGGGAGCATCCTTCATCTGACCAAGCAGACGTAAATCATTTTCACAGCGGCAGATGAGCTGTTGTTCCTTCAGGGATAATGACGCTGTATATGCATATATATCCTCCAAGCTTTTGCCTGATAAGACATTATTTTCAAAAAGCTCGTCAGGACAGATATATGAAAAGGAAGAATATATAAGACCATCTACGCAGTTGAAAGCGTCTGCTGTAAAGGACAAATCACCACGCCAGTCAATGTAATCAAAAATATTGCTCATTCTGCCACCTCCGTTACTATTAAATATATATTATAGTTAGTATTTTAAAACAATTTTATGTATTATGGTATATATAAATGAAAAATCATGGAGATAAAAATATGAAGCTTGATTTACATACTCATTCGACAGTCTCAGATGGACAATATACCCCATCAGAGATGGTAGAGATGGCAAAGAAAAATGAACTAAAAATGTATGCCCTTACAGATCATGATACTATAGCAGGAATAGAGGAAGCAAGACACAGGGCAGGTGAGCTTGGAGTAAATTTTATACCGGGAATAGAGATAAGCACCCATAAGGGTGAAGAAATCCATATGCTTGGATTATTCATTGATGAACAGTGTTCAGATTTGATAAATGCCTGTCAGGTTTACCGGGAAAGGAGGATAGGCAGAGGAGAAAGGATATGTGCCTTTTTAAAAGAAAAAGGCATTGAGATTTCAAAAGAAGAACTCAAGGAGATAGAGGGGAACGCCTCTCTTGGCAGACCACATTTTGCGAAAATACTGCAGGAAAGAGGAATCGTAAAGACCAGACAGGAGGCATTTGGCAGATATCTTGACACAGCAGAGTTTCACAGAAAAACAGATGGTCAAAAGCCGGCACCAGAGGAAGCAATAGAGATTATACACAGGGCAGGTGGACTGGCGGTACTGGCACATCCCGGACTTTTAAAGATGGGTAAGAGATGGCAGGAATCACTCATAAAGGGTCTGAAAGAAGCTGGACTTGATGGCATAGAGAGCTTTTACAACAAGCATACATACATGCAGAAAAAGTATTACAGAAAGCTTGCTGAGGAAAACGGATTGATGATTTCCTGTGGTTCGGATTTTCATGGAGAGATGATTAAACCCAACGTAGATTTTGGCATGGAATTAGCAGATGAATATGTCCCAATGTTGGTGAGAAAAAACTAGGATTTTGTCCTAATATGGTGTAAAATTACAGTGTGTATGTAGACGCAGAATATTAATTAATTTGGAGTTATTTTAATGATTTTTAGGACACTAAGTGTATTTACCATAAAGTTAGACAGACCTAAGCTTGCAAAGGATGCAAAGACAATAATCAGGATATTTGAGATTTTGGAGGAGGAAGGCATACCCAGTGAATGTCAGGCAGTAAACATAGACTGGCTTGCCATTACCATGAGAGAGGAGTACCGCTCCAAAATGCCGGAGTTTTTGCGGAGGCTTGTCAGTGAAATATCTGAAATAAACGTATCAATAGGGGATGTTTTCACGTTGCTTTGTATAGAGGGAGAGGCACTCACCAGCCGCATGATAGGTCTTATCGCAGGAAGCCTGTCTCTTGAAAATATAGAGGTCAGGATGTTCAGACAGATAAAAGGCAACGAGAAGCTGGTGATAGGTTTAAACACAGAGGATATAGATGATGCGAAGGATATTATAATGGGGGTATAGACATTGATTTCTTTTACAGCAGAAGAAATGGGGGATATCTTAAATACAGCCAGAATCGGACTCTGGAGAATGGAAATTGAGGACAATATAGTCAAAAGGCTGTTTACCGATTCCCGCATGGACGAGATTATGGGAATAAGCAGTGATGCGGCACCAGAGGAAAAAGTGGATTTTCTGATGAAAAATATCGCACCGGATGATCGCTCCCTTTTTGAGGAATATGTGGGCAAACTTCTCGAGATGGAACAGGCTGAGATTGTATATAAGTATGTTCACCCTTATGATGGTGTCATATATATCAGATGTGGAGGAAAGCGAAGCGGGCTTGTTGGAAATAAGCTCATAGTGCAGGGCTTTCACCAGAATATAACGGAGTCTGTGCTTGTGGAAAAGGCATATGAAAAACGTAATACACAGATGCTCGCAGCCTTAAGCTCAGATTATGAGTCTGTATACATTATAGACCTTGACCAGAATACAATCGAGACCTTGAGATCCGGCATAGGCGAAATAGCAATGGAACAGAATGGTAAGCCATACTGGGATACTGCTAAGATTCTGGTACAGAAGGTAGTTCTAGAAGAAGACCAGGTGGAATTTTTAAATTTTCTGAAGCCGGATGCACTGAAGGAAAAACTGGAAGTCGAGAAGGAGTTTTCCTATAGGTACCAGCGAAAAAGAATAATTGATGGCAGCCATGTATATGAGGCGCATTTTGTAAAGCTTGACAAGAAGAAGGAAAATCATTTGGCTGCTGTAGGCATCAGATGTATTGACAAGATTATAGCAAGAGAGAGGGAGCACACCCAGTACAGTGAGGCTCTTTTAAACGACTGCCTGTACTTCTACGAATTTGATGTCACAGATGGATATATTAGAAAAGAATTTCATATAACAGATGAATATGATCCATTTTATGATTTGGACATCAAGCTGCCTATATATTACGATTATTTTAATATATACAGGGGTAAAGAGCTCGGAATGAAGGCATATACCCCAAAAGAGGACAGATACTGGACCTGTGAGGGACTCAGGGAAGCCTATAAAAAGGGAAAAAGAAGTGTGGAAATCAGGTATGATTCTGAGCAGATGCCGGGAGAATGGACAGCTACAATTATTCTGACAGAGGACCCTGTGGACAACCATCTGCATGCTGTATACATCTGCAAGGATGTGACAGAGTTCAGAGAACTGGAGAAGCGCAGACAGAACGAGCTCGAGATGGCTTTGCAGAAGGCACAGAATGCCAGCAATGCCAAGAGTAATTTTCTGTCCAGAATGTCCCATGATATCAGGACACCGCTAAACGGCATAATAGGTCTTATGGAGATTGGAGAAAAGCATAAGGACGATTATGAGCTTATAAATGCCAACAGGAAAAAGGCTATGATAGCAGCGAACCACCTGCTCAGTCTGATTAATGATGTGCTGGATATGAGCAAGCTTGAGGATGGCAATACAAAGCTGACCAGTGAGCCGTTTGATTTTTATGATGTCTGCTCGGAGGCGGTTGCAATCTGTGAAATCAGGGCAAGGGAAAATGGCATACAGCTTATATATGATGATGCTGCAGAGTCAAAATGCAGGCGTTTGTATGGAAGTCCCCTGCATGTCCGCCAGATTCTTCTGAATATATTAAATAACAGCGTGAAATATAATAAACCTGGGGGATATATTAAGTTTTCCAGCAAGCTGCTTTCCTATGATGATGAAACTGCTGTATACAGAATTACAATCGAGGATTCCGGAATCGGAATGAGCAAGGAATACCTCAAGCATCTGTATGAGCCATTCACCCAGGAGAGGTGTGATGCCAGAAGCCGATATCAGGGAACAGGTATGGGAATGACCATAGTAAAGGCTCTGATTGAGAAAATGAACGGAAGTATAGATGTATACAGCCGGGTTGGTGTGGGCACCAAGTTTGATATTACAATTCCGTTTAAAATCGACACTAATCCCCAGGAGATAGAGGATGTGGAGAAGTCTGAAGCCAATGATATTACAGACATGAATATCCTTGTAGCAGAGGATAACGAGCTCAATATGGAGATTATAGAGTGTCTTCTTACCGATGGCGGAGCTAAGGTTACAAAAGCCTCTAATGGTTTAGAGGCATACAAAGAGTTCCTAGAGAAGCCTGCGGGCAGCTTTGATGTCATTCTTATGGATATTATGATGCCAGAGCTTGATGGCTATGAGGCAACGAAAAGGATAAGAAGCTCAGATAAGCCGGACGCTGCAACTGTGCCTATCATAGCGATGACAGCCAATGCTTTTGCAGAGGATGTGGAACAGGCTAAGAAGGCTGGAATGAATGTACATCTGGCAAAGCCAATTGATGTAAAAAAGATGATTGCAGCAATATCTAAATTTAAAAGGTAAGAGATATAGTAGTATAAAATGTATGATAAAATATATTATAAGACACGTAAGAACTAATAAGTGTGAGAGGAAAATTAAATGAATATAGACAGAGAGGATATGCTCGAGCTGACAAGAAGGATGGCGGTATCGAGAAACTGCTTTAGCAGGCTTGCAGGGGCATATATGGATGAGGAGGGCTTTGTAGACGGCTCTTTCAATACTCATTTTCTAAAACTTAATGCTAGTGACAGGGGAAAAAATCTGGCGATAGCCAAGGCTGTTCCATATGCAAAGCCAAATACTGATTTGGTAAATTACAGGCTTGATAAGACTTTTAGAAAACCGGGAAGCATAGGGCATTTATTAGAGGCCTTAAGGGAGTGTGAGTTAAAAAATGATGCACTTTTATATTCTCTGTATGAATACATTGGAGAACGATACCAGACAGACCACACTTATGCCATATATGTGTTTTATGGCAGTTATGATGTGCCAAGAAAGGGGGCAGATAAAGAAAATCAATGGGAATCTGAGGAGGTATATCAGTTTCTTATCACAGCAATCTGTCCGCTTGTAGGTGATTATGAGGCAGGAGCACCGGAGGCTGGATTTTTATATCCGGCATTTGCAAATCACAGTATGGATTTTGAGGGAATTAATGTGTATGGTGCAGATAAGACAGCGGATAGGCTTGCCGATGTAATACTGGGGACTTCTCCAGCAAATTAAGAAAAAATATGCCACCCGCATATAAGCACGGGTGGCACCCAGTGAGACTGCCGGCGGCAGCTTCAGATGGTTAAAAAGTTAATTACCTACTGTTTACAAATTAGAAATTTAGATGAGCAGTGAAATATTCATCCATTTTTACTGCTACAGGCACATTTAATGAGCGAAGCACCTCATCAAGAGCCTTAAAGAGCTCTGTCATATCTTTCACATTGGCATTTTCTCCCATATGACCGATACGAATGATTTTGCCGGCGAAATCTCCGAAAGAACCGCCAATTAAGATATTATGATTTCTCATACCCTTTAAAATGTCCTCAATCTCAACATGTTCAGGCACCTTGAAGACTGATACTGTATTACAAAGTCCTGTTTCAGGGAAGATGTTAAGCCCGGCCGCTTTAAGTGTTGCTCTTGTGGCATCGGCGATTACTTTATGTCTCTTTAACATGTCTTTGTCTTCTTTGATGTTGTCAAAAGCCTGTCTCAAACCATATATATCACTTATAGGCATAGTATATGGAAACCATTTGTCCTCATAGTAGCTGTCAAAGGTCATCAGGTTTGTGTAGAAGCCTGCAACAGGGGTTTTCCTGCTGTGAAAAGCCTTCTTTGCATCCTCACTTATAGTTACAAAGGTAAGTCCTGGAGGAGCTGACACGGCCTTCTGTGAGCCACCACACAGGATGTCTATCTGATAGTCGTCCACACGCATTTCCTCGCCAAACATGGCAGATACAGAGTCAACCAATGTTAAAATACCATACTTTTTGAGCAGAGGGCAGATTTTTGACACGTCATTTTTCATGCCGCTTGGAGTATCGCAGTGCACTACAGAGGCATATTTGAAATCATGATTTTCCTTTAAATATGCGTCTAGAGCATTCACATCAATTGTATTACTGTAATCTACAGTATATAAAGCTGGCTGACCACCATACATGGTTACAAAATCCGCAAAACCCCTGCCGTATATGCCGTTGTCGATAACCAATACCTTATCACCGGTTTCAGTCAATGTGGCACAGGCAGCTTCAAGCCCAAGTATTCCCTCGCCTGAGAGGATAAGTGTTTCATTATCTGTATACAGAAGCGAGCTGATTAGTTTGCAGGTATCGTGGTAAAATTCCACGAAGGACTCGTCAATATCAGGGTTTGTGCATATCAGGCTGCGGGCAGTCCTTACATTTTCACGAACCTGAGTCGGTCCGGGTGTCATTACTTTATACATGATGATTCTCCTCCAAAATATAGATTAAAATGCTGATATTAAACAGCAAGCTCAGGTGAAATCTTGTAAGCTAAAACTCTGAGCTTTTCAACAACTAAGAGAACGATAGCAGCGGCTACACCTATCTGTACCAGGTTTCCTGGAATAGAAGCTGCCGGCGCGAGCCAGTTGCCGTATATGATTCCCTCAGCGATATAATAACCAGCTATCTTGATAATGCATGCTGCAGCGAAAGCTAACAAATCATATTTTATTCCGTGATGTTTTTCTGTGATTGCACCAATGGTAAAGCCCATAAGACCACAGATTACAAATGTAAATGGAGCCCAGGCTGTCCATCCGGACAGTAAATCAAAAAGTCCCATGCCAACAGCTCCAGCGGCAGCACCAGATTTTTTACCATATATAACAGCGCAGATAAAAAGAGGAACATTGCCCAGATGGACAAGCCCACCATTTGCAGCAATTGGAAGTCTGATGTTGACAAAGCTTGTAAATATGTAGGTAAGTGCTATAAACATAGCGGTTATTGTTAATTGTTTAGTTGTTTTCATTGTGATTCCCTTTCAATATTTATGTATGTGCTCACGTGATAAAAGCATTGTAGTTCATGATTGGTACTATGTAAAATACCAAAACAAGAAAAAAGTATAATACCAGTTTTTAGATAAAAGTGAATGAAATATATTATATAGTATGCTATAATTAGCAGAAGACAGTTAAACGCAGACGTAAGAGAGGAAATAGATGGAAAAGAGAGATACAACAGAATTTCAGAAATGGCTTGCAAAGTATAAGAATACAGAATGGGACATTATAAAATGTAGAAAGATGCAGTCCATGACAATTACTGAGAGTGAAAGTACATTTGGTATAGCTACTATATCTGTATGTGGATTTCAGAATAATGATGTTATAACATTGGGCTCAAATATAAAGCAGCATTATGATGAGAGCAGGGAAGACTATTATAAACGAGTATATGACATCCTTATGGTATGTGGAGAGCTTATGGATTCTGTAAATGAAATACTTGCGGATGAGGCTGCCTGGACAGGTGGTTACTTCCAGAAAAAGTTCATGGAATGGGGACAGGAGAAGCTAAAAAAATAAATTTAAAAAAATTCAAAAAAGTTATTGACAGATGTCGATAGCCATGATAATATAGACAAGCTGTCGCTGATAAATACGACAGCACAGATACAAATGGCGAGATGGCTCAACTGGCTAGAGCGTCCGGTTCATACCCGGGAGGTTGA
>OGXW01003019.1_pt1 | contig 11469 bp, 8 predicted proteins | sample 1576341 | NCBI WGS metagenome assembly OGXW01 (sample SAMEA3541592, study PRJEB24748) | human gut metagenome | biome: human gut; feature: human-associated habitat; material: faeces | place: China | collected 2012
TTTTTGAATACTCCTGAATAAGTTTTCAAGGCGTCGAACTTTGTCGACGCCTTGAAAATTATCGCCCCAAACGGGGCGATAATTTTTTGTATAAACGCAGCTGCGAGGTGCCGACTGAGGGAGAGAATTGCGTTATGTTGTCAGTCCTGCTTTATCAGCTCCAGCAGCGTCTGCCTGAAGCCGTAGCGCTCGGCAAGCGCCCGCGCCTCGTCTATGCGCGGAGTGCCGCGGCGATATGGCGCGCGCTTGCGGGTGCAGCGGAGCATGATGTTCTTCGGCGAGTGGGCAAAGTCGATGAACTCTATCATGTCCACCTCGTAGCCCATGTCCTCCAGCACCGCGGCGCGGATGGAGTCGGTCAGCAGCGCGGACATGCGCTCCTTTATTATCCCGTGGCGCAGGAAAATGTCCAGTTCGCCGCCCTTTTTTATCTGTGCGTTTATCTCATGCTGGCAGCAGGGGACGGAGAAAATGTACTTCACGTCGTGCTGCAGCGCGTAGTGCAGGGCGTAGTCGGTGGCGATGTCGCAGGCGTGTAGCGTCACGACCATGTCGATATGCCGGTCGTAGAGCGTGTCGCGCGTCACGTCGGCGACGTGGAACTCAAGACCGGAGTAGCCGTACTTCGCGGCGATGCCGTTGCAGCGCTCCACGACGTCGGCCTTCAGATCGTAGCCGATGATGTGCGCGCGCATACCGCGCTTCTCGACGAGGTAATAATATAATATGAAGGTGAGATAGGATTTCCCGCAGCCGAAGTCGAGGATGGTCATCTCTTCGAGGCCGGAGGAACCGACCGCGTCGTCGATAAGCTCGATGAAGCGGTTTATCTGCTTGTATTTGTCGTACTTGTCGCGGAGAATCTTGTAGTCGGCGGTGAACACGCCGAGATCGACGAGCGCGGGGATGCACTCGCCCTCCGCAAGAAGATATTTCTTTTCGCGGTTGTGCGCGGCGGGGGCAGGGGCGGTCGCGGCGGTCTTGCCGGTGAGCTTGTAGCTGCCGTCGCGGCGGAGAATGTACTGCCGGCTCTCGCCGCCGGAGACTATAAGCACCTGCCGGTAGCGGCCTTCAAGCTCGCTGCGGCAGAGCGCGGTAAGCTCTTCAGCGCTGAGGTTTTGGTGCATGGCCTTGTTGTCGCGTATGCTCTCGGCCTGATATACCGTCTCGCCGCGGATGGCGAGCGGGCGGACGCTGAGCTTCTGCGCGGCGGCCTTGTCCGTCGGCTGGCTGAATACGGCCTTGCCGAACTCCGGCAGCGCCGCGGCAAGAATATCGCTGATGTTCGGCATTGTTACCTCCTGATAATGATGCGGAATTGTGAGCTGATTTGTGATAGCCGCATAGACAAACCGTGTCCAAACGGGACGGCACAGAGGCCGTCCCCTACGAAGCAACTTATGGTACGCGGTTTCATTTCCCTAATGGCGCTTTCTATACACTGGCGACCCTTTCAGCGCTAACGCGCCACTGTCTCGCTGCGGCTCAGCCACGGCGTTAGCCGTGACTGAGGGGTCGCCGGAGTAATGACCGGAGCAGGGAACAAAAGAAAGTACTCGCCCCCGCAGCCTCACTCAAACATGCGTTTGAGATTCAGCGCGGCGGCCTTCAGCTCGTTTTTGCTGTAGGAATTATTCGGGTCGGCGAGGACGGCGGCGATCGCGTCGCGGCCGCTTACGCCGCCGGATATCATCGCGTCCACCAGCATCGCCTCGGCGCTGACCGTGTGCTCCACCTTCGTGAACTGATACTCCGGCTCGACTTCGGCGACGATGGCGTACTCGCCCTTGTCATAATTGCCCTTGGCCAGAAGCTGCTCCTTGACCTGCGCGGGCGTACCGCGGAAGCTCATCTCGTGCAGCTTTGTCATGTCGTTGCAGAGGCACAGCCGCAGCTTCGCCTCGGACTCTATCAGAAAGTCCACCAGCTCCATTATGCGCTTCGGGCTCTCATAAAACGCAAAGGTTCTCGTGTCCGCGCCGCGCATTTTTTCAAGCAGCTTGCGCCGGTCGGCGTTCTCGCGCGGGAAAAATCCGTAGAACAGGAAGCTCGACAGGTCGAAGCCCGATATCGCCAGCGCGTTCACCGCCGCGCAGCAGCCGGGGACGCCGACGACGCGTATCCCTTCCTCGACTGCCGCCTTGATAAGCTCGTTGCCGGGGTCGGAGATGCAGGGCGTGCCCGCGTCGGTGATGACGGCGACGCTCTTTCCGGCCTTCATCTCGTTTATAAAATACTTGGCCTTGCCGTATTCGTTGAACTTGTGGTTCGACACGAGCTTGTTGCGTATCTCAAGCTTGCCGAGCAGCACCATCGAGCGCCGCGTATCCTCGGCGGCGATGATGTCCACGTCGGTCAGTATCTGCACCCCGCGCGGGGACATGTCGCGCGAATTGCCGATAGGCGTCGCCACGATGTAAAGTGTTCCGGTTTTCTGCTCGTCCATATGTCTCATCCTCTGTGTCATATTTATTCAACATATTATATCCCATCCGCGCCGCTCTGGCAAGAGACGAAAATACACTTGCCGCCGTGCGGCGGGTATGATATATTAAGAATATTAAGATTTGAGCCGCCCGAATAGGGCGAAAACATAAACAGGGGTAGAAGCATGTACAAAGATAAAAAGATATGGCTCGCGCAGTCGGACAAGAACCTTTTCCTGCTGCCCAATATGGCAAACCGCCACGGACTCATCGCCGGCGCGACCGGCACCGGCAAAACGATAACCATGAAGGTGATGGCTGAGTCCTTCTCCGACATGGGCGTGCCGGTGTTCATGGCCGACGTCAAGGGTGACGTCAGCGGTATGTGTGTGCCCGGCGCGGACTCCGCGGATATGCGCGGCCGCATCGAGCGCTTCGGCATCGAGGGCTTCGAGTACAAGTCCTACCCGACCCGCTTCTGGGATATCTTCGGCGAGCAGGGGCACCCCGTCCGCGTCACGATATCCGACATGGGGCCGGTGCTGATTGCGCGCCTGCTGGGGCTGACCGATGTGCAGGCCGGTGTGCTGAATATCGTCTTCAAGGTCGCCGACGAGCACGGCCTGCTCCTGCTCGACATGAAGGATCTGCGCGCCATGCTCCAGTTCGTGGGCGACAACCGCGCGGAATTCACCACGCAGTACGGCAACGTCTCCGCCGCGAGCATCGGCGCGATACAGCGCGCGCTGCTGGCCTTTGAGGACGAGGGCGGCGAGATATTCTTCGGCGAGCCCGCGTTTGACATCCGCGACTGGATGCGCACCGACGCCGACGGCCGCGGCTATATAAACATTCTCAGCAGCGCGCGGCTTATCCAGAGCCCCAAGGTGTACGGAACCTTCCTGCTCTGGATGCTGACGGAGCTGTTCGAGCGGCTGCCCGAGGTCGGCGATCTCGAAAAGCCGCGCATGATATTCTTCTTCGACGAGGCGCACCTGCTGTTCTCCGACGCGCCGAAGGCGCTGGTGCAGAAGATCGTGCAGGTCGTGAAGCTCATCCGCTCCAAGGGCGTCGGTGTGTATTTCGTCACGCAGTCGCCGTCCGACATTCCGGACGATGTGCTCGCGCAGCTCTCGAACCGCGTGCAGCACGCCCTGCGCGCCTACACTCCGGCAGAGCAGAAGTCCGTCCGCGCCGCCGCCCGCGCGTTCCGCGTGAACCCCGCGTTCGACACCGAGCAGACGCTCATGGAGCTTGGCGTCGGCGAGGCGCTGGTCAGCTTTCTGGACGCCGACGGCGTCCCCGGCGTCGTCGAGCGCGCGAAGATCCTCCCGCCGCAGAGCCTTATGGGGCCTGCCGACAGCGCGAGAATGCAGCAGCTCATCCTCGCGGACGAGTTCGAGCTGAAATACCGCGACGGCGTCGACCGCGAGTCCGCGTATGAGATACTTCAGCAGGCGAGCGCCGAGCTGGAGGAGCGCCGCCGTCAGGAGGCCGAGGAGGCCGCGGCGGAGAAGCAGCGCCAGAAGGACGAGGCGGCCGCCGAGAAAGCGAGGCTCCGCGAGGAGGCCGCAGCCGAGAAGGCGAAGCAGAAGGCCGAGGCCGCGGCACAGCGCGAGGCGGAGAAGGAAGCCGAGAAGCGCCGCAAGACCGCGCAGCGCGCCGTCACGAACGCGGCGTCCTCCGTTGCGCGCTCGGTCAGCACGAATCTTGTCAACTCCATCCTCGGCGGCAAGCAGACCAGCGGCAAGACCATCGCCAAGCGCGCCGCGAATAACGCGCTCAGCTCCGTCATGCGTTCCGGCTCCAGCGCCATCGTGCGCGGCCTGTTCGGCAATAAAAAGTGAAGAAGTTGTTAAAAACGCCGCTCAACGCCCAAAAATCGAACAGAAACCGTAAGGCGTATATTGAGTGGGCGCGGATAATATGATATCTTAAGATCAGCTTAAGGACTCCCGCAAAAGATCAGAAAGAGGGATAAGTTTTTGAAAACACGAGTAATTTCCGCCGTGGTGCTCATCAGCATCACGCTCGCCTGCGTCTTCCTCTCACCGGTGACCCGCGTCATCTTTTTCGCCGCGGCCGGCATCCTCTGCGCGTACGAGCTCAGCCGCAACCTTGAAAAGCTTGAGGTCGGCTGCGCGGCCGGCGTCATGTATGCATACCTCGCCGCCCAGGCGGTGCTGACCCTGATCGACCGCTTCACCGGCGTCGAGATCGGCCTGTTCTGGTACATGGTGCTCTTCGCCTGCGCTGTGTATTTCGCGCTGTTCGCGGGCATACTCCGGAAGGACGTGGCCGGCAAGGGCGCGCTCGGTACGGTGTTCGGCCTTGCGTACCCATGCTTCCAGTTCTCGATGATAATGGTCATCTGCGTCAGCGACATCTGGCTCCAGACGCTCGCGGTCGCCTGCCTGTCCACCTGGGTGTGCGACAGCTTTGCCCTCTTCGGCGGCAAGCGCTTCGGCAAGCATAAGATCGCCCCCTCCGTCTCCCCGAACAAGACCGTCGAGGGCTGCATCTGCGGCGCGATCTCGTCCGTCGTTACCGGCGTCATCGTGTATTACCTGTCGCAGCTCTGGCTGCCGATCCCGTTCTGGCTCTGCGTCGTCACCGCGCTTCTCGCGTCCACGATGGGGCAGATCGGCGACCTCGCCGAATCGCTCGTAAAGCGCATGATCGGCGTAAAGGACTTCTCGAATCTTATCCCCGGCCACGGCGGCATGTTCGACCGTGCCGACAGCCTGCTTTTCTCCATCCCGACCGCGTACCTCTGCCTTACCGTTGCCGGGATAATAGCCTGATCTGAGCGTATCATACCACGGAGGTTCCCATGGATACTCTTGATTATTCCGAAAGAAAAGATCTGAAACCGGCGCTGCTGATAATAAATCCGGTGTCGGGCAAGCGCATGGTGCTGCGCAACGTTGCGCAGATAATCCGCGTCCTGATGGACGCGGGCTATAAGGTCACTACGATGATAACCGGCAAAAAGGGCGACGGCACGGCTTTCGCCGCGAGCTTTGGGCGGGATTATCAGCTGGTCTGCTGCACCGGCGGCGACGGGACGCTCAACGAGGTCATCCACGGCCTTGCGACTGCGAATATCGACGTGCCGCTGGGCTACATCCCCTGCGGCAGCACGAACGACTTCGCCGCATCGCACGGGCTGAGCACGGATATCATCGAGGCGGCGGAGCACATCGCTTCGGGGTATTCCACGCGGTATGACATCGGCTGCTTCGGCGGGCGGCATTTCACCTATGTCGCGGCTTTCGGCGCGTTCTCGTGGCTGTCGTATACGACGGATCAGAACATGAAGAACGTCCTCGGCCATACGGCGTATATCCTCGACGCGATAAAGGATCTGTATAAGATAAAGCCGCTGCACATGAAGGTCACGGCGGACGGCGTGACGCATGAGGACGATTATATCTTCGGCGCGATCTGCAATACGACCTCCGTCGCGGGGACGATAACCCTGCCCGCGGCGATGGTGGACACGGCGGACGGCGTGTTCGAGGTGCTGCTCGTGAAGATGCCGAAGACGATGCTGGAGCTGGATATGATAATCCGCGGCCTGCTGTCGCAGGATTATTCCTGCCCGAATATCGACCTGTTTCAGGCAAAGGAGCTGGATATTGAGAATCCGCCGGAGCTTGAGTGGTCACTGGATGGCGAGGCCTCCGGCGTGATGGATAAGGCGCACGTCAGCGTCATCCCGCGGTTTCTGAACCTCCGCGGATAATGCGCGGCGCGTGTTGTGTAATATAATATATAATAGTGTAATGACCACCCCATGCGGTTCACACCGCATGGGGTGGTCGCGCACTATCTTGGCGCCCCTATTGGGGGAGCTGTCATCCGTAAGGCTGACTGAGGGGTCGCCAGTCTTGGTTTACTGCCAGTAGGTAAAAGAAAGAACTTGTCCCAAAAACGCAGGAAGCCGCCACTGCGTTTTTGTTCCTGCTGTATGTGTCCCTTACTCACTTAACCATCCAGAAAATCCTATGGAAATTATATACCAGTTACAGAATCTGCAAAATTGTCACACTAGGTCAAATTCCAAATATTAGCACAACATATAGTACTGTTACTTGCACAGAATACCATATATTGAAAAACTTAAGAAAAATTATAATAAAAAGACAGGTCGCACCGCTTGACACTGGTATAGCGTGATGGTAAAATATCCTGTACCTTGGGGCAGAAGTATACATGCCCCAAAATCCAAAGGAATGGAGTAGATTTTATGAGCAAAAACAAAGGTTTCTCCCGTGTAATGGCTTTGGTTTTGTTGATATGCATGGTCGTGAGCTTTGCACCCGCGGCGTATGCAGACGTTGACGAAGCCCCGGCCGTGCAGGAAGAAACGGTCGTAGAAGAATCGACCGTAAAAAAACCTGTTTCGGAGGAAGAAGCGCCCGTCGAGGAAAACGACGCTGAGATTCCGGAACAGCCTGCGGTGCCCTCCGGCAGCAATAGCATCAAGGAACTGTTTAAGTTCCATTGCACTGCTGATGACACCCATGCTGATCAGACCTACAACTGGTTCGGCAGCTATGTTAAGTACAATAACGACATAGCCTATGATGCAGCGCGCGGAGTATGGACAGCAAGCGCGAATATAACCAATGTTCAGACCCTGCTTTCCACCGGCGTGAAGGCTCCGAATAAGGTTTGGGGCAAGACTCATTACCACACCGATGCCGACGGCAATACTGTCCGCACCGCGACCATCAAGCTCGTCTGGGATGCATCCGCCAGCGGGCTGAACGCGAGCGGAACTCAGACCACCGGCCTGTGGCTGCCTGACGGCGGTGTGCAGACCGTTGATGTCTGGTGCGCGACCGCTCCTGCGGCTCCGACAATAGCCGCTCTGCCCAGATCCACCAAGTCCTCTACCGCTATTCGCGTTCAGGACTCCACTGTTCCTTTTGACCCGAAGAACACCAGAGACACCGTTTCCAGCAATGTACATTACTTCAGAGACTTGAAGGAAGGTACCTACGAATTCACCCCTGTCACCAAGGACGAAAATGGAGACTTCTGGTGCACTCTCAAGATCACTGACTTTGCGCCCTACGTTACCAAATTCAACACCAGAAACAACAACCCCACTCCTGCATACCGTATTGATGAAGAATTAACTACCGCTACTTTCGAGTGGACCTTGAAGTACACCGGCAGCAAGACCGATTACAAGCAGGATGGTTCCGGCTGGTCTATCCAGTCCAGCTCTTGGGCAAAGGGCGAAACCTCCAGAACCGGTAAGCTTCTGTATGTTTCTCAGCTGTGCACCGTCACCTACTCTGACGGCGCTAACGGCACGGTATTTGCCGACCAGAGCTACACCGTTAGACTCGGCAAGGCTACTCCCGCGTTCAACGGCACTCCCGAGCGCGAAGGCTACGTGTTCAAGGGCTGGGCTCCCACAGTTGCTGAGACAGTGACCGGCAATGTGACCTATGTCGCACAGTGGAACGCCCTCTACACCGTGACCTACACCGACGGTGTTGACGGTGAAGAGCTGTTCGCAGACCAGAGCACGACCGTCGAGGCCGGCAGCAAGACCCCCGCATTCCCGCGCACCCCTGAGCGCGCCGGCTACACCTTCGCAGGCTGGATTCCCGCAGTTGCGGAGACCGTTACCAAGGATGTAACCTACACCGCTCAGTGGAAGGCTAACGACTACACCCTCAGCCGTGACTCCAATGGCGGCGACGAGCTCGCTGACGTCACTGTCACCATGGGTCAGCCCTACGGCGACGCTATCGTCGCTTCCCCGCGCGCAGGTTACACCGAGGACGGCTGGTTCCTCATCGTTGACGATACCGTCAGAGGCACCGAGATAAAGGCCGATACCGAAGTGGCCATGCCCGATAATCACCGCATCTTCCTCAAGCGCAGCATCGCTCCCGTGACTGTCACCGTTTCCGAGGACATCACCAAGGATTATGACGGCGAGGAAATCGTCCTCACCGCGAGCACTGAAGAGTACACCGGTCTGCGTTACGCATACCAGTGGTACAAGGATGGCGAGGTTCTTGCAGGCAAGAACGACAAGACCCTGACTCTTGACGGCAATGTCGCCGACAGCGGCGTGTACACCGTCAAGCTCACCGTCACCAATGCTCAGGACAGCGGCGTTATCACTGAGAATGATGCCGTTTCCACCGAGGCCGAGGTCAAGGTCGTCATCAACAAGATCAACAACTCCCTCACCTACAACTACAACGGCGCGGACGAGAAGGATTCCACCGTTGAGACCATCGAGAGCGCTATCACCGTCGATGCCGACAAGGAAATCACCCGCAAGGGCTACGACTTCCTCGGCTGGAACACCAAGGCCGACGGCACCGGCGACAGCTACAAGAGCGGCGATGAGCTGACCTTTGCCGATAACGGCAACGGCGGCGAGGCTGTCACTCTGTACGCTCAGTGGAAGGGCAAGGAGTACAAGCTCACCTTCAAGATCAAGGAAGACCCCGATTTCAAGGAAGACGTAAAGCTCAACTTCACCTCCAAGACTGTTGTCTACGGCGAGAAGGTCGGCCAGTTCCCGTACGCAACCCGCAAGGATCACATCCTCGTGTGGTACGATAAGGACGGCAAGCGCGTAGATTCCGAGACGGTCTACCTCGTCGAGGGCGACTCCACCTACACCGGCGTCTGGACTGAGTATAAGCCCGTTGTCGCTACCGGCGACAGCAGCAATATCGCTCTGTACGCAGCCGCAATGTTCGCTTCCATCGCTTGCATCGGCGCAGGCGTCATCCTGCTCCGCCGCAAGAGAGAAGAGTGATCCGCAGTAGGCGAAGCACCGAATAAGCAATAATACGGAGCACCCCCAGATGAAAATCTGGGGGTGTTTTGTATAGGGGAATAGTCTTGACATAGTCCTTTCTTCTATCTATTGGCAATATACCGTGTCTGGCGACCCCTTCGGAGCTGACGCTTCGCGGCAAAGGTTTTAGTCTGGTGCAGCATTGTTGCTCTGTGCCATTGGCGCCCCTCTTAGGGGAGCTGTCGGCGTAAGCCGACTGAGGGGTCGCCAGCTGTTAGAGAGTGCCATTAGGCAAAAGACAAAACGCACTATATCCTATCCTGTAGGGGACGGCCTCTGTGCCGTTCTGCCATTATCATCATCTGCCCCGTTTCTTAAATCTTCAAGTTAACATAATATTACTCTTGCAATTCGTGAACGGCGTGATAAAATTAAATGGAAAAAACGATAACTGGGGGACATGATGACAAAAGAAGAGAAAACGGCCAAGCTTCAGGAGATCGAGGAGCAGGTCGAGGATTTTTACACCGAGGATGAGGCCGTCGCGCTCGTCAACGGCATTCTTGAGCCGTGGTCGCCGCTGTGCCGCCTAAGCTTCGGCGAGGACGCGTTCAAAATAACCTATTCCTACATGGTCAAATCGTGGCGCGACCGACACCTTATATGCGCCATTCTGGCGCACACCGGCGCGACGGAGCGCAGCTTCGAGAATCTTGCCGCCGAGTGGCGCTTCCATAACGCTGCGTTCCGACTGCACCTTCAGCGCCGCTCCGCGCGCGACGTCGACCTTGACTACACGCGCGATCCGCGCTGGCCTATCCGCGCCGTGACGGCGGTTCTTGACTGGCTGGACATCGAGTGAGGAAGGGGAGCACATGGCAAAAATCATTGAAATTTCAGACTTTTCCGCCCCAGAGCTTGACGTGTACGCGCGCCTGACGGAGAATCAGCTCCTCAACCGCGCTGACCCGAAGAATGCGATGTTCGTCGCGGAAAGCCCGCTGGTCATCGGTCGCGCGATGGACGCGGGCTGCGTGCCGCTGTCGTTCCTGATGGAGCCGAAGCACATCGAGGGCAGGGGGCACGAAATTCTTGCGCGCTGTGCAGATGATGTACCGGTGTACACCGCGCCGCTTGAGGTGCTGACGCAGCTCACCGGCTTCCATCTGACGCGCGGCATGCTCTGCTGTATGCTGCGTCCGGCGCTGCCGGCGCTTTCGGAGCTGTGCGCCGCGTCGCGGCGCGTGGCCGTGCTGGAGAACGTGATGAACCCGACCAATATCGGTGCGATTTTCCGCTCCGCCGCCGCGCTCGGCATGGACGCCGTGCTGCTCACCGCCGCGGGCAGTGATCCGCTGTACCGCCGCGCCGCGCGTGTCAGTATGGGGACGGTGTTTCAGGTGCCGTGGACGTACCTGCCGGAGGACGCCGACTGGCAGGACGTGCTGCATTCCTACGGCTTCAAGACTGCCGCCATGGCGCTGCGCGACGATTCACTCAGCATCGCGGACCCGCGCCTGCGCGAGGTCGAAAAGCTTGCGGTCGTGCTCGGAACCGAGGGCGACGGGCTGGCGTCGGAGACCATTGCCGCCTGTGACTATACCGTCAAGATCCCGATGTCGCACGGGGTCGACAGCCTGAACGTCGCCGCGGCCTCCGCCGTTGCGTTCTACCAGCTCGGCACCCTGAGCGGAATTTAAGTGCATCTCAGCGACAAATAAAGAACCCCCCACCGTATGGCCGGAGCCGTACGGTGGGGGGTTCGCTTTTATGATCTCACGCGACGAGGAAGAACTTGATGAGGAACAGCACGGAGATGACGTAGGTCAGCGCCGAGACGTCCTTGGCCTTGCCGGTGAATATCTTGATGACGGTGTAGGAGATGAGGCCGAGGCCGATGCCGTGGCCGATGGAGCCAGAGATGGGCATGCAGATGAGCATGATCGCGGCGGGCAGACCCTGGGACATATCGTCGAAGTCGATCTTCTTCAGACCGCCGAGCATCAGCAGGCCGACGTAGATCAGCGCGGAGGAAGTCGCGGCGGCGGGGATGATCGCGGCGATGGGCGCAATGAACATGCAGGCAAGGAACAGCACGCCGGTGGTCAGCGCGGTCAGTCCGGTGCGGCCGCCGGCCTCGACGCCGGAAGCGGACTCGACGAACGTGGTGATGGTCGAAGTGCCCATCACAGCGCCGACGGGGGTGCCGATGGCGTCCGCCATGAGCGCCGGCTTGATGCCCGGCAGGCGGCCTTC